>Ga0308165_1001411_pt1 | contig 33648 bp, 25 predicted proteins | sample PhyWR2_FD_201032 | JGI IMG/M metagenome (GOLD analysis project Ga0308165, IMG submission 201032) | Phyllosphere microbial communities from UC Gill Tract Community Farm, Albany, California, United States - DLSLW.R2 | ecosystem: Host-associated > Plants > Phyllosphere > Unclassified | place: USA... | reverse complement strand
CCCCAATGACAAGGGGGAGGTGCGCGGCCACCTGATCGGCCACACCCAGCCCCGGCGTATTGCGGCCAGCAGCGTGGCCAAGCGCATTGCCGAAGAGCTGCAGACCCCGCTGGGCGATGTAGTGGGCTACAAGGTGCGTTTCCAGGACCGTTTGTCCAAGGACGCGTCGGTCAAGCTGATGACCGACGGTATCTTGCTGGCCGAGACCCAGACCGACCCGCTGCTCAAGGCCTACGACACCTTGATCATTGACGAGGCCCATGAGCGCAGCCTCAACATCGACTTTCTGCTGGGCTATCTGCGCCAGATCCTGCCAAAGCGCCCGGACCTGAAAGTGGTGGTGACCTCGGCCACCATCGATGCCGACCGCTTTGCCAAGCACTTTGCCGGCCCGCAGGGCCCGGCGCCGGTGATCATGGTTTCGGGCCGCACCTTTCCGGTGGAGATGCGCTACCGGCCCTTTGAGGATGCGAAGGACTACGACCTCAACGATGCGATTGCCGATGGCGTCGACGAGCTGTGGAGCGGTGGGGCCGGCGGCGACATTCTGATTTTTCTGCCGGGCGAGCGCGAGATCCGCGAGGCCGCTGACCACCTGCGCAAGCACCTGCAGCATTCGCCGGTACTGCGCAATGCCGAGGTGCTGCCGCTGTTCTCGCGCCTGTCGCAGGCCGAGCAGGACCGTATCTTTGAAGGCCATACCGGCCGGCGCATCGTGCTGGCCACCAACGTGGCCGAAACCTCGCTCACCGTGCCCGGCATCCGCTATGTGATCGATGCCGGCACCGCCCGGGTCAAGCGCTATTCCTTCCGCAGCAAGGTCGAGCAGTTGCTGGTCGAGCCGGTCAGCCAGGCAGCGGCCAACCAGCGCGCCGGCCGTTGCGGCCGCGTGGCCAACGGTATCTGCATTCGTCTCTATGACGAGGCCGATTTCCAGTCGCGCAGCCCCTTCACCGACCCGGAAATCCTGCGCTCGTCCTTGGCTGGCGTCATCCTGCGCATGAAAGCCTTGCGCCTGGGCGATGTGGTGAACTTCCCGTTCCTGGAAGCGCCGTCCGGCCGCGCGATTGCCGATGGCTACCAGCTGCTGGCCGAGCTCGGTGCGGTCGATGAGCAGGGCGAGCTGCTGCCGATGGGCCAGGCCTTGTCGCGCCTGCCGCTGGACCCGCGCGTGGCCCGGATGATTGTCGAGGCGCGCGAGCGCGGCGCACTGGCCGAGGTGCTGGTGATTGCCTCGGCGCTGAGTGTGCAGGATGTGCGCGACCGCCCGCTCGAAGCCCAGCAGCAGGCCGACCAGCAGCATGCCAAGTTCGACGACGAGAAGAGCGAGTTCAGTGGCTACCTGCGGCTGTGGAAATGGCTTCAGGATGCGCGCGGCGGCAAGGTGGTGGCCAAGAGCCGCAAGGACATGGCCCAGCAATCGGCCCCGGCTAAGGGCCAGGCAATGGGGCGCAATGCCGCCTTTTTGCCGGTGGCCCAGCGCAGCACCGGTGCGACCGCAGCGCTGGAGTCGGCCGCGCCGCTGGCCGCCTTCACGCCGCAGGACAGCGTCGCCGAAGAGGCCAGCCACAAGCTGAGCAACCGGCAGTGGGAGCAGCTGCTGCGCCAGAACTTCATCAGCATCCGCAGGGTGCGCGAGTGGCGCGACATCCATTCGCAGCTGCTGACGGTGGTCAAGGAGCAGCGCTGGCCGATGAACAAGGAGGCTGCCGGCTATGAGGCCGTGCACCTGTCCATGCTCTCGGGCCTGCTGGGCAATATCGGCTTCAAGACCGAGGAGGGTGATGGCTACCTGGGCGCGCGTGGCATCCGCTTCCATCCGCACCCCGGCGCGCATCTGTCCAAAAAACCGGGCCGCTGGATTGTGGCGGCCGAGCTGGTCGAGACCTCGCGCCTCTACGGGCGTGGCATTGCTGCCATCGAGCCCCAGTGGCTGGAGCAGGTAGGCGCGCACCTGCTGCGCAAGCAGTTGCTGGACCCGCATTGGGAGAAAAAGCAGGGCGAGGTGGCCGCCTATGAGCGCGCCACCTTGTATGGCCTGGTGGTCTACAGCCAGCGCCGCATCAGCTACGGCAAGATCGACCCGCAAGGCGCGCGCGACATCTTTATCCGCCAGGCGCTGGTCGAGGGCGACTGGGAGACACGCCTGCCATTTTTGCAGGCCAACCAGAAGCTGATCGCCAAGGTCGAGGAGCTGGAGCACAAGAGCCGCCGCCAGGACGTGCTGGTCGACGATGCACTCATCTATGCGTTCTACGACCAGCAGATTCCGCAAGACATCTGCACCGGCCGGGCGCTGGAGCGCTGGGTCAAGGACGAGAGCGCGCGCAACCCCGATCTGCTGCGCCTGTCGCGCGAGGAGCTGATGCGCCATGAGGCCGCCGGTATCACGACCGCCGCCTTCCCCAAGACCATCAGGATGGGCGGGGTCGATTGCACGGCCAGCTACCTGCACCAGCCCGGCGATCCGCGTGACGGCGTGACCGTGACGGTGCCGCTGTTCGTGCTCAACCAGGTCAGCGAGGAGCGTGCCGAATGGCTGGTGCCGGGCATGCTCAAGGACAAGATCCAGGCCCTGCTCAAAAGCCTGCCCCAGCGCCCGCGCAGCCGCTTTGTGCCGCTGGCCGAAAACGCCCAGCGCCTGGCCGAGCTGCTGGGCAGCGCCGAGCGCTTTGGTGCTGGCAGCCTGGTCGAGGTGCTGCTCAAGCAGGCGCGCGATGAGACCTCGCTGGACATCAAGCGCGCTGATTTCAAGCTGGACATGCTCAGCCCCCACCTGTTCATGAACTTCCGCATCAGCGACGAGCATGGCCGCCAGCTGGGCCAGGGCCGCAACCTGGGTGCCTTGAAGGCCCAGTGGGGCGCCAAGGCGCGCGGCGCCTTCCAGGCGCTGGCCGAGCTCAAGATCGCGCCGCAGGCCGATGGCGCGGCCGCGCCGGCACCGGCGCAAGCCCCAGCCGCCGCTGCGAAGCAGGGTGGCAAGGCGGCCCCGGCGCCCAGCAGTGGTGCAGCCCAGGCCAAGCCGTCGGGGCCCGTGCATGCGGCCGACAAGCTCTGGACCGATTGGAGCTTTGGCGCCTTGCCCGAGCTGATGGAGATCAAGAAGGGCAACCAGACGCTGATTGGCTTTCCTGCGTTGATCGACCATGGCACCGGTGTCGGCATCGAGGTGTTCGACGAGCCCGAGGTGGCAGCCAGCCGCCATGCGCTGGGCCTGCGCCGCCTGTTTGCGCTGCAGATCCGCGATGCGCTCAAGTACCTGGAGAAGAACATCCCTGATCTGCAGAAGATGGCGGTGGGCTATATGCCGCTGGGCACGCAGGAGGAGCTGCGCGAGCAGATCATCAATGTGGCGATTGACCGCGCGTTTCTGCAAGAGCCGCTGCCTGCCGATGCCGAGCAGTTCAAGCAGCGGGTGCAGGAGGGGCGCGGGCGCCTGACCCTGATCGCCAACGAGGTGGCGCGCATGGCCGCCGGCGTGCTGCAGGAGTACATGGCTGCCGTGCGCAAGATCAAGGACACCAAGAACGCCCCCGAGGCCACCGCAGACGCCCAGCAGCAATTGCAAAAGCTGGTGCCCAAGAACTTCATCGCGATCGCGCCCTGGGCCCAGCTGGGCCACTATGCCCGCTACCTGAAGGCGATCACCGCGCGCCTGGACAAGTACCGGGCCGACCCGGCACGCGATGCCGCCAAGCTCAAGGAACTACAGCCGCTGGAGCAGCGCTACTGGCGCCTGGTGGCCGAGCGCAAGGGCCAGGTGGATGCGCGCATGCAGGAGTACCGCTGGATGCTCGAGGAACTGCGGGTGAGCTTTTTTGCCCAGGAGCTGCGCACGCCGTACCCGGTCAGCAGCAAGCGGCTGGACAAGGTCTGGCAGCAGCTGCAGCAGTAAGGATGCAGCGACACCGGCCATGCTGCGTGGCGCAGCATGGCCGGGTTTTTTGGGGTCAAACTAGGCGGGTGACCACCTCGTCCACCGTCAGCACATCGCCAAAGAACAGCATCCAGTTGTTCAAGCTGTTGACATGCTCATGGGGCGTAACAGCGGCCAGCGCGTCGTCAACCATCACGGTGGCGTAGTCCAGCATCATCGCGTCGCGCGCGGTGGATTCGCAGCAGACATTGGTGACAGTGCCGCCGATCAGCACCGTGCGCACGCCCCGTGCCTTGAGGACGGCGTCCAGGTCCGAGGCGCCGGGGGCCAGCGCGCTGTAGCAGCGCTTGACGACGGTGAGATCGCCCGGCATTACCTCCAGCGCTGGCGGCATCGCAAAGCCGGCGTGGCCACTGCCCAGCTCCCGCAGCCGGCGTGCGCTGCGCTCGGGCGTCAGCATATGGCGGTGGTGGTGGGACCAGAACTGGTCGGCCCCATCGGCACTGGTCTTGATCCACACGACGGTGCCGCCCTTGGCGCGCAGCGCCGCAGCCAGCTTGTTGACCTGGCCAAAGATGGCGCGGGCCGGTGCGCATTCGCCCTGAAAACCGGGCTGGGTATAGTAGTTCTGCAGATCCACGATGACAAAGGCCGTGGTCGCGGCATCGAACTGGTCATAGGGGTGGAGCACCCCCTGGCGGGCCAGCACGCGTTCTTCAATCCAGGGTTCAAACTGCATGGGGTTGTCGTTTCTTGAAATGGGGGATCATGATCAGCGCTCAGGCGTAGCGGTGCTGCACGCTTTTCTCCAGCCGGGTGACCGCCATGTACATCACCGCTGACAGCAGCGCCAGCACGACGATCGAGGCCATCACCACATTGAGCTTGAACACCTGGCTGCCATTGACGATCAGAAAGCCCAGCCCGGCGCTGGAGGACTGGAACTCGCCGACGATGACGCCGATCAGCGACAGGCCGATGTTCATCTTGATCGCGGCGATCACTGCCGGCACGCTGCCCGGGAAGACCACATACTTCATCACCTGGAACTTGCTCGCGCCCAACGTGGTGGCCAGCTTGATCTTGTTGGGGTCGATGGCCTGAAAGCCTTCATAGACCACCATGATGGTGATGAACAGCGAGATGGCGACCGCCATGCCGTAGACCGAATATTCCGAGCCCAGCCAGATGTAGAAGATCGGGACAAAGGCAATCTTGGGCATGGCGTTGGCAATCACCAGGAAAGGATCCAGTACCTTTTTGACAAAGCTGCTCCACCACAGCAGGGCAGCCATGCCGATGCCCAGCAGCATGCTGATCGCAAAGCCGATTACCGTGGCCTTGAAAGTGACCCAGGTGTGGCCCAGCAGGTCACCGCTGCGGGCCAGATCGACCAGGGTGGGCAGTACCGCAGACGGGTAGCTGGTGAGCATGGGGTTGAGGATGTGGCTGCGCGCCAGTACCTCCCAAATCAGCAGGAATGCCAGCAACAGGCCGGCGCGGCTCAGCGCCACCAGGCGCTTGCGGCGCTGGATCTGGGCCAGCCACTGGCGGTATTCGGGGCTGCGGGTGTCGGCCTGGGCCGGGGCCGCCGTGTTGGTGGTGTTCATGACGGTGCTCATGCTTATCCTTCCACGTGGGCGTCGATCTCGTCCCACAGCACATTGAAGTAGTCGTTGAATACCGGGCAGCCCCGGGCCTCGAAGGGCGTGGGCCGTTTGCCTCCCTGCGAGGGGAAATCCATGTGGTGTACCGATTTGATGCGCCCGGGCCGGCGCGAGAGCACGATGACGCGGTCGGTCATTGCAATGGCCTCGCCAATGTCGTGTGTCACCAGGATCACCGACTTGCCTTCGTCGCGCAGCACATCGACCACCTCATCGGCAATCGACAATCGGGTTTGCGAGTCGAGCGCGGAGAACGGTTCGTCGAGCAGCACCACATCCGGGTTGGTGACCAGGGTGCGGGCCAGCGCCACCCGCTGGCGCATGCCGCCCGAGAGCTGGCGCGGGTAGTGGTGCAGGTAGTCGCCCATGCCGCATTTGTGCAGCAGTTGCTTGGCGCGCTTTTCGGCGGCGGCCAGGTCCTTGTTCTGGATCTGGGCGCCCAGCAAGGTGTTCTCCAGAATGGTGCGCCATTCGAACAGGTAGTCCTGCTGCAGCATGTAGCCGATGCGCGGGTTGGGGCCGATGATGGTCTGGCCGTCCACCAGCACCGAGCCGCTGGACGGCGGCAGGATGCCCGCCAGGATCGACAGCAAGGTGCTCTTGCCGCAGCCGGACTGGCCGATCAGGCTGATGAATTCGCCCGCCTTGACCGAGAGGTTGATGTTCTGCAGCGCCTGGGTTTCGCCCTGGGGCGTGAAGTAGCGCAACGAGACGTTGTCGACATGGATACGGTAGGGGTGGTTCATCGCACTTCCTTATTTTTGGGCCAGGCTCTGCACCAGGCCCATGTCCACAAAACGCGCGTAGTCGACTTTCTTGCTCGCCTCCAGCACACCGCCTTGCACCAGCATCTCTTGCAGCTGGTCCATCGCCTGCTTCTCGACCATCGGGGTTTTCTTCCACAACTGCAGTTGCTGGTAACGCTCGATCGCACTGACCAGTTCAGCCTTGTTCACGCCGGTGAAGTACTCAGCCACCAGGTCCGCCAGCTCGCCTGCTGGAGCGGCCGCCGTGTACTGCTGAGCCTTGGCCACCGCCTGGGTCCAGGCCTGCACGGCGGCGCGGTTTTTCTTCAGGTAGGCATCGGTGGTGGTGAACACCGTGTAGTCGACCATGCCGGCTTCCTTGCCCACCGACCCCAGCGGAAAAGCCTTGCCTTGCTTCTCCAGGCTGCTGGCCTCGGGCTCCAGGAAGGTCGCATAGTCGTTTTGGCCGGCCAGCCAGGCACCGGTGCGGGCGGCCGGGCCGATGTTGCTCACGAGCTTGACATCCTTCTTGGGATCCAGCCCCTTCTTGCGCAATGCCGCTTCCAGAAAGATATCGGGGTTGGAGCCTGGACGGAAGGACATGATCTTGCTGCCCTGGAGCTGCTTCCAGTCAAAGTTGGGCTCGGGCTTGCGGCCCATCAGCAAGAAGCCGTCGGTGGCGGTCAACCCGGCAAAAACAATGGGTTTGACGGGCGACTCGCTGTTGGCGACATAGATTGTGGCCTCGGGTCCTATCAGCACAATATCGGCGCTGCCCGAGAGCAGGGCGGCCATGCCCTTGTCGGTGCCCTGCGAGGTTTTCATGCTCATCTCGATGCCGGCCTCCTTGAACATGCCTTTCTGGATACCCACATACATGGGAACATAGAGCACGGAGCGCACCACCTCTTCGTAACGGATCTTGTGCGTTGCCTGCGCCTGGGCCTGGGCCTGGGACAGCGGCAGCAGCGCTGCCAGCATGGAAGCGAAGACGGCCGCACGGCGGCTGAACATGAACGTCATAACCCACTCCTTGTATACAGAAAATGCAAACTGACGAATGAAAAACAGTTCCATGCAAGAACACTGCCTAAAAAATTGCTAATAATTTCGGTTCAAAGTTCTTTTATGTATTCAGTATCCAATTTATCGTGCTGCCCGAGGATCGGTGTTAACCAGCAGCCGGAGCACCCAGGGCGGCTTTGGCGGGCTGGCGCAGAGCGTTCCGGCAGGGGGGGCGCCTGTTGACCCGGGCACGAACGCCCGGCGCATGGCTGCCAAGGCTGCGGCGCGCACTGTTTTGGTCCCGGCCGCTGTACGCGGCGGAATGGGCACTGCTGACGCGCTACTTTGGCCAGCCGCAGCACCCGGGCTGGGCGCGCATGCGGCTGCACCTTCGCCGTCTCGGCGATACGCGGCGGGCGCTGTCGTTCAATGGCGGCTTTGTGTCGATGCCCGCCAGCTGCTTTACCGGATTGGACCCCCGGCAATGCCTGCGCCTTGACGAACCACTGATGGCCGGATGGCTGGCCCATGAGGCTTTTCACCACTGGCAGCGGCTACAAGGCCGCGCGGTGACCCGGCAGGCGCTGCATCTGCAGTGGCGCTTCTGGCGCCATGGCATCAACCCCTATGCCTACACCCCGGGCGAGTCGCCAGCGGCCTTGCTGGCCCAGTTCCAGCACGCCCAGGTGGAGCAGCAAGCGCAGATGTGGCAGGACGCCGTGATGGCCGACATCGCCTGGCGCCAGGCCGCCCCAGGTGCGGACCAGCAGCGCCTGGCTGCTGCCGCCCGGCGCTGGCATGCGGTGTTGCATTGGGTGCAGATGCAGGCGGTGCCGCCGCCGGCCCCGCTGGTCCCCTAAGCGACGGGGTGCTGCCCCGGCCGCTGGGCATACTGGCCTGAACCTCGCTTTTCGACTGTTCGGAACACGCCATGACCTCTGCTGCAGACCTGCCTGCACCGACCTCCACTTCCCCATACTGGCCTGGGCGCGTGCCCCGGCGGTTGACGGTGCCGGCCACCTCGGTCTGGGACAACCTGGCCGTCAACGCCCGCCGCTATCCGGACCATGCCGCACTGGTGTTTTTTGACCAGTCCATCAGCTATGGCCAGATGTGCGAGCAGACCGAGCGCCTGGCCGCCCATTTGCACCAGCAGGGCGTGCGCAAAGGTGACCGGGTGATCCTGCTGATGCAGAACTGCCCGCAGCTGGTGCTGGCGCACTACGCCATCCTGCGTGCCAATGCGGTGGTGGTGCCCGTCAACCCGATGAATACCGCCGCCGAGCTGGCCCACTACATCAGCGACGCCGATGCACGCGTGGCCATCACCACCGCCGATCTGGCGCCTGCACTGTGCGAGGCCAGCGCCAGTCTGCCACCAGCGCAGCAGCTGGTGCATATGCTCATCAGCCATCTGTCAGATACGATGCCGGCAGATGCCGCAGCGCAGCCGGATTTTCCACCGGGCTGGGTGCCCTGGTTGCTGGGCAACGCGCCTTTGCCAGCTGCGGACCGGCTGGGTGCGACCACCGTCAGCCGCTGGCGGGATGCGGTCCAATGCACTGCCGAGCCACCGGCGATCGCGGTGGCGGCGGGCGACATGGCCATCCTGCCCTATACCAGCGGTACCACGGGCCTTCCCAAGGGCTGCATCCATGCGCACAGCCATGTGCAGCATGCGGCGATGGCAGGCGTGCTCTGGGGCCGGCAAAGCACCGAGAGCGTGAACCTGGTGGTGGCGCCGATGTTCCATATCACCGGCATGGTCTCCATCATGCATGTGCTGGTCTGTGCCGGGGCCACCTTGGTGATCATGCCGCGCTGGGACCGGCAACTGGCGGCTGCACTGATGGCGCGCTACCGGGTAACGCACTGGGCCAATATCCCGACAATGGTGGTGGACCTGCTGGCCAGCCCGAACCTGGCGCAGATGGATACCCGCAGCCTGGTCTACATGGGCGGCGGAGGCGCGGCGATGCCGCAATCGGTGGCGCAAAGGGTCAAGGAGGTCTGGGGCCTGGACTATATCGAGGGCTATGGCATGACCGAGACCTGTGGTGCCTCCCACGCTAACCCCTATGAGCACCCCAAGCAGCAGTGCCTGGGGCTGCCGCATATCGGCATGCAGTCATTGGTGATCGACCCTGACACCGGGCAGCCGATGGCCGACGGCGAGGTGGGAGAGATTGTGGTGCAGGGCCCGCAGGTGCTGCAGGGCTACTGGAAACAGCCTGCGGCCACGGCCGCCAGCTTTGTCGAGGTGGCGGGTCAGCGCTTTTTCCGCACCGGTGACCTGGGTTACCGCGATGCCGATGGCTATTTCTTCCTGACCGATCGCTTGAAGCGCATGATCAACGCCAGCGGCTACAAGGTCTGGCCGGCCGAGGTCGAGAGCCTCATGTACCGCCACCCGGCGATCCTGGAGGCCTGCGTGATCTCCGCCCGCGATGACTACCGGGGCGAGACCGTCAAGGCCGTCGTGGTATTGCGGCCAGAGCAGCAGGGCATGGTCAGTGCACAGGACATCATCGATTGGTGCCGCGAACACATGGCGGTGTACAAGGCGCCGCGCCTGGTGCAACTGGTGGACCAGCTGCCCAAAAGTGGCAGCGGCAAGGTGATGTGGCGCCTGTTGCAGGAAAAGGAGCAGTGACTGGCGGGCAGGCGGCCCGTCTGCGCAGTGGAGGAATGCGCTACCACCAGCGCATCAGCTGCAGGGCCCTGTGCCAGAAACCATCGCCATACTGGAGCGCGAGCCAGGCGCAAACCGCTGCGCAGATGACGCAGAGCAAGGCCCATGCCGTCCAGCTGGGTTCGGCATGAAAGCCGATGACAGCGGCAATGAACAAGCCCAGCAGGCTACCAAAAAAGAGGCGTACGTTGCGCTCGCTGCTGTCGCGGGGTGGGTCTTCATGCATGGCTTGGAGGGGCAGTGCCGGGCCTGGCAGTGTAGGCGGATGCAGTCTGCGCTGCCAAGCCTGACGTAGGGTGCAGGCTACACGCTGCCCGCCTTTTCAATTACCAAGATGCGTGCCTCGCCCTGCGGGTGGGCCACATGCTCGCAGCCCACACCGGCGTGGAAGATATCGCCGGCCTGCAAAAGCGCTTGCTTTGCTTCGCCGGCCTCGCGCCAGTGCATCACCACCTGGCCCTGCATCACCGCAAAGACTTCCTCGCCGTCGTTGACATGCCAGATGTAGGGCTTGTCCGTCCAGTGCAAACGGACGCTGGTGCCGTCCATCTGGGCAATGTCCTGGGCGCCCCAGGGGCGTTCGGCAGTGAAGTCCTGGCTGCGGATGATGCGTTGCATGGTGTCTTAGCGCCCTTTACGCGGTCGCGTTCAGCTCCTGGCTGATCGCCTCGATCTGCTCGGACAGTTCCAGCCAGCGCTCTTCGAGCTGCTCGATCTCGCCATTGACGGCGCTCAGCTGCTTGCCGGCGTCGACGATGTCCGCGCCCGACAGACCGGGGGTTGCCAGCTTGGTCTCCAGCGCATCGCGCTGGGTGTTGAGCTGGGGCAGCTTCTTGTCGATCTGTTCCAGCTCTTTCTTGAAGGGCTTGGTCTTGTCGGCCAGTTGCTGGCGGGCCAATGCAGCGAGGCGGCGCGCTTCCTTGGGGTCGCCCACAGGCTCGGCCTTGGCTGGCGCAGGCGCAGGGGTTGGTGCGGGTGCTGCAACCGGTGCCGCGACGGGGGCGGCCACAGGTGCGGGTGCTGCATCCTTGCTGCGCGATTGCATATCTGCCTGGCGGGCCTCTTCGCGCAGGCGCTTGGATTCGTCCAGCAGGTAGCGCTGGTAGTCGTCCAGGTCGCCATCGAAGGGGCCGACCTGGCCCCGGCCGACCATCCAGAAGTCTTCGCAGACGGCGCGCAGCAAATGGCGGTCATGGCTGACCAGCATGACGGTGCCGTCAAAGTCGTTCAGTGCCATCGCCAGCGCTTCACGGGTGGCCAGGTCCAGGTGGTTGGTTGGCTCATCGAGCAGCAGCAGGTTGGGGCGCTGCCAGACGATCATCGCCAGCACCAGACGGGCTTTTTCGCCACCGCTCATACTGCCCACAGCCTGCTTGACCATGTCGCCGCTGAAATTGAAGGTGCCCAGGAAGTTGCGCAGGTCCTGCTCGCGGGTGCTGTTGCCTTCGCTGCCGATTTCCTTGGCCAGGCGGATCATGTGTTCCAGCGGGTTCTCGCTGGGGCGCAGCACGTCCAGCTCCTGCTGGGCAAAGTAGCCGATGTTGAGGCCCTTGCCTTCCGTCACCGTACCGGCCAGCGCCTTCATCTCGCGGGCAATGGTCTTGACCAGGGTCGATTTACCCTGGCCGTTGGCGCCCAGAATACCGATGCGCTGGCCTGCCAGCACCGAGCGGTTGACACCTTGCAGAATCGTGGTCTGCTTGCCGTCTTCGTCCTCGTAGCCAAAGGCGGCATCGGTGATGGCCAGCATCGGGTTGGGCAGGTTGGCCGGTTCCTTGAACTCGAAGGTGAACTCGGCCTCGGCCAGCACCGGCGCAATCTTTTCCATGCGGTCGAGCTGCTTGACCCGGCTTTGCGCCTGCTTGGCCTTGCTGGCCTTGGCCTTGAAGCGGTCAATGAACTTCTGCAGATGCGCCATCTTCTCTTGCTGCTTGGCAAAGCTGGCCTGCTGCAGCTCCAGCTGCTGGGCACGCAGCTCTTCGAAGCGGCTGTAGTTGCCGCCGTAGCGCGTCAGCTGCCCACCCTGGATCTGCAACGTGACATTGGTGATCGCATCGAGAAACTCGCGGTCGTGGCTGATGGTGATCAGGGTGCCGGGGTAGCGCTTGAGCCAGGCTTCGAGCCAGACGAGCGCGTCCAGGTCCAAGTGGTTGGTCGGCTCGTCGAGCAGCAGCAGATCGCTGGGGCACATCAGCGCGCGGGCCAGCTGCAGGCGCATGCGCCACCCGCCCGAGAAGCTGTTGACCGGGTGTTCCAGCTCCTGCACCTTGAAGCCCAGGCCCAGGATCAGCGCCTGTGCGCGGGGCACGGCATCGTGGGCACCGGCATCGGCCAGGTCGGCATAGGCCTGGGCAAGCGCCATGCCGTCGCCCGATGCTTCAGCGGCCTCCAGCTGGGCCTGCACTTCCACCAGACGGGTGTCGCCTTCCAGCACGAACTGGGTGGCTGATTCATCGGTTTCGGGCATGTGCTGGGCCACCTGGCCCATGCGCCACTGGGCGGGGATGTGGAAATCGCCACCGTCTTCCGTCAGCGAGCCGTTGAGCAGCGCAAACAACGTGGACTTGCCGGCGCCGTTGCGGCCGACCAGGCCCACCGATTCGCCCGGGTTGATGGTGGTGGTGACGCCGTCAAGCAGCACTTTGGTGCCGCGGCGCAGGGTGATATTTTTCAGCGTAATCATGAATGGCTCCAATTATCGCCGCCCTGGGCTTGGCCCAGGGCCTTGGAGGGCATAGCTGTTGCTGGGCCGGCCCTAGCGCTGGCGCTTGCAAAATGCGTGTAGGCCACCGCCTCGACCTGTTGTCAGTAGAAATGGGAGTAGGAATCAGTCACATGCTCAGGCTATCCAAGCGGCCGCAGCAGGGCCATACTGCCATGTGCAAACGCCATATTTCAGCGATGGCAATCACAAGGACAGTGCTATGACGACAGCCTCTGAAATACATGGACGGTCCGCCGACGACCACCAGGATGCAGGAGAGGCGGTTTCCGCCCGGCACCACTGGCGGATGGCCGACATTGACTATGCACATATCGACCATGCTGCGGTCGCGCAGGACGAGGACATGTTCTACCTGCTGATGAGCGCCTCCTTTGTCGAGACCGGCTCGGACACCTATGCGGCCAACCTCGGCGCGCACTACGCCCGCTACCCGGACATCCAGCACTGGCTGGAAGACCGCTGGGAGCATGAGGAACTGCAGCATGGCGAATCGCTGCGGCGCTATGTGGAGACCGTGTGGCCCAGTTTTGACTGGCAAAAAGCCTATGACAGCTTTTTTGCCGAGTATTCACTGCTGTGCACGCAGGAAGCGCTGCTGGAGGATCCGCGCCTGGAGATGGTGGCACGCTGCGTGGTGGAGACCGGCACCACCGCCTACTACCATACCCTGCGCTCGCTCAGCAACGAGCCGGTGCTCACGGGGCTGCTGGGCCATATCCGCAATGACGAGGTCGGGCACTTCAAGCATTTCCTGGCCTACTTCAAAAGCCTGCAGGCCCAAGAGCCCGTGGGCCGGTTGCGCATTGCCCAGGCGCTGTACAGCCGTCTGAAGGAATTGCGCGAGAGCGACTCGGATGTCGCGCTGCGCCATGTGTATGCCCACAAGGGCCAGCTGTTCAGCGACCGGCAGCGCAGCTTCGATGCGGTGGCCCAGCGCATCTACCACCTGATCAGCACCGGCCTGCCGGCCCAGCTGGCGGTGCAGATGCTGCTCAAGCCCATGCTGCTGCCGCCCAAGCTGGAATCGTGCCTGCACCGGCCTATCAGCCGGCTGGCCTGCAGAATGCTGGCTTACTAAGAGCCGCTAACACAACCCTTGATACATCGTTGCCAAGCCTTGCCGTACGTCTGTACTGCCTGCGGCTTGACGCCTCGTCTCAATCGCAAACCTTCGGTTTGCTGGGTCGTGTTAGCGGCTCTAAGGCAAACCTGGATCCGATTAGAGCTGCGTGGGTTGCTCCTGGGACCAGTGCATCAGCGCCTCGCGGGTCAGCAGCAGCACCTGGTCGTCGCCGGCGCTGGTGTCCATCCAGAACACCGGCAGGCCAGGGAAGGCGGCCTCGAAAAAAGCACGCTCGTTGCCGATCTCGAGCACCAGCACACCGTCTTCGCTCAGGCGCTGGGGCAGCTCCAGAATCAGGCCGCGCACAAAGTCCATGCCATCCTCGCCACCGGCCAGCGCCAGCACGGGTTCGGCCTGGTATTCCAGCGGCAGGCTGGCCATGCTCTGGGCATTGACATAAGGCGGGTTGCAGAGGATCAGATCCCAGGGGCCGCGTGCGTTGGCCATGCCGTCCGACTGCACCAGCTGCACACGCTCCTGCAAGCCATGCTGGTCCACGTTGATGCGGGCCACGGCCAGCGCATCGGCCGACAGGTCGGCGCCGGTGACCTGCACATCGGGGTAGGCCATGGCCGCCAGGCAGGCCAGGCTGCCATTGCCGGTGCACAGATCCAGCACCTGGCGGGTCTTGTCGCTCAGCCAGTCGTCAATGCTGCCATCGGCCAGCAGCTCGGCGATCAGGCTGCGCGGCACGATGGAGCGCTCGTCGATGTAGAAGGGCACGCCCTGCAGCCAGGCCTGCTGGGTCAGGTAGGCGGCGGGCTTGCGGCTGCGGATGCGCTCGGCCACCAGTTGTTCGAGCTTGACGCGCTGTTCATCGCTGACCGCTTGGTTCGCGACCGAGCCGGCGCCATCCGGGCTGGTGTCGCTGTCCACCGGCAGGCCCAGCGACCAGAGCACCAGCCAGCTGGCCTCGTCTTCCGCATTGGTGGTGCCATGGCCAAAATGCACGCCAGCAGTGCGCAGGGCAGCTGCGCTGTCATCAATCAGGGTGCGGATGGTGGTCATGGCTCAACTCAGGCAAAAATCAAAGACCGCCATTGTAGGCTTGATGACAGCGGCAATGCGCCACAGCTATCCGACAGCTGGCTTAGCGTGCCAGGTTTTCCAGAATGCGGCGGTAGATGTTCTTCAGCGGCTCGATATCGGCCACGGCCACGCACTCGTCGATCTTATGGATGGTGGCGTTTGACGGGCCGATCTCGATGACTTCCGGGCAGATGTCGGCGACAAAACGGCCATCGCTGGTGCCGCCGGTGGTCGAGAGGGCGGTTTCCAGCCCGACTTCGTCGCGGATGGCCTGCTGCACGGCAGTCACCAGCACGCCTGGTGTGGTCAGAAAGGGCTTGCCCCCCAGCGTCCATTTGAGGTCGTACTCGAGCGCATGGCGCTCCAGGGTGGACTTGACTCGGGCCTTCAGGTTCTCGGCCGTCGATTCGGTGCTGAAGCGGAAGTTGAAGTCCACCACCATCTGGCCCGGAATCACATTGCCAGCACCTGTGCCTGCATGGATATTGCTCATCTGGAAGCTGGTGGGCGGAAAGAAGGCATTGCCTTCGTCCCACACCGTGGCGGCCAGCTCGCCCAGCGCGCCCAGGCCCTGGTGGATGGGGTTGCGGGCCAGTTGCGGGTAGGCGATATGGCCTTGCACGCCATGGATGGTGAGCTTGCCGGTCAGGCTGCCGCGCCGGCCGTTCTTGACCATGTCCCCCAGCTTCTGCACCGCAGTGGGTTCGCCCACCAGGCAGTAGTCCAGCACCTGGCCGCGCTGGCGCAGCTGCTCGACGACCACCGCCGTGCCATCCACGCTCGGGCCTTCTTCGTCGCTGGTCAGCAGCAGCGCAATATCCAGCGGCGCTGCAGCGTTCTGGGCGACAAACTCCTCGGCGGCCACGACAAAGGCGGCGATCGAGGTCTTCATGTCGCTGGCGCCACGGCCGTAGAGCTTGCCATCGCGGTGCGAGGGGGTGAAGGGGTGCGAGTTCCACTGTTCCAGCGGACCGGTGGGCACCACATCGGTATGGCCCACAAAGACCACGGTCTTGGCGCCCGCCACGCCGCTGCGGCGCAGCGCCCAGAGGTTGCTCACCCGAAAGCTGTCGGGGCCGCTGTCCATGCGCTCGCAGGCAAAACCCAGCGGTTGGAGCAGGTCGGAAATCATTTCCAGACAGCCTTCGTCGTTGGGCGTCACGGAGGGACGGGCGATCAGTTGCTCGGTCAGTTGCAGGGTGCGGGACATGGCGTCAAAAGGGTGGGGCGGAGAGGTCAACAACAATGCGGCCCGCAGGCCGCATTCAAGGCATATTGCCACGGGGGCGTGGTGCAGGGCAACGGCCGCTATCTTACTCTTGGTTCACGTCGAGCACGATTTCCGTGAACGAGGCCGCGTCGTCCAGCTCGGGCTTGGCGGCCACCTGGGCCTTGGCCGCATTGGCCGCCATCTGGAAGTCGTTTTGCAGGCGCCACATCAGGTTGGTGGGCGAGTCGGAATTGGCCAGGCCTTCTTCGCGGCTGATCTTGCCACTGTGGATGAGCGCGGCCAGCGCGCCTTCAAAGGTGACCGAGCCTTCGGCCATGGACTTTTCCATCGCCTCGCGCACGGCCGAGAAGTTGCCTTGCTCGATCATCTCGCCCACCAGCTTGGTGTTGAGCATCACCTCGATGGCTGCCGTGCGCTTGCCGGTGACGGTCTTGACCAGCCGTTGCGACACGACGGCGCGCAGCGCAGATGCCAGGTCGCCCAGCATGGTGGGCCGGACTTCGACAGGGTAGAAGCTCAGGATCCGGTTGAGCGCGTGGTAGCTGTTGTTGCCGTGCAAGGTGGCCAGGCACAGGTGGCCCGATTGCGCATAGGCAATGGCGGCCGACATGGTCTCGCGGTCACGGATTTCGCCGATCATGATCACGTCAGGCGCCTGGCGCAGTGCATTTTTCAGCGCGGTCTGCAAAGAGGCGGTATCGCTGCCCACTTCACGCTGGTTGATGATGGAGCGGCGGTTGGAGAACTGGTACTCGATCGGGTCTTCCACCGTCAGGATGTGGCCGCTTTGCTGGCCATTGCGGTGGTCGATCATCGCCGCCAGCGAGGTGCTCTTGCCCGAGCCGGTGGCACCGACAAACAGCACCAGGCCGCGCCGGGCCATGATGAGTTCCTGGAATATCTCGGGCAGCTCGAGCTGCTCCAGGCTGGGAATGTCCTGCGGAACATAGCGGATGACAACAGCGCAGCTGCCGCGCTGGTGCATCGCGCTGACCCGGAAGCGGCCCACGCCTTCGAGCGGCACACCGATATTGAGCTCACCGGTTTCGTCGAGCTCTTCAATGCGCTCGGGCGGTACGATCTCGGCCAGCAAGGTGCGCGGCGCATCGGGCGTCAAAGTCTGGTTGTTGAGGGGAATGCACTCGCCCTGGATCTTGACCAGCGCTGGCGCATTGGCTGACAGATAGACATCCGAGGCTTTGTTGTCCGCCATCAGGCGCAAGATTCGCTCCATGGTTCCCATGTCAGTTCCCTCCAGTGATTTGTGCTTAGAACGTATTTACAAATTCACTCCAGTCCGCAGGGACCGTGGCGTTGAAATGCCCGGCCAGGTGCCGCCCGAGCGTATCCCATCCCGCAAAACTGCTGTCGCGGCGCGAGGACATCGTAAACACGATCTTGGATTGTAGGCTTAGCCAGGCGCTGAATAAACGATGTTGCGTCCTCGCCGCAGCCTGGCGGGGCGCAAAGCGGCGACAAAAAAGCCCTGCAGCGCAAAGCTTGCAGGGCTTGTGGATCGCCTCGGCGGCAGATCAGTCGCGCAGCAGGTCGTTGATGCTGGTCTTGGCGCGGGTCTCGGGCGTCACTTGCTTGACGATCACCGCGCAGTACAGGCTGTGGCTGCCGTCCTTGGCGGGCATGGAGCCGCTCACCACGACCGAGCCCGAAGGCACGCGGCCGTAGCTGACTTCGCCGGTCATGCGGTTGTAGATCTTCGTGGACTGGCTGATGTACACGCCCATCGAGATGACAGAGTTTTCTTCGACGATCACGCCTTCAACGATTTCGGAGCGGGCGCCGATGAAGCAGTTGTCTTCAATGATGGTGGGGTTGGCTTGCAGGGGTTCGAGCACGCCGCCCAGGCCCACACCGCCCGACAGGTGAACGTTCTTGCCCACTTGTGCGCACGAGCCCACGGTGGCCCAGGTGTCGACCATCGTGCCTTCGCCCACATAGGCGCCGATGTTCACGTAGGAAGGCATCAGGATGGCGCCCTTGGCCACAAAGCTGCCGCGGCGTGCCACGGCGGGCGGCACCACGCGCACGCCGGTGGCGGCGATGTCGGCTTCGGACATGCCGGCGTACTTGGTCGGCACCTTGTCGTAGAAGTTCAGGTCGCCGGCCTGCACCAGCGCGTTGTCCTTGAGGCGGAACGACAGCAGCACGGCCTTCTTGATCCACTGGTGCACGGTCCATTGGCCCACGCCTTCACGGGTGGCCACGCGCAGCTCGCCCTTGTCCAGGGCGTTGATGACATGGTCGACTGCATCGACGATTTCTTTGGGTGCCGAGGCAGGCGAGAGCGTCGTGCGGGCTTCCCAGGCGGATTCGATGATGGTTTGCAGTTGTTGCGTCATGGTTTAGGCTTTTTTCCAGGATTGAATGAATTGGGCAATGCGCTGGGCGGCTTCCAGGCATTCGGCGGTCTGGGCGACCAGGGCCATGCGGATGCGGCCAGCGCCAGGATTGCTGCCATTGAAGTCACGGGCCAGATAGCTGCCTGGCAGAACCGTGACATTGTATTGGGCATAGAGTTCGCGCGCGAACTCGGTGTCTGACAAGCCCATATGCGCGGGCACGCCGGCCCAGAGGTAGAAGCTGGCATCGGGCAGTTGCACGTCCATCACTGCTGACAGCACCGGCGTGACTTCGGCAAATTTGCGGCGGTACTGCTCGCGGTTGTCGTCGACATGGCGCTCGTCGCCCCAGGCCGCAATGCTGGCCGCCTGCACCGGCGGGCTCATCGCGCCGCCCTGGTAGGTGCGGTAGAGCGTGAAGGCCTTGATCAACTCGGCGTCACCGGCGACAAAACCGCTGCGCAGGCCCGGCACATTGCTGCGCTTGGACAGACTGGTGAACGAGACCAGGCGGCGGAAATCGCTGCGGCCCAGCTGCGCTGCCGCCTGCATGCCGCCCAGCGGTGGCTCGTCGCGGAAGTAGATTTCGCTGTAGCACTCGTCCGAGGCAATGACAAAGCCATAGCGGTCGGAGAGTTCAAACAGCTTTTTCCACTCGTCGAGCGGCATCACGGCGCCGGTGGGGTTGCCGGGCGAGCAGACAAAGATCAGCTGGGTGCGCTGCCAGATGTCCTCGGGCACGCTGGCCCAGTCCACCGCAAAGTTCTTGCTGGCGATACTGGGCACGTAATAGGGCGTGGCGCCTGCAAGCAGGGCCGCGCCTTCGTAGATTTGGTAGAAGGGGTTGGGGCAGAGCACGACCGGGTCGGGCTTGCTGCTGTCCACCACCGTTTGCGTGAAGGCAAACAGCGCCTCACGGCTGCCATTGACCGGCAGGGTGTGCTTGTGCCCATCGACCTGCAGGCCATAGCGCGTGGACAGCCAGTTGGCAAAGGCTTCGCGCAGTGCAGGCGTACCCGCAGTGGCCGGGTAGACCGACAGGCCGGCCAGATTGCCCGAGAGCGCCTGTTCGATGAATGCGGGGGTGGGGTGGCGGGGCTCACCGATACCCAGGCTGATCGGCGCCTGGTCTGCGGGCGGTGTCACACCGGCAAACAACTGGCGCAGGCGCTCAAACGGGTAGGGCTGCAGTTTCTGGAGCAAGGGGTTCATAAGCCAGCCATTATGGTGCAGAGGCGCGCGTTTTTTTGCGCCGTACTGTCATGCCCGGTAGGGGCTTGGCGGCCTTGGGCGGCGTCCCAGCGCCGAGCAGCCATTAAGACGAGCGGTTGCCGCCTTGTTGCTGCTGGGCTTTGGCCAAAATGGCGGCCAGGATTGCCTTTTTGTCCGCTGCGGCCGGGGCTGCCACTGTGGCCTTGCTGGCCGCGTTATTTTGCGCGGCGGCTGCACTGACGGCTGCGGCCTGGGCCGCTTGGGCACTGATGGCTGCGCTGGCGATGCGGGGCGAGAGCGGTGCATCGGCTGCCGGGCTGGGCGCCGGCGTCCGGTCGGCATGGCCGAGTCGCTGTTGGTGCTTTTGGTAGCGCAGCCGGGCCTGCTGGGCCTGTGCGGGGCTCCAGGCGGCCCAGCCGGTGGCTTCGCCGCTGGCATTGTCCAGCACGATGCAATCGACCGGGCAGACCGGCAGGCAGAGCTCGCAGCCGGTACAGGCCTCTGGGATCACGGTGTGCATGCGCTTGTTCGCACCCAGGATGGCATCCGTCGGGCAGGCCTTGATGCACAGGGTGCAGCCGATACACCAGTTCTCATCGATGCGGGCAACCGTGCGCACGGCTTCGAGGCCGTTGTCCGGGTTCAGCGGCAGCGCGGGCTGACCGGTGATGGCCGCCAGGCGTACCACGCCTTCCTGGCCGCCGGGCGGGCATTGGTTGATCGGCGCCTGGCCCTGGGCAATGGCCTGGGCATAGTGGTGGCAGTCGGGGTAGCCGCAGCGCGTGCACTGGGTCTGCGGCAGGGCCGCATCAATGGCGCCAATGAAAACAGCCAGCGCAGAGGCTGGCTGGTGGCTGGTTTTGAGAAGGTCGGTCACACCGTATGCAAGGTATTTTGCTTGGAAGTCGCCGATTTTACGTTGCCTGGGCGTTCCTCGACGCGGTTGTTAGCGAGGATGAAGTCCTTGAGCATCGGGTAGACCATGGTGCGCCAGCGCTTGCCGCTGAAGATGCCGTAGTGGCCTGCGCCCTTGACCTCGAAGTGACGGGTGTCGACCGCCTTGAGGCCGGTGCATAGATCATGCGCGGCCTGGGTTTGGCCGGAGCCGGAGATGTCATCGAGCTCGCCTTCGACCGTCAGCAGCGCGCTGTGGCGGATGTCCTGCGGCTTGACCAGCTCCAGGTTGCCCTCGGGCGAACGCACCTCCCAGGTGCCCTTGACCAGCGCAAAGTCCTGGAACACGGTCTTGATGGTTTCCAGGTAGTAGGCCGCATCCATGTCGAGCACGGCGTTGTACTCGTCGTAGAACTTGCGGTGGTGCTCGGCGCTGTCTTCGTTGCCCTTGAGCAGGTCCTTGAAGTAGTCGTAGTGGCTCATCGCATGGCGGTCGGGGTTCATGCTGACAAAGCCCATGTGCTGCAGGAAGCCGGGGTAGACCAGGCGGCCGGCACCCGGAAAGTTGCCTGGCACCGGATGGATCACATTCGACTCGAACCACTGCAGGTCGTGCGTGGTGGCCAGGTTGTTCACCGTGGTGGGCGATTTGCGGGCATCGATAGGGCCGCCCATCATCGTCATCGACAGCGGTGTCTTCTCGCCACGGCTGGCCATCAGCGACACGGCAGCGAGCACCGGCACCGTGGGCTGGCAGACGCTCACCACATGGCAGTTGCCATAGATACCCTGGATGTGGCGGATGAACTCCTGCACATAGTTCACATAGTCATCAAGGTGGAAGATGCCTTCGCTTTGCGGCACCAGGCGCGCATTGGTCCAGTCGGTGATGTAGACCTTGTGGTCCGCCAGCATGGTGCGCACGGTCTCGCGCAGCAAGGTGGCGTAATGGCCCGACAACGGTGCCACAACCAGTACCACGGGCTGCTGCTTCATCGCCGCCAGGCTGGTCTGGTCATCGGAGAAGCGCTTGAAACGGCGCAGCTCGCAAAAGGGCTTGGTCAGCTCGACGCGCTCGTGGATCGCGATCTCATGGCCATTGGCCTCGACGGTGTTGATGCCGAAAGCGGGCTTCTCATAGTCCTTGCCGAGCCGGTAGAACAGGTCAAAGCCCGCCGAGGCGCGCTGGGCCGTGTTGGTCTGGCTGATCGGCCACAGCGGATTGCTCAGCATCTTCGATGTGGCGTGGGCGTATTCTGCGAAGGGCTCCATCAGGGCCCGCTGGGTTTCATACAGTTGGTACAGCATCAAAACTCCGTGGATGTTGCGTTGCAATATAGCAGCAGCCTGTGTCAAAAAGCACGGTCGTGCATGCTCGTAAACACGGGGAGGGGCCTGAAAACCGGGTTCTGCGCCTTTGTCTGCATTGTGCTAACCGCGCCTGGCAGCCGCATGGCCGCTGCAATGCGGCAGCGCGGCTGGCCCGGTTGACAAAGATTGACTTTAGCTAATGGCTGAGGGCCTTGCTAAAGTATTGTTCCGGCGTATGCGTAGGTCCTGGCGCATGGTCTGAGGCGGCCAGCGCTGCGGTGCTTAATCTTCGCTGGTGCTGTTGGCCGGCTGCCGCTGCAGCCACTCTTCAAAGGCCTCGCGGGCGGAGTTGCGCAGCGTTTTGCGAAAGCGCTGCTTGTCTTCCAGATAGAGGCAGTGGCGCATGACCGTGAAGGGGTTGAAGCTGCTGGATGGATAACGGTGCTGGAAGTCTGCCTTGTAGTGGCGCACTGTGGTGACATGCTTTTGCACCACGGCAAACAGCCAGCCCGCGTGGCGCACGGCAAAGTCATGCAGCAGCTCGTCGAGGAAGAACTCCACCTTCTGCGGGTCGAACTCATAGCCCGGAAAGTGCTTGTGGCCAAAGGCGACAAAGCTGAAGGCATCGAGCGGTTCGTTGTTGTCGCTCAGTCCGTCGCCAAAGGCGCCCTCGGCCTCGTCCTCGGCACGCGAGAGCGCCAGGGCCTGGCTGGTTTCGTTGCGGATCTGCAGGAACTCGCGGTCCGCCAGTTCAAACAGCGCAGACAGGATGTTGATGCGGCGCTTGAGATTGGTCGGGATGGACTTCTTGTACTTGATCTTGTGGTCCAGCTCACTCCAGGAGTCCTGGATGATCGTGCGGATCTGCAGCTCGAACGCCTGGTCGGCATAGGCCTGGTGTTCGGTCAGCTGCGCTTGCTGCGCATTGAGCCGCAGGTCCATGTGGATGCCCTTGTAGCCAAACTCGGACTCCGAGTCTTCCATTGGCGAGGTCTTGTCGGTGATCTCGATCACATCAAAGTACTCGCGCACGCGGGACATGATCGCCGGTGGCTCGTCTTCATAGAGACAGACCACGCGCACGCCGATCAGGTCGGTGATGTAGTCCTGGATGGCATAGTCTTCGGACTGGTCTTCGACGAAGTTGCGGTACTTGCGCTTGAACTTGCGCACGCATTCGTCGGCAGTCTTCACCCGGCACTCGAACTTGGCGATGTTGACGCCTTCGAGGTTGCTCAAAATGGCGTGGATCAGCGCATTGAACGAAGCCGCCGCTGCCTTGAGGGTGGGCAACTGGGCGGCATAGAAATCCAGGAACTCCTGTTTGCGGGATTCAAAATCGCGAGCGGGCATGGGTCGGGGCAGCAAAGAAAGGGCAGGCGCCGTGCGCCCACCAGAAGAAAAGGTTACCTGGCTCTATTGTCTACCTCAGCGGAATCGCTGATGTGGGCCTGGGGCGCAAAAAGATCCCAGACGGCAATGAACAGCGCGGCAATCAGTGGGCCGATGACGAAACCGGTGAGGCCGAACAGCGACAACCCGCCCAACGTGGAGATCAGGATCAGGTAGTCGGGCATCTTCGTGTCCTTGCCCACCAGCAGCGGCCGCAGCACGTTGTCGACCATGCCCATGATGCCGGCACCGTAGGCCGCCAGAATGAGGCCTTCGGTCGTGGAGCCTGTCGCAAAGTAATAAATGGCGACGGGGCCCCAGACAATGGCTGCACCGACGGCAGGCAGCAGCGACAGGAAGGCCATCACAACCCCCCACAGCAGCGATGCCTCAATGCCCAGAATCCAGAAAATGATGCCGCCCAGCGCGCCCTGGGTGGCAGCAACGGCCAGGTTTCCCTTGACCGTGGCGCGCACCACGGTGATGAATTTGGCGCCGAGCTTGCGCTTGTGCGCGTCATCGAGCGGCGTGGCGGCCAGGATCTTGCGGATCAATGTCTTGCCGTCGCGCAGGAAGAAGAACAGCAGGTAGAGCATGATGCAGAAGCTCACCAGGAAGCCCATCGTGTTCTGACCGATGGCCAGCACCTTGGTGGCCACATACTGGCTGGCCTGCACCGAGATGCCCGAGACCTTCTCCTGCACGACCTTGGGATCGTTCAGGTTGAAGCGGGCCAGCAGGTCCAGCACCCACTGGGGCATCGCGTTGTAGATCTGCTGGAAGTACTGGCCGAAATTCATTTCGCCCGAGTGCACGCTTTCATAGATGGTGGCCGCTTCCTTGGCCAGGGAGATGCTCAGCAGGATCAGCGGCAGGATCACCAGCACCAGGCACAGAATCAGCGTAATCAAGGCCGCGATAGTCGGGTATTTGGGGAGGCGAACCAGTATTTTTTTGTGTAGAGGCGTAAACACAACAGCGAAGATCACGGCCCAGAAAACGGCGCCCTGAAAGGGGAAAAGCACGGCAAAAAAAGCAATGCTGACGCCTATTAGCAGCAAGATGAATGCTTTGTCGTGAAGAGAGTGGTTGTTGAACATCGAGCGCATCGGTGTGAATGGATAGCGCAAATGTATCTGGTTCCTGCATAAACCTACGCTATTCCAGGCCTGTGGCCGCTGGCGCAAGGCCATCGAAGGACAAGCCCAGACGGAAGTGGCACAATACCGGTTGATCGGCCCTTCCCAGCCACAGTCGCATCCGCCAATCGGTTCAGCCGTGTCGCGGAAGGTTGTTTATATGCACCAGCTAATGCTTTCCAGAGGAAAGCGGAGGTCAGCGGAGAAAATGAGCGATACAAACTCTGTGTATCAAGCCTACCAAGGCAACACCTATCTTTTCGGCGGCAATGCCCCCTATGTCGAAGAGATGTATGAGAACTACCTGGCCAACCCAGGCAGCGTACCAGACACCTGGCGCGCTTACTTTGATGCACTGCAAAACGTCCCCGCATTGGACGGCAGCAACGCCAAGGACGTCCCTCATCTTCCCGTAGTCAATGCCTTCGCCGAGCGCGCCAAGCAGGGCGTGACCAAGGTGGTGGTAGCGTCTGGTGCTGATTCGGAACTGGGCCGCAAGCGCACGGCAGTGCAGCAGCTGATCGCTGCGTACCGCAACGTCGGCGCACGCTGGGCCGATCTGGATCCGCTCAAGCGCCAAGAACGCCCCGAAATTCCTGAGCTCGATCCCGCCTTCTACGGCTTCACCGACGCCGACCAGGAAACCGTGTTCAACATCAGCAACACGTTCTTCGGCAAGGAATCGATGACGCTGCGCGAGCTGCTCAATGCACTGCGCGAAACCTATTGCGGCACGCTGGGCGCGGAGTACATGTACACCGCCGAGCAGAACCAGAAGCGCTGGTGGCAGCAAAAGCTCGAAACCATTCGCAGCAAGCCCGCCTTCAACGCCGACCAGAAAAAGCGCATTCTCGATCGCCTGACGGCGGCCGAAGGCCTGGAGCGTTTCCTGCATACCAAGTATGTGGGTCAGAAGCGCTTCTCGCTCGAAGGCGGCGAGTCCTTCATCGTTGCGATGGACCAGCTGATCAATGCCGCTGGCCAGACCGGCGTGCAGGAAATCGTCATCGGCATGGCCCACCGTGGCCGTCTGAACGTGCTGGTCAACACCTTGGGCAAGATGCCCAAGGACCTGTTTGCCGAGTTCGACCACACCGCTCCTGAAGAGCTGACCGCGGGCGACGTGAAGTACCACCAGGGCTTCAGCTCCGACGTGTCGACCGTGGGCGGCCCCGTCCACCTGTCGCTGGCCTTCAACCCCTCGCACCTGGAAATCGTCAACCCCGTGGTCGAAGGCTCGGTGCGCTCGCGCATGGACCGCCGCAACGATCCCCAGGGCAAGCAAGTGCTGCCCGTGCTGGTGCACGGTGACGCGGCCTTTGCGGGCCAGGGCGTGAACCAGGAAACGCTGGCACTGTCCGAAACCCGTGGCTACACCACGGGTGGCACGGTGCACATCATCATCAACAACCAGATTGGTTTCACGACCTCCGATCCCCGCGATCTGCGCTCGACCACGTATTGCACGGACATCGTCAAGATGATCGACTCGCCCGTGCTGCACGTGAACGGCGATGATCCGGAAGCGGTGGCGCTGGCGATGCAGATGGCTTTGGACTTCCGCATGGAGTTCTCCAAGGATGTCGTGGTCGACATCATCTGCTACCGCAAGCTCGGTCACAACGAGCAGGACACGCCTGCGCTGACCCAGCCGCTGATGTACAAGAAGATTGCCCAGCACCCCGGCACGCGCAAGCTGTACGCCGACAAGCTGGCCACGCAAGGCCTGGGCGAGACCTTGGGCGATGACATGGTCAAGGCCTACCGCGCTGCCATGGATGCGGGCAAGCACACGGTGGATCCGGTGCTGACCAACTTCAAGAGCCAGTACGCCGTGGACTGGAGCCCCTTCCTCAAGCAGAAGTGGACCGACAGTGCCGACACCGCCATTCCAGTGGCCGAGTGGAAGCGTCTGGCCGAGCGCGTCACGACCCTGCCTGACTCGGTGAACCCGCACCAGCTGGTCAAGAAGGTGTACGACGACCGTGCAGCGATGGGCCGTGGTGACATCAACGTCGACTGGGGCATGGGTGAAACCATGGCCTACGCGTCGCTGGTGGCGTCGGGCTACCCCATCCGCCTGTCGGGTGAAGACAGCGGCCGTGGCACCTTTACCCACCGTCACTCGGTCGTGCACGACCAAAAGCGTGAAAAGTGGGACGAAGGCACCTACATCCCACTGCAGAACGTGGCCGACAACCAGGCTCCGTTCACCGTGATCGACTCCATCCTGTCGGAAGAGGCAGTGCTGGGCTTCGAATACGGCTACGCGTCCAACGATCCCAACACCTTGGTGATCTGGGAAGCGCAGTTCGGCGACTTCGCCAACGGCGCCCAAGTGGTGATCGACCAGTTCATCGCCTCCGGTGAAGTCAAGTGGGGCCGTATCAACGGTCTGACCTTGATGCTGCCTCACGGCTACGAAGGCCAGGGCCCTGAGCACAGCTCGGCGCGCCTGGAGCGTTTCATGCAGCTGTCGGCTGACCAGAACATGCAAGTGACCCAGCCCACCACGGCTGCGCAGATCTTCCATTTGCTGCGCCGCCAGATGGTGCGTCCGCTGCGCAAGCCGCTGATCATCATGACCCCCAAGTCGCTGCTGCGTAACAAGGACGCGACTTCGCCCGTGTCGGAATTCACCTCCGGTGGCTTCCAGACGGTGATCGGTGAGCGCGATGAGGCCATCGTCGCCAATGCCGCCAAGGTCAAGCGCGTGATCGCCTGCTCGGGCAAGGTCTACTACGACCTGGTCAAGAAACGCACCGAAGAAGGCAGCACCGATGTGGCCATCATCCGCGTCGAGCAGCTCTATCCGTTCCCCCACAAGGCCTTCGCCGCTGAACTGAAGAAGTACAGCGCCGCCAAGGAAGTGGTGTGGTGCCAGGACGAGCCGCAAAACCAGGGTGCATGGTTCTTCGTGCAGCACTACATCCACGAGAACATGCTCGACGGCCAAAAGCTGGGCTACTCCGGCCGTGCCGCCTCGGCATCGCCTGCCGTGGGCTATTCGCACCTGCACCAAGAGCAGCAAAAGGCGCTGGTCGAAGGCGCATTCGGCAAGCTCAAGGGCTTTGTGCTGACCAAGTAAGCACGACCTCAGCATTTAACGAATACAGAAAGAATTGTTATGGCAATCGTAGAAGTCAAAGTCCCCCAGCTGTCCGAGTCGGTCGCTGAAGCCACCATGCTCACCTGGAAGAAGAAGGCCGGTGAAGCTGTTGCTGTCGACGAAATCCTGATCGAGATCGAAACCGACAAGGTCGTGCTCGAAGTGCCAGCGCCTGCCGCTGGTGTGCTGACCGAGATCGTGCAAGGCGACGGCGCGACCGTTATCGCTGACCAGCTGATCGCCAAGATCGATACCGAAGCCGTGGCCGGCGCCGCTGCAGCCCCCGCTGCCGCAGCACCTGCGCCAGCTGCTGCCGCTCCCGCCCCCGCTTCTGCGCCTGCAGCTGCCGGTGGCAACAAGGGCGATGTGGCGATGCCAGCTGCAGCCAAGCTGCTGGCGGACAACAACCTGGCAGTCGGCGCTGTGGCCGGCTCGGGCAAGGACGGCCGCGTCACCAAGGGTGATGTGCTGGCCGCTGTGGCCGGTGGCGTCAAGTCCACCGCCGCCGTGATACCCACCGGCGCACCGACCAAGTCGCTGCCCCAGGTGGCGTCGCCCGCCGCTGCCCAAGACCTGGGCGAGCGTCCAGAGCAGCGCGTGCCGATGAGCCGTCTGCGTGCCCGTATCGCCGAGCGTCTGCTGCAGTCGCAGTCGACCAACGCGATCCTGACCACGTTCAACGAAGTGAACATGGCGCCCGTGATGGCGCTGCGCAAGAAGTTCCAGGACGACTTCACCAAGGAACACGGCGTCAAGCTCGGCTTCATGTCCTTCTTCGTGAAGGCGGCCGTGCATGCACTCAAGAAGTACCCCGTGCTGAACGCGTCGGTCGATGGCACCGACATCATCTACCACGGCTACTTCGACATCGGTATCGCCGTGGGCTCGCCACGCGGTCTGGTGGTGCCCATCCTGCGCAATGCAGACCAGATGAGCTTTGCCGACATCGAAAAGAAGATCGCCGAATTCGGCAAGAAGGCTGCTGACGGCAAGCTGGGCATCGAAGACATGACCGGCGGCACGTTCTCCATCTCCAACGGTGGCACCTTCGGCTCGATGATGTCGACCCCGATCATCAACCCGCCCCAATCGGCCATCCTGGGCGTGCACGCGACCAAGGACCGCGCTGTGGTCGAAAACGGCCAAGTGGTGGTGCGTCCGATGAACTACTTCGCGATGTCCTACGACCACCGCATCATCGACGGCCGCGAAGCCGTGCTGGGTCTGGTGGCGATGAAGGATGCGCTGGAAGATCCATCGCGTCTGCTGTTCGACCTGTAATCGGGTCGCCGGGCAGTGATGCTACGCGTTCTGGTGGCTGCAGCGTCCGCACTTGTGCTGGGCGCCTGCGGGACGTTGTCCCGTCCTGCAGCGCAGGATGTCGCCACGCAAAGCTGGAGCGGTGACTATCGCTTCCAGTGGGCAGCAGGCACCCAGGCTGCGCGCCGGGGTCTGCCTGCCCCATCACAGGTTCGCATCCGCCCGGTCACCTCCGCCAAGGAGGTGCCCGGCGCGAAGGCGGACGGCAATGGCCCGCAATGGGCCATTTCGTTTGTCGGCGAGCCCGGCGCGCCGCTGCCGCTCATCCCCTTCAAGGCCCAGGGCTATGAAGAGATGGGCTGGGCGGTGATGCGCGCTGGCGGCAAGATTGCATGCCTGGAGTCCGGCTCCTTCATGTTCGTCTGCCGCACCCATCCCGGCACCACCTTGTCGTTTGGTCGTCAAAACGACGAGCAACTGACCACCAAAACGGGCCTCTTCGGTGTGGCATTGCACCAGGGCAGTTTTGAACTAACACCATTGGATTAATCATGAGCAAGCAATTTGATGTCGTCGTGATCGGCGGCGGCCCCGGCGGCTACGTAGCGGCCATCCGTGCAGCCCAGTTGGGCATGCAAGTGGCCTGTATCGACGAGTGGAAGAACGCCGCTGGCGGTCCAGCCCTGGGCGGCACCTGCACCAACGTGGGCTGCATTCCCTCGAAGGCCCTGCTGCAGTCGTCCGAGCATTTCGAGCATGCCAACCTGCACTTTGCAGACCACGGCATCTCGACTGGCAAGGTCACGATGGATGTGGCCAAGATGATTGCCCGCAAGGACACCGTCGTCAAGCAAAACAACGACGGCATCCAGTACCTGTTCAAAAAGAACAAGGTCACCTTCTTCCACGGCCGTGGCTCCTTCGTGAAGGCCGCTGATGGCGGCTACGAAATCAAGGTCGCGGGCAAGGACGAAGAATCCATCACCGGCAAGCAGATCATTGTGGCCACTGGCTCCAATGCCCGCGCTCTGCCTGGCGTGCCTTTCGACGAAGACAAGATTCTGTCGAACGACGGCGCACTGCGCCTGGGCGCTGCGCCCAAGAAGCTGGCGCTGATCGGTGCTGGCGTGATCGGCCTGGAAATGGGCTCGGTCTGGCGCCGTCTGGGCACCGAAGTGACGGTGCTCGAAGGCATGGACAAGTTCCTGCCCGCCATCGACGAGCAAATCGCCAAGGAAGCCAAGAAGTCCTTTGACAAGCAAGGTCTGAAGATCGAGCTGGGCGTGAAGGTTGGCGATATCAAGGCCGACAAAAAGGGCGTGCAGATCAGCTACACCAATGCCAAGGGTGAAGCCCAGCAGCTGGACGTGGACCGCCTGATCGTGTCCATCGGCCGCGTGGCCAACACCATCGGTCTGAACCCCGAAGCCGTGGGCCTGGCCCTGGACGAGCGTGGTGCCATCGTCGTGGACGAGAACTGCAAGACCAACCTGCCTGGCGTCTGGGCAGTGGGCGACGTCGTGCGTGGCCCGATGCTGGCCCACAAGGCCGAGGAAGAGGGCGTTGCCGTGGCCGAGCGCATTGCGGGCCAGCACGGCCATGTGAACTTTGCGACCATCCCTTGGGTGATCTACACCAGCCCCGAAATCGCATGGGTGGGCCGCACCGAGCAGCAGCTCAAGGCCGACGGCGTTGCTTACAAGGCAGGCACCTTCCCGTTCCTGGCCAATGGCCGCGCACGTGCGCTGGGCGATACCACCGGTATGGTCAAGTTCCTGGCCGATGCCACGACCGACGAAATCCTGGGCGTGCACATGGTTGGCCCGATGGTCTCGGAGCTGATCTCCGAAGCCGTGGTGGCGATGGAGTTCAAGGCATCGAGCGAAGACATCGCCCGTATCTGCCACGCCCACCCATCGCTGTCGGAAGCGACCAAGGAAGCGGCCCTGGCCGTGGACAAGCGCACCCTGAACTTCTGATCCTGAAGTTTTAGGCGAAAATGGCCTCTGGTGCAGATTGGTTCTGCGCCAGAGGCTATGTCATTTATAGCAACAAGAGATTGAGACACCCATGGGTACAGCGGTAAGAGATGCATACGAGGCCGAACTCAAGGCCAAGGGTTTTCAAAGTGATCCTGCACAGATGCGTGCGGTGGACGCCTTGCAGCGCTGTGCCGATGAGTGGGAGCAGTACAAGAACAAGCGCTCCAACCCGATCAAGAAGCTGATCAACCACCCCGACATTCCGCGCGGGGTGTACATGTATGGCGGGGTGGGGCGCGGCAAGAGCTTCATCATGGATTGCTTCTTCAACGCCGTGCCGCTGCGCCGCAAGGTGCGTTTGCATTTCCATGAGTTCATGCGCGAGGTGCAGCGCGAGCTGACCCTGCTCAAGGGCACGCAGGACCCGCTCGATGTGCTGGGCGCCAAGATCGCCAAGAAGTACAAGCTGATCTGCTTTGACGAGTTCCATGTGGCGGACATCACCGATGCGATGATCCTCTACCGCTTGCTGCTGGCCTTGTTCAACAACGGCGTGGGCTTTGTCACCACCTCCAACTTCACGCCCGATGGCCTCTACCCCGATGGCCTGCACCGCGACCGCATTCTGCCAGCCATCGACCTGCTCAACGCGCGCATGGATGTGATCAATGTCGACAACGGCACCGACTACCGCCGCCGCGCGCTGGAGCTGGCCCAGCTCTACCATTGCCCGCTGGGCCCGGAGGCCGATGCAGCGATGGAGCAGACCTTTGGCCAGTTGGCCGAGGTGCCTGACGAAAAACCAGTCTTCAAGATTGAGTCGCGCGAGCTCAAGCCGCGCCGCCGCGCAGGGGGCGTGATCTGGTTCGATTTCCATGAACTGTGCGTCAACCCGCGCTCGCAAAATGACTACCTGGAGCTGGCCACCCAGTTCCACACCGTGCTGCTGTCCAATGTGCCGCAGATGTTCGTCAACATGGCCTCGCCCGCACGCCGCTTTACCTGGCTGGTCGATGTGCTCTATGACCGCCGGGTCAAGCTCATCATGTCGGCCGCCGTGCCGCCCGAGCAGCTCTACACCGAAGGGCCGCTGTCCCATGAGTTTCCGCGCACCGTCTCGCGCCTCAACGAGATGCAGTCGCAGGAGTATTTGTCGCTGGAGCGACGCGTGGTCGATACCGCGCTGACCTGAGAAGAGAGGGCCCCTATGCCTCGTTTGAACACTGTCACCGTGCTGGTGCTGCTGGCTGCCACCGGCCTGGCCCATGCGGCCTCCGGCAAAACCTCGAATGCGCAGGAGCGCACGCAGGCGCGTGCCCAGATCACGCTGGAGCGCAAGGACAGCGAAGCGCGCCTGGCCAACAACGAAAAGATCTGCTACCAGCACTTTGCGGTGACCGACTGCCTGCAGAAGGTGCGCCGCCAGTACAACACCGAAGAGCGCGCGCTGCGCCAGCGCGAGCTGGCCATCAATGCGCAAGAGCGTGACGAGAAAACCGCCAACCAGCGCGATGCCCGCGCCAACAAGCAAAGCGATTTTGAGCGCAAGCACCCCACACTGGATGGAGGTGCCCTGAACCAGCCCGATCTGGAGCAGCGCCAGAAAGAGCACGACGAGCAGGCGGCCCAGCGCAGCAGCCATGCGCCCAAGCGCAATGCCGAGAGCATTGCCGAGCAGCAGCAGCGCCGCGAGCAGGATGCCGCCCGCCGTGCCACCAGCCAGGCTGGCAAGGTGGACAGCAAGCAGCGCACGCTGCAGCGCCACAACGAAGACCGGGCGGACAGCATCAGCGAGGCCCAAGAGGAATACGATGCCAAGCAAGAGGCTGCGCAGCGCAAGCTCGAAGCCCATGAAAAGCGCATGAAGGAGCAGGAGGGCAAGCGCAAGGCGGCGCCACTGCCCGTGCCCCAGTAAACCGCTGGAAGACTACGCATCACGCGCCAGGGGCCCTTGCACAGGCTGCCCTGGTGCTGCGGTTGCGACCAAACCCTATAATGGAAGATTCGCGCCCGCACCGCTTCAGGGGAAGCGGGCAGGCGCCACCACTGCATCACACCATGAGTACACCCACTTTTTCCGTCGCTGAGATCCGCAAGACCTTCTTGGACTTTTTCGCGTCCAAGGGGCACACCATTGTTCCGTCCAGCCCGCTGGTGCCGGGCAACGATCCGACGCTGATGTTCACCAACTCCGGCATGGTGCAGTTCAAGGATGTGTTTCTGGGCACGGACAAGCGCCCCTACACCCGGGCAACGAGCGTGCAGACCTGCCTGCGTGCCGGTGGCAAGCACAACGACCTGGAAAACGTGGGCTATACCGCGCGCCACCACACCTTCTTCGAGATGCTGGGCAACTGGTCCTTTGGCGACTACTTCAAGCGCGAATCGCTCAAGTGGGCCTGGGAGCTGCTGACCGAGGTCTACAAGCTGCCGGCCGAGAAGCTGCTGGCCACCGTCTATGAAGAAGACGACGAGGCCTACGACATCTGGACCAAGGAGATCGGCCTGCCCCCAGAGCGCGTGATCCGCATTGGCGACAACAAGGGCGGCCGCTACAAGAGCGACAACTTCTGGATGATGGCCGACACCGGCCCTTGCGGCCCTTGCTCTGAAATCTTCTACGACCACGGCCCGCACATTGCCGGCGGCCCTCCAGGCTCGCCCGATGAAGACGGTGACCGTTTCATCGAGATCTGGAACAACGTGTTCATGCAGTTCGACATGGCCGAAGACGGCTCGGTCAAGCCGCTGCCAGCCCCCTGCGTCGACACCGGCATGGGCCTGGAACGCCTGGCTGCCATCTTGCAGCATGTGCACAGCAACTACGAGATCGACCTGTTCCAGGCGCTGATCAAGGCCGCTGCACGCGAGACCCATATCGACGATCTGGAAACCCC
>Ga0308165_1001410_pt1 | contig 33660 bp, 26 predicted proteins | sample PhyWR2_FD_201032 | JGI IMG/M metagenome (GOLD analysis project Ga0308165, IMG submission 201032) | Phyllosphere microbial communities from UC Gill Tract Community Farm, Albany, California, United States - DLSLW.R2 | ecosystem: Host-associated > Plants > Phyllosphere > Unclassified | place: USA... | reverse complement strand
CCAGATCCGCCGCATCGGCATCCGCGCCGTATCGCTCACCACCCGGGATCAGAAGGAATACCTGATCCCGAATGAGAACCTGATGATCAATCAGGTCGAGAACTGGTCATACTCCAGCCGTAACGTGCGTATCCAGGTGCCGGTGGTGATCCCTTACGCCACCGATATCGAGCGTGCCGAGGAACTCATGCTGGCTGCCGCGCGCTCTATAAAACGCGTGCTTGTAGCGCCCCCGCCGACGGTATGGCTGGACAGTTTCGGCGAAAACGGCGTGGCCTTCGTGATCCATGTCTGGATCACCGATCCGGAAGAAGGCGTAGGCAATGTGCGGTCTGACGTTCTGAAGACCCTGTGGCGACTGATGCGGGAAAACGGCATTCGCGTGCCCTATCCCCAGCGCGACCTTAATCTGCGCGAAACCGAGGCCATGCGCGATTTGATAGAGGCGCTGCGCGGAAAAGTGGACGGAAACGATCAGGCGTGAGCGCATGAACCATATGCTCACGCCGATCATATCATCCCGCAGTCAGGAAACCTGCCACGCTGCGATGAAGTTCATCGGAAAAACAGCCAGAGCAGAAGAATGACCGGAATGGGAATGCCGATAAGCCACAAGAGAATTCCCTTACCCATTTTCTTTCTCCATTATCTATAAATGAAGAATTGCCCATCGCCCCCAATGTTCCCTTGGAAAATAGGGCAGTAGCCGCGCCCATCCTGCTTGCAGGATACGAACGAGGTGCGCCGGTCACCCCACCGCAAGGCGTACCGGCTTTTCCATTTCCAGCCGGTTGCGCCCCTTGGCCTTGGCCACGAACAGCGCCATCTCGGCGCGCTCTATGGTGGAATCGAGACTGGTGCCAATCCGCGCGACGCTGGCGCTGGCGGTCATTGCGAAGTGACTGGTGCCGACCTTCTGCTTCAGTTCCGCCAATGTCGTCACCACCCGGCGGCAGATGCCTTCCGCCTCGGCTGCGGTTACGCGCGGCAAGATCACCGCAAAACGCTCGGAGCCGATGCGTGAGATTATGTCCTCGGTACGCAACATCTCTCGCAGGAGGTCGGAGAAGACGGTCAGCACTTCGTCGCCTACGCTCTGGCCGTATTGCATGTTGATGGTGCGAAAGAAGTCGATGCTGAAAAGCGCCAGGCAGCCGTCGATGCCGGCCTCCATCATGTGCTCCAGCATCGAGATGAAGGCCGTGCGATTGGTCAACCCGGTCAGCGGATCGGTGTATGTAGCCGTAAACAGCCGTTCGCTCAGCGAGCGCAGTTCATCGACATTCCGCATGACTCCCAGCACGCCGTAAGGCGCGCCATCATGACGCAGCAGTGCGCGCAGGCGGATTTCGAACCAGCGTCGGCGCTCGTCATTGCCCAGGGCGGGGAATTCGATCCAGTCGATGTCCTCACCCGCCATGGCGCGGGCATGGGCCCGGGCTACCTGCTGCTTGGCTTCAGGCGCGACCAGGTCGAGCAGGTGCGGCCCCACCAGCGCAATTGCCTCGCGCCCGGCTTCGCTGCCTGGCACCCGGATTCCGAGGTCGGCGATCGCGGAGGTTGCGTGGACGATGAAGCCTTTGGGGTCGGTCTTTAGGATGACGTCGGTCGCACTCTCGGCCAGCATGCCGTAGAGGACGGAGCTTTCCTGAAATGTGAAATTCATGCCCATGCCGACTGCGTCCCGAATGCCATGCCCACTACGATTCGATAAAGTTCGGGCCGTATCGGCCATCACCAGATTACAATTCCATCCGATAGTTTTTCAACAAACAGATCAGGATCACAATCCTCCAATGAATTTCGAACTCAACACCTTAAATAAAGAGCAATTAGTTCTATTAGCTAACTAGATTGAACTTTGTCTATTCTTATCAAGATGTTTACCATCGATTAAGGATGGCGTGAATATGGAAATTCAAAGGCGAGCATTGAATCAAGGTTAATGGCAACTTGGACGAGGAATTAGGGTTAAATCAGCCTCAGCCGATCAAAGCTCGATCATGATGCGGACCTTGTCCGGGGTCGTCTCCACAGCGGCGGCAATTTGCTCGCGGCAGCGCGATATCAGGTCGGAAAGACCTGGAACGGTACGGCTCGGGCGCAAATCCGCGCTCTCGACGCCAAGCGCTTCAGCTATCGCCTCGATGCGGTCTTCGATCGGGCGGGCACGGCCCTGCTCCCAGGCCCAGACGGTCGGCTTGCTGACGCCAAGCCGATTGGCCAGTTCCCCTTGTGTAAGCCCGCGCAACTTGCGCAGCCGGTGCAACCGCTCCCCCAGGCTCTCGCCCCCGATCGCGGAAGGCCCTGCGGGAGAAGGCGGCGGCGCCACACCCAGTTCGCCCTGCACGGCGCTGCGCAGCTTCGCCGCGCTGAGCGTTGCAGCGGGAACCGGCGCATCGAAAGCGCAACCATAAAGCCGCCCGCTCGACCAGATCACCCGCGCACGCGCTTGGGGCGCCTCGGGAAGCTCCAGTTCGATCGATTCGCCGATCTCCAGTGAGACCTGGCTTTCGAGCAGAACGCCGCCTTCGGAAAAGTTGTGGATCGTCACAGAAGTTTCGACGCCCGATTCGAGCGCGCCCTGCGTCGTAATAAGCAGCCTGCGCCGCTCGGGACGCGGTCGCCCTTCTGATTCTTCGCCGAAATAGCCGTCGCTGGCCGTGTTTATTTCGAAATGGGCCGCAATCGGCATTCGTACCGCCTCCTTGAGTTGCATAAATGTCCACTCGTGCGGTTAAGATTTGGTTAGCACGCGGCTTAATGAAGCTCCCGAGTCGCAGAAAAACGCGCTTTTTTGTCCCCACCGCCAGTTTGTCCCACTGCGATGCCTTTCGGTGACGCAGCGGCCATAAAGTTGCCCTTAGCCCTTCGAAAGTCATTCTGGCTGGCGCAGCGCGGGAATGATCGCCATCTGCGCCACCATGGTATCGAATTCCGACTCCGGTGGCCGCGTCTTGAATGAGCGCAAGGGCCCAATTGGCAAAGTCTGGCTTGTCGGCGCGGGCCCGGGCGATCCCGACCTGCTGACACTACGCGCGGCCCGGCTGCTGCTGAGCGCGGGCCTGGTCGTACACGACGGCCTGGTCGATCCTTCGATCCTGGCAATGGCCCGCCCCAGCGCCCGCCTCGTCTCGGTCGCCAAGAGCCGGTCGCGCCACACCATGAAGCAGGAGGAGATCAACGCACTCCTCGTGCGTGAGGCTCTTGCCGGGCACGACGTCGTGCGCCTCAAGGGCGGCGACCCCTTCATCTTCGGGCGCGGCGGCGAAGAAGCCGAAGCCTGCAAGGCCGCCGGCGTGCCGGTGGAAGTTGTGCCCGGCATCACCTCTGCGCTGGGCGCTGCCGCCGCTGCGCAGATCCCGCTGACCCACCGCGACCACGCCTCGATCGTTACTTTCGTGGCCGGCCAGTGCAAGGGCCTTTCGGATCAGGACTGGTCCGGCCTTGCCGGCAAGGGGCGGACTCTGGTGATTTTCATGGGCGTCGCCACCGCAGGCGACATCTCGGACAAGCTGATGGCCGACGGCCTCGCCCCCGACGTGCCTGTCGCCGTGGTGGAGAAGGCCACGCGCAATGACATGCGCGTGCTGCGCGGACCGCTCGCCGGTCTTGCCGACCTTGTCGAAAGCGAGAGGGTGCAAAGCCCGGCGCTTATCGTTATCGGGCACGTCGCCGCTGAAGCGGACAACACCATTCGCGCACTCGCGCTGGAGGCAGTACAGTGAAAATCCTGACGGGCAACGACCTGAAGTCCGGCGCCGTCATCTGGTGGACCGGCGTGGGCTGGTCGCTCGATGTGAACGACAGCGCCGACGTGGCCGATAGCGGCGCCGCGCTCATCGCGCGCGAGGAAGGCGTTCAGAACGTCTTCGCCGCTTATGTGGTGGACGGCGTGAAGGACGAAATGGGCGTGCGCCCCGCACATATCAAGGAGCGCATCCGCGCGCTTGGTCCGACCGTGCGCCTCGACCTGACGCTCAAGCCCTCCGACCCCCAAGCCGTGAACTGGGTGATCTGATGTACAAATATGACGAATACGACCAGCAGATGGTCGACACGCGCGTCGCCGAATTCCGCGACCAGGTCCGCCGCCGCATCTCGGGCGAGCTGACCGAGGACCAGTTCAAGCCGTTGCGCCTGCAGAACGGCCTGTACCTCCAGCTCCACGCCTACATGCTGCGCGTCGCCGTCCCTTACGGCACGCTCAACTCCGTGCAGATGCGCCTGCTGGGCGACATCGCCGACAAGTACGACCGGGGCTATGGCCACTTCACCACTCGCCAGAACATCCAGTACAACTGGATCAAGCTGGACGAGACGCCCGACATTCTTGCCGAGCTTGCCACGGTGGAAATGCATGCCATCCAGACCAGCGGCAACTGCATCCGCAACATCAGCTCGGACCAGTTCGCCGGCGCCGCTGCCGACGAGATAATCGACCCGCGCCCGTACGCCGAACTGCTGCGTCAGTGGTCCAGCTTCCACCCGGAATTTCTGGTCCTGCCGCGCAAGTTTAAGATCTGCGTCATCGCGTCCGAGACGGACCGTGCGGCGATGCGCCTGCACGACATCGGCATCAAGATGGTGAAGAACGATGCCGGCGAGATCGGCGCCCAGTTCTACGCCGGTGGCGGCATGGGCCGCACCCCCATGATCGCGCCAATGATCCGCGACTTTGTGCCGCTGGACCAGCTCATCACGTTCGCGGAGGCGTGCCTGCGCGTCTACAACCGCTACGGCCGCCGCGACAATAAGTACAAGGCGCGCATCAAGATCCTCGTCCACGAACTGGGCCGCGACGAATATGTGCGCCAGGTCGAGGAAGAGTTCGCCCACCTGCTTACCCAGCCGATCGAGCCCCCGCTCGCCGAGCTGGAGCGCATCAAGGCGCACTTCACCGACCCCGCGTTCGATGCCGGCGCCTCCGATGATCTGGACTTGTCCGATCCCGATTTCCGCCTCTGGGTGCAGCGTAATACGCAGGCGCACAAGCAGCCGGGCTACATCGTTGCCACGATCAGCCTCAAGCCCATCGGCGGCATCCCCGGCGATGCCTCGGCCGACCAGATTCGCCTGATGGCGGACCTGGGCCGCGACCATTCCTTCGACGAACTGCGCGTCACCCATGCGCAGAACATCGTCCTGCCGCATGTGAAGAAGGCCGACCTCTACACCGTGTGGAAGGCCCTCGACGAAGCCGGCCTTGCCACCCCCAACCTCGACACCGTGGGCGACATCATCGCCTGCCCCGGCCTCGACTATTGCAGCCTCGCCAATGCGCGCTCGATCCCACTGGCGCAGAAAATTTCGCAGCGCTTCGCCTCGCCCGAACGGCAGGCCCAGATCGGCGAGCTGAAGCTGAAGATCTCGGGTTGCATCAACGCCTGCGGCCACCACCATGCCGGCCACATCGGCATCCTGGGCGTCGACAAGAAGGGCGTCGAAAACTACCAGCTCTCCTTCGGCGGCAGCGAGGGCGCGGACACTTCACTCGCCAAGATCACCGGTCCCGGCTTCGACGAGGACGGCGTGGTCGATGCGGTCGAAAAGGCCACCGATGTCTACCTCGCCAACAAGCAGGGCGAGGAGCGCTTCCTCGACACCTATCGCCGTATCGGCATGGATCCGTTCAAGGAGGCCATCTATGGTTGAAGTCCAGTTCCGCTTCCGTGACGACGAAGCCGTCAACGATGCCGCTGTCACCGTGGATGCCTTCGTCGCCGACGGCTTCGCCCAGACCAACGCCACCGCAGTGCGCATCGAACCGGGCGACGATGCCCGCGCCCTGCTGCCGCAGTTGGACCGCCTGGCACTGATCGAGGTGAACTTCCCGGCCTGGACCGACGGGCGCGGCTATTCCTCCGCTCGCCTCCTGCGCGAAGCCGGATACACCGGCGAGATGCGCGCCGTGGGCGATGTGGTGATCGACATGCTTGGCCACCTGCAGCGCTGCGGCTTCGACGCCTTCGCGCCCGACAAGGCGCTCAACCCCGACGATGCGAAGAACGCCTTCGCCCGCTGGGACAACGTCTACCAGGCTACCGTCGTGGACGGTCGCCAGGCGATCTGGGCGAAGCGTCACCCCGCTTGAGAGCCCGGCAGAAGGGATAACCCAATGCTCCGTACCGAAGCTGAGAACGGCCGCGCCGATATCCGGGCGCGCGACCGTATCGACACCGGCCCCCGTTTCGCCGAGGCGGACGCGGTGCGCCTCAACCGCCTGTTCCGTGGCAGCGACACGAGCGAGATGCTCGAGACGCTGATCAAGGAGCGCATGGCGGGCGAAGTGGCGATCGTGTCCAGCTTCGGTGCGGAAAGCGCGGTGCTGCTGCACCTCATCGCGCAGGTGGACCCCGCCGTGCCGGTTCTCTTCCTGGAAACCGGCAAGCACTTTCCCGAAACGCTCGCTTACCGCGATCTTCTGATCGCGCGCCTCGGCCTTCGCGACTTGCGCAATCTTGTGCCGGACGAATCAGAGATCGCCAAGAAGGACGAGAACGGCCTGCGCTGGTCGTGGGACCCCGACGGCTGCTGCGAAATCCGCAAGGTCAAGCCGCTGGCCAAGGCCCTCGCCGGCTTCGACGCCTCGTTCTCGGGCCGCAAATCGTTTCAGGCCGCCACCCGTTCGAGCCTGCCGCGCTTTGAAATCGATACGACGGACACTCAGGGCCGCCTGAAGATCAACCCTCTGATCGATTGGGCACCCGAGCGCCTTGCCGCCTATATCGAAGAGCACGACCTTCCCGCCCACCCGCTGGTGGCGGAAGGATATCCTTCGATCGGCTGCATGCCCTGCACCAGCAAGGTCGCAGCGGGCGAGGACCCGCGTTCCGGCCGCTGGAAGGGCTGGGACAAGACCGAATGCGGCATCCACGTCCCCGGCCAGGAAGACGGCACGGGCGGCACTGGTGCTGGCGAACTGCCTCCCGGATTCGACCCGGTGTTCTGAAATTGGCGACGCCCCGGCCTTCCTACCCCCATGCGGGCGGGCAAGATCGGGGCACCGCCGCAGCTCTTCCCAGCAGGGCGATTGCCCAAACCGCTTTTTGCAATGCGATAAACGCAAGGGCTTCATGCTTTCGCGATGGGTAGCCTTAATTGGCATCTGGCCCTATTTTGCAATGCAACATGACCAATCATTCACAAACCAAACACGTACATCCCGCGCTTGTCACCCTGGCGCTGGCGATGGGTGCGTTCGCTATCGGCACCACCGAATTCGCAGCGATGAGCCTTGTGCCCTTCTTCGCCCGCGATCTGGGCTTGAGCGAACCCGAAGCGGGTCATGCGATCAGCGCCTATGCGCTGGGCGTGGTGGTCGGCGCGCCGGTCATCGCCGTGCTGGCAGCCAAGATCGAACGGCGTAAACTGCTGATTGCCCTGATGGCAATCTTCGCCATCGGTAACGGCATTTCGGCAATGGCCGCAAGCTATCCGCTGCTGCTGGTGTGCCGCTTCGTCAGCGGCCTGCCCCACGGCGCCTATTTCGGCATCGCCGCGCTGGTCGCCGCCTCGATGGTGCCAGCCAACAAGCGCGCGCAGTCAGTGGCGATGGTCATGTCCGGGTTGACCGTGGCGACCATAATCGGCGTGCCGGTGGCGAACTTCCTCGGGCAGGAACTGGGTTGGCGCAGCGGTTTCGCGGTGGTTTCAGTCCTCGCGGTTATCACGATGGCGCTCGTCGCCCTTTATGCTCCCGTCCAGCATGCCGACGCGTCGGCAAGCCCCTTGCGCGAACTGGGCGCGCTGCGCCGTCCGCAAGTGCTGCTGACGCTGTTGACGGGCGCCATCGGTTTCGGCGGGCTCTTTTGCGTTTACACCTACGTCGCCTCGACCATGATCGAGGTTACCGGCGTGTCCGAACGGCTTGTTCCGGCCGTGCTGGCGATCTTCGGCGTCGGCATGACAGCCGGCAACCTGTTCTGGGCCTGGGTCGCCGACCGCGCGCAGACCAAGGCAGCCATTGCCGCGCTGCTGTTCAGCGCAGTGTCGCTGGCGCTGTTTTCGCTTCTGGCGGGCAATATCTGGACACTGAGCCTGGTGGTCCTGCTGATCGGCTTCAGCGGCGGCCTGGGCACGATCCTGCAGACGCGCCTCATGGACGTGGCCGGCGACGCGCAGGCACTGGCGGCTGCGGCACACCACAGCGCCTTCAACATGGCCAATGCGCTGGGTCCGTGGCTTGGCGGCCTGGCGATCAGCGCTGGCTACGGCCTGACTTCGACGGGGTGGATCGGATCGGGTCTGGCGCTTGGCGGCCTCGCGATCTTCCTGGTGACGATCTCGCTCCATAAACGCGAAACACTGCAGGCCGTGCCTGCCTAAGCGGCAAGCCCAGGTTCAGGCGCCGATACGCTTTTCCAGATGCATGTGGACGGCGTCGGGCGTCGTCTCCATCTCGGAAACGAAGTAGTTCTCTACCGGGATATCGTCCTCGAACAACGCAGAGCCGTGCCCCAGAGTTCGCGCGGTCATGCGCAGCCATATCTCGTCCGCTTCGCCGGTGCGCATGGCAGCCTTGAGGGCGCTCGCCTCGCCCACCACCAGAACCGCGCGGTCGTCCGCAGCGTCCCTTGCTGCGGCGAAAGCGGCGGCATAGCTACCGAGAAAACGCAGACCCGGCGGTCCATTGATGGGTACGCTCGCGACCGGAGTGTCGGTGACCACGAAAACGGGGGTTTGCGCCGCGTAGGCTTCTCCGATCCAGCTGGGATCGCCGGACAGGTCGAACGAGCGGCGGCTCATCACCACTGCCCCGCATACATCGCCAAGACGGCCCGATAGCCCTGAGCCTTGCAAGTCGCCGGCACGCATTACGCTGCGGCCGCGTGCATCGGCCCAAAACCCGTCAAGGCTGGTGGCGGCGTCGATGATCATTCTGCCCATCTTACAACTCCAGCCTGCTATGTCCTCCCCGCGCTCGGTAATGAAACGCAGCGAAGCGGCAATGAAGCAACAGCAAAAGTGACCACCAGTTGCATCCAGTCCGTTGGACGGGGCTTCATTTGCGGCGATGCGACCGGGCATAATCTCGAACGCAAGGCACTTTTCGCAATTACGCCAGATGCTTGTCAGCCGATCATCATCAGGCTGGCATTTCCCCCCGCAGCGGTTGTGTTGATGGAGGTCGAGACCTCTTCCAGCAGCCACGCGCCGCTCGGCCCGAAGCCCTGATGCGGGTATCCGGGCTCCCACAAGTGCACCGGCACGATCGGCCCAGCCAGTGCGGCAACCGATTCGCAGGCCCCGCGCACGGCGGCCGCATCGCCCTCAGCGAGACATGCCGCGAAAGGCTCTGCCGGATCGGCAGCGAACCGGGCGGCGATGTCAGCCGGCAGCCCGAGGGGCAATTCCATGCCCTCTACCGCCCCCCGGTTGCCCGTCGCCAGCACGGCAGCGATCTGGCCAAACAGCCCCTCGCGGGTCGCGGGGCGCAGCAGGATGCGGCCGCGCGGATGGAGCGCATAGAGGTTGCGTTCCCCCACCGGACCGGAAAGTTCCCGTATCGTCCCCAGCGCCGAGCACGCGCCCAGCGTACGAGCGGTTTCGGCAGCCGCGTGTTCGCCCTGCGTTTCCAGCCACTGCGCGAAGGAGGTGAGCAAGGCCGGAGCCTCTTCGGCAGCGGGCAGTGCGGCCGGCGGCAACTTGACAAGTCGCCCAAGGTACAGGGGGCCGCCCGCCTTGGGACCTGTGCCCGAAAGCCCCCGACCGCCGAAAGGCTGAACGCCGACGATGGCGCCGATGGTGTTGCGATTGACGTAAAGGTTGCCCGCGCGGACCTGCGAGGTCACCCGCGCGACCGTCTCGTCGAGGCGGGTATGCAGGCCGAACGTCAGGCCGTATCCGGTGGCGTTGATGGTCTCGATCAGCTTGCCCAGATCGTTGCGGCGGAAGCGCACGACATGCAGGACGGGGCCGAAGACCTCACGTTCCAGCTGGTCAATGCTGCCGATCTCGATGATGGTCGGGGCGACGAACGTGCCTGATCCGGCCTCCGTGCCCAAAGCGACCTGCTCCACCTTGCAGCCTTTGGCACGCATTGCGGCGATGTGGCGCTCGATGTTCTCCTGCGCCTCGGCGCTGATGACCGGGCCGATGTCGACGGCGAGACGATCCGGGTTGCCCACGCGCAATTGCGCCAGCGCCCCCTTGAGCATCGTCAGCGTACGGTCGGCGATCTCTTCCTGAAGGCACAGCACCCGCAGCGCCGAGCAGCGCTGGCCGGCGCTGTCGAAGGCCGAGGCGATGACGTCCGCCACCACCTGTTCGGCCAGCGCAGAGCTGTCGACGATCATCGCGTTCTGGCCGCCGGTTTCGGCGACCAGCGGGATCGGGCGGCCTTCGGACGAAAGCCGCCCGGCGAGCTGACGCTGGATCAGCCGCGCGACTTCGGTCGAGCCGGTGAACATCACTGCGGCGACTTGCGGCGCGGCGACCAGCGCGGCGCCCAGTTCGCCTGCTCCCGGCATCAGTTGCAGCGCATCGCCGGGTACGCCCGCCTCATGGAGGATACGTACTGCTTCGGCGGCGATCAGCGGGGTCTCCTCGGCGGGCTTGGCCAGCACCGGGTTGCCCGCGACCAGCGCGGCGGCGACCTGCCCGGCGAAGATCGCCAGCGGGAAGTTCCACGGACTGATGCAGACCACCGGCCCCAGCGGTGCCTGCTCAGGCCCGAAGGTGTCTTCGGCCTGCCGAGCGTAATACCTCAGGAAGTCGATCGCCTCACGAACTTCGGCAATGGCGTTGGCGGCAGATTTCCCCGCTTCGCGAATGGCCAGCCCCATGAGCGCGCCCATACGGTCCTGCATGATGTCAGCGGCGCCGGCGAGGATCGCAGCGCGATTGGCAACCGGCACCTGCGGCCATGCGCTGGCGGCAGCGCGGGCTACGGCTGCTGCGGCGTCCTCGGGCGCGATCTCGATGACGGTGCCGACGATGTCGCCATGGTCGGCGGGGTTGCGAACCGGCAGGCCCGGACCCTCGGCGCCTTCGGGGAGCGCGCGCCAGTCTGCCTGCGCAGATGCCTCGAGCGCCTGCGACAGCGCGGCCAGCGCGATCTCATCGGTCAGGTCGATACCGGCGGAGTTCGCACGGCCCACGTAAAGATCGGCCGGAAGCGAGATAAGGTCGTGCCGCGCGCCGGGATGTGGCATGGCGCGCACGACGTCGACCGGATCGGCAACCATTTCGGCAACCGGCACCGCCGGGTCAGCAATGCGGTTGACGAAAGACGAATTCGCGCCGTTCTCCAGCAATCGACGCACGAGATAGGCCAGCAGCGTCTCGTGCGTGCCGACGGGCGCGTAGATGCGGCAGGGGCGGTTCAGTTTATCCGGCCCGACGACCTGCGAATAGAGCGGCTCGCCCATGCCGTGCAGGCATTGAAACTCATACTTGCCCACGGCGAAGTCCGGACCGGCAAGCTGGTAGATCGTCGCCAGCGTCTGCGCATTGTGAGTGGCGAACTGGGGGAACACCGCGTCCGGCGCATCCAGCAATTTTTTCGCACAGGCGACATAAGCGACGTCGGTGTGGACCTTGCGGGTGTAGACCGGGAAATCGGCAAGGCCGTCGATCTGCGCACGCTTGATCTCGGCATCCCAGTAGGCGCCCTTGACGAGGCGAACCATGATCCGGCGCTCTGCGCGGCGGGCAAGGTCGACGATCCAGTCGATCACCATCGGGCAGCGCTTGCCGTAAGCCTGGATCACGAAACCAAGCCCGTTCCACCCGGCCAGCACCGGATCGAGCGCCAGGCTTTCCAGCAGGTCGAGCGAGAGTTCGAGCCGGTCGGCTTCCTCGGCGTCGATGTTGAAGCCGATGTCGTAGCCCTTGGCCATCACCGCCAGCGCCTGCACCATCGGCAGAAGCTCGTCCATGACCCGTTCGCCTTGCGCGCGGGCATAGCGCGGGTGCAGCGCCGAGAGCTTGATCGAGATGCCCGGCCCCTCGTAGATGCCGCGTCCGGCCGAGGCCTTGCCGATGGCATGGATGGCATTTTCGTAGTCGGCGTAATAGCGCGCCGCGTCCGCCGCCGTGGTCGCCGCCTCGCCCAGCATGTCGTAGCTGTAGCGAAAGCCCTTCGCTTCCAGATCGCGCGCTCGCTTGAGGGCCTCGGAAATCGTTTCGCCGGTGACGAACTGTTCGCCCATCATGCGCATCGCCAGATCGACGCCGCGCCGGATCACCGGCTCCCCGGCCCACGCAATCAGGCGGGTAAGCGCCGCGCCCAAGCCCCGGTCGTCCACCGAGCCGACCAGCTTTCCGGTTACCACCAGCCCCCAGGTGGCGGCGTTGACGAACAGCGACTTTCCGCCGCCCAGGTGCCCGCTCCAGTCCCCGCCCGAAATCTTGTCGCGGATCAGAGCGTCGCGAGTGGCGTGATCAGGGATGCGCAGCAGCGCTTCGGCAAGGCACATGAGCGCCACGCCTTCCTGGCTGGAAAGCGCATATTCCTGCACCAGACCTTCCACCCCGGTGCCCTTGTGATTGGCGCGCAGGGTCGTGACCAGGTGGGTTGCGGTCTGGTGCACTGCCGCGCGCATCGGCTCTGACAGGCTTGCCGCGTCCAGCAGCGGGGCAAGGCACGCGGCCTCGTCACGGCGGCGCGCTTCGGCGATAGTCCGGCGCAGGGGCGACAGTTCGCGAATGGCTGGGGCGAAAGCGGCGAAGGGTGCGGGCGAAGTGCTCATGGCGAAAATCTAACCGATTCGCGCTTGTCGGTCTGCCTTTTCAATGCCACCGATATATCCATATCGACTTATTTATCGAACTCATCAGGGCAATATGCATGACAAAAGCCACATATCCGGTCGAACTGGATGAACTTGACCGCAAGATCATCGCGGTTCTGCGCGCTGACGGGCGGATCACGGTGACGGACCTCGCCAAAGCGGTCGGCATGTCGAAAACGCCCTGTCAGGTACGCCTGCGGCGGCTGATCGAAAACAGTGTGATCCGGGGCTTCAAGGCGGTGGTCGATCCGGTGAGCCTAGGGCTGGATCATGTCGCTTTCGCCGAGGTCAAGCTGTCCGACACCCGCGAAAGCGCGCTGACGGAGTTCAACCGCGCCGTGCGCCGCATTCCCGAAGTTGAGGAATGCCACATGATCGCCAGCAGCTTCGACTACCTGCTCAAAGTGCGCACTGCGGACATCCGCCGGTATCGCATGGTGCTGGGTGAGAAGATTTCCAGCCTGCCGCATGTCGCCAGCACTTCAACGTTCGTGGCGATGGAAACGGTAAAGGACGCCAGCAGTTGATCGCTCGGCGTCTTGGTCGCGCGCGTATCTGGAGGCCGTGAGCAATGATGGCTTTCACACGGGCGCCGCCCCTGCCCGCCGCCAGGGCGATCACCTAGTGCGAATCGAGGTACTTGACCTCGAGGAAGCGGCGGCGGGTCGCTAGCGCGTCGATGTCGCCCTGCGAGAGGTCCTCGCTCATTGCCTCGATCTGGTCAGCTATGACGGAAAGCCCCTCGACCAGTTGCTCCGACGGACTGGTGCCGCCCGCCCCCGTCTTGCCGCGAAGGGCAGCGGGGATGCGGGTGTAGCTTTCGACCATCGAGGGCAGGTGCTCGGCCAGCAGCTTGCGGACCTCGTGGGCGGCGGGTCCGCGCTCGTCCAGCACGGCGAGCTGCGGGGCCAGTTGTTCGAGGCGGACGCCGATCATGTCCACCGCATCGACGGCGGCATTGGGCAGCGCGCGGCGCTTGCCTTCCAGCCACAGCTCGGTCGACCCGGCCAGTTCGATCAGGCTGGCACTGTTCAGATCCTCGACGTGCGTGCGTGGGCTCGCCGGATAGATCGACAGCACGGCGAACACCGCCGCACCCAGAAGGAGCGTCAGCAGCGTTGCCGTGAACGACACACCGCCCAATGCCAATGCCGCCACCAACCCGGCGATGTAGATGCCCGCCATCGCCAGGAACGCGCGGCGCAGACGGCGGCCGCGATGCCGCCATTGCTCCTTGCGGGCATTGTAGAGCCGGATCGAACGCTGCCGCCGGGCGGCGCGCACGATCTCCTGGGAAACGCGTGCCGGAACCTGTGCCATAGCCAGTTAGTCCAAAGCCTCCAGCAGCGACTTGGCCGCTGCGCCGTCTCCCTGGGCCAACCCTTCGGACTGTCCTTGCGCGCGGGCGATGTAGGCTTTGGATTTGCCGACTTCGCCTTCGAGCGCAGTGACCGTCTGCTTCATCGAATCGAGTGCCTTCAGCTTGAAGGTATCGATCGAATCCATCGTGTCGTAGATGTTCTGGAAGGCCCGGCTCAACGTCTCCAGCGGAATCGTCGAATTTGCCGCCTGCTCGTGAATGCGCGCGGTGTTGTCCTTCAGCATCTGGCCGGTGGCGTCGATGATGCTGGCGGTGGTGGTGTTGAGCGCGGTAATCTGTTCCAGCACCAGCTTCTGGTTGGCCATCGCCTGCGCCACCGTCACGGCAGTGCGCAGCGCGCCGACGGTGGTGGTAGAAGCGCGGTCGACGCCCTTCACCAGTTCGACGTTGTTCTTCTTCACGAGGTCGAGCGCAAGATAGCCCTGAACCGAGACCGCAAGCTGCGTCAGCAGGTCCTGCGTGCGCTGGCGCACATAGAACAGCGCGGATTCGCGAAGCGCCTTGGCCTTCGCCGGATCGCTATGGTCAAGGTCGTCGGCCTTTTCCTCCAGCGCGGTATCGAGCGCGCGGGACATGAAGATCATCTGCTCCAGCTTGCCCAGCGCTGCCCAGAGGTTCTGGCGCTCCACGTCGATGGCGGCATTGTCCATCAGCAGTTCGTCCTTGCCGCCCTGAAGCCGGGCCAGGATGGCGCTGATGTGGCTCTGCGAGCTGGCGTAGCTATCGAAATAGTTGCGCAGTTTGCTGCCGAAAGGGATCACCCCGAACAGCTTGCGCGGCGCCATCAGGTTGCCCTGGCGGCTGGGATCGAGCGCCTCCACCGTGCGGCGCAGTTCGGCCAGATCGGCGCCTACGCCCTCGTCCTTGCCCATCGCGCGCACCGGGCGATCGAGGAAGCGGTTGGAATGGCCCGAAGCCTCTGCGATTTCCTTGCGGCCCATGCTGGTCAGCTGGTCGACCCGGCGGCCGAACTCGGGCGAGCTGGCGTCCTGCGAAACGAGGTCCGCGACGAATTCCTCGACGCGTACCTGCAACTTGGACTTTGCCTCATCGGCCACCGGGACCAGTCCTGCAGCCCGCTCGGGCTGGACGGTCGGCACCGGATCGGGCGGCGTGAGCTTGAGTTCGCCTGCAGTGTCGGTGGCGGTGGTTGCCATTGTAAGCCTAATCCTCGTGAAAATCCCGGATGGTGCGAAACTTATGTGCCCGCCCGCGCGACTACAAGGAAAACCGGACCATCCGGCGCCTCACTCCTCGACGAACGACGGACCGGGATCGACAATGAGCATCGAATCGTCGCGGGCCACGACCCCCAGCGCCAGCCCGGCCGCTTGGGCACGGCGCACGGCAAGGTCGGTGGGGGCGGAAATCGTCACCAGCAGCGGGCACCCGGCGCGCACGGCCTTTTCAACCAGCTCGTAGGAACAGCGCGATGTCATGATGATAAAGCCCTGGCCCGCGTCGATACCGGCCCGCGCAAGCGCGCCGACCAGCTTGTCGAGCGCGTTGTGCCGGCCCACGTCCTCACGCAGCAGGAGGACGCGGCCCTCCTCGTCGCAAAAGGCTGCGGCGTGGGTAGCGCGGGTGCAGCTGCCCAGCGCCTGCCCTTCGCGCATGGCATCCAGTCCGCGCTTGATTGCTTGCGGCTTCGCCTCGGACCGGCGCGCCAGCATAGGCAGGGGGCGCAGTGCGGCCTCTATGCCCTCAATCCCGCAGATGCCGCAGGAACTGTCCCCCACTCGCCGCCGTGCGCGTTCGAGGATCGGGCCGAGGCGTTCAGCCGGAAGGTTGACCCGGGCGACATAGCCGGTCCCCCACTCTCCATTTTCGGTGGCATGGAACGCGATATCGCCGACCTCTCCCACCGACGCCAGTCCCTCGGCCATGAGGAATCCCGTGACGAAGTCTGCGAGGTCGATCGGGGTTGCCATCATCACTGCGTAAGCGATGCCGTTGGTTTCGATGGCGATGGGCACCTCCACCGGAACAGACAGGGCGACCTGCTTGCCCGCCGCTTCGGTATAGTCACTGCGCTGCGCAGTGATCGCGGCGGCGCCGATGGTCTGCGTATCGTCCAGCGTCCGCGCTCCTGTGGTGCCGGGTCCATGTCGGGTCAGGTGCGTCTATTGGCAAGGTGTTGCGGTGACCGGCGGGACTCTTTCGACAGGCTTAGGATGAGCGGGGTTACCGCAAAGGCGCCTTTCCCCGAAATCCGCTCAGGCAGAGCAAGGGGAAGGCCTGCCCCGCCAACGAATTTCCACAGCCTGTCTCATTCTACCGACCAAGCCATAAATGTATCCAATAGATAGACCAAACAGGCAACATTTCCCGATTTATAACGATTATACATCCAATTACGCTCCCCACATCACCCCGGCGCTACGCCCCGGCGATGTCCCTGCACCCGACTTCCCCACAGCCAAAGCCATTTTGCCTTGCGACCTTCACGAGGATTCCTCTAATGGGCGCGCCTCGTTCTGGCACCGGCACCTTGGGAAATAGGCAACCGGGTCGCCTGCCGGACGTGTTCGAGACGCGGCCCGACAAGGGTATTGGCCGAATCTCGTCGCCCTTTTTCTGCAGGATTGGTACGAAACCGTAATGAGTTGGCTCGACAAGGTCCGCAATTCGCTCTCCAGCCTGGCGAAGAGCGACACCCCGGACACCCTCTGGATGAAGTGCCCCAGCTGCGGCGAAATGCTGTTCGCCAAGGACTTCGAGGCCAATCTTTCCGTGTGCACCAAGTGCGAGCACCACGGCCGCATCGGCGCGAAAGCGCGCTTCGACCAGTTGCTCGACGCCGGCTATACCGTTCTGGCCGCCCCCAAGGTGCCCGAGAACCCGCTGAATTTCCGCGACACCAAGAAGTATCCCGACCGCCTCAAGGCCGCCCGCGCCGCCAATCCCTATCCCGACGCGCTGACCAATGCGCTCGGTACGATCGAAGGCGCGAAGGCTGTGCTGGGCGTGCAGGACTTCAAGTTCATGGGCGGCTCGATGGGTATGGCCGTGGGCGAGGCCTTCGTGGCCGGCGTCAACACCGCCATCGCCGAGAACTGCGCCTACGTCATCTGCACCGCTGCGGGCGGCGCGCGTATGCAGGAGGGCATCTTGTCCCTCATGCAGATGCCCAAGACCACCGTGGCTACCCGCCGGCTTGCCGCGGCCGGCCTGCCCTATATCGTCGTCCTGACCGATCCCACCACCGGCGGCGTCACTGCCAGCTACGCCATGCTTGGCGACGTGCAGATCGCGGAACCCGGCGCATTGATCGGCTTCGCCGGCCAGCGCGTGATCCAGGACACGATCCGAGAAAAACTCCCCGACGGCTTCCAGCGCGCCGAGTACCTCCATGCCCACGGCATGGTCGACATGGTGGTCCACCGCAAGGACCTCAAAGGCACGCTGGCCATGCTGCTCGGATATCTTGCACGAAAGGAAGTCGCGTGAATATCGATAGCGCCCTGGTTCGCGAGCTTGCCGAACTACTGGCCGAAACCGGCCTGTCCGAAATCGAGGTCGAGGACGGCGAGCGCAAGATCCGCGTCTCGCGCCAGATGATCCAGCAGATGGCGGCGGCTCCCGCCTTCGCCGCTGCGCCGCTGGCCGCTGCCGCTCCGGCCGCACCCGTCGCTGCCGAAGCCGCGCCTGCCGCTGCTCCGATCGACGCGGTCAAGTCGCCGATGGTCGGCACCGTATACCTCGCCGCAGAGCCGGGCGCCGCCGATTTCATCTCGGTGGGCAAGGCCGTGAAGCAAGGCGACGTCCTGCTCATCGTCGAGGCCATGAAGGTCATGAACCAGATCATCGCGCCCAAGTCGGGCACCGTGACGGCCATCCTCGTCGACAACCAGCAGCCGGTCGAATACGACCAGCCGCTCGTCGTGATCGGCTGAGAACGGGACTGACATGGCCATCAAGCGCCTTCTGATTGCCAATCGCGGCGAAATCGCACTGCGCATCCACCGCGCCGCGCGCGAGATGGGTATCGAGACCGTCGCGGTCCACTCGACCGCAGACGCCGATGCCATGCACGTGCGCCTGGCAGACCACGCGGTCTGCATCGGCCCGCCCGCCGCAAAGGACAGCTACCTCAACGTCGCCGCGATCATCTCGGCCGCCGAGATCACGCAGGCCGACGCGATCCACCCCGGCTACGGCTTCCTTTCGGAGAACGCCCGGTTTGCAGAGATCGTCGAGGCGCATGGGCTGGCCTGGGTCGGACCCAAGCCCGAGCACATCCGCACGATGGGCGACAAGGTAGAGGCCAAGCGCACCGCAGGCGCGCTGGGCTTGCCGCTGGTCCCCGGCTCCGACGGCGCGATCGAGGACTTTGGCGAAGCGCGCGCGCTGGCTGAGGTCATCGGCTATCCGGTCATCATCAAGGCGGCATCGGGCGGCGGCGGACGCGGCATGAAGGTCGTGAACAGCGCCGAAGAACTCGAAAGCCAGATGGGCCAGGCCCGTTCGGAGGCGAAGGCCGCCTTCGGCGACGCCACCGTCTACATGGAAAAGTACCTCGGCAACCCGCGCCACATCGAATTCCAGATCTTCGGTGACGGCAAGGGTAACGCGGTTCATCTGGGTGAGCGCGACTGCTCGCTCCAGCGCCGCCACCAGAAGGTGCTGGAAGAAGCCCCCTCCCCGGTCATCACGCCCGCCGAGCGCGACCGCATGGGCGGCATCGTGGCGAAGGCCATGGCCGACATGGCCTATCGCGGCGCCGGCACCATCGAATTCCTCTGGGAAAACGGTGAGTTCTACTTCATCGAGATGAACACCCGCCTGCAGGTGGAGCATCCGGTGACCGAGGCGATCACCGGCGTCGACCTGGTACGCGAACAGATCCGCATCGCCGACGGTCAGGACCTTGCGTTCACGCAGGACCAGATCGAGTTCAAGGGCCACGCCATCGAGTGCCGCATCAACGCGGAAGACCCGTGGAACTTCACCCCCTCGCCGGGGCAGGTCACGGGCTATCACGCAGCGGGCGGCCTGAACGTCCGCGTCGATTCGGGGCTCTACACCGGCTACCGCATCCCGCCGTACTACGATTCGATGATCGGCAAGCTGATCGTCTCGGGCCGCAGCCGCAACGGCGCCATCATGCGCCTGAAGCGCGCGCTGGAGGAGATGGTGATCGACGGGGTGAAGACCTCGATCCCGCTGCACCAGGCCCTGCTGGAAGACCCGGAGTTCAAGACCGGCGACTACACGATCAAGTGGCTGGAAGACTGGCTCGCCAAGCGCGCTGCTGGTTGAAAGAAAGGTATGGGGCAGGCAACGCGCCTGCCCCAACCGTCACCCTGAACTTGTTTCAGGGTCCATCGTGCCGATCAGGCGGCCGTGTGAACGGCGAAATGGATCCTGAAACAAGTTCAGGATGACGTTTAGGTGAACGCATAGTGGTATCGGCCGGGCACCCCGCCGACGACACGGACTGGATGAGCATGATTTCGTTCCTGGACTTCGAAAAGCCGATCGCCGAGCTGGAAGCGCGCATCGCGGAACTGCGCGCTACCGCCGACGGCAGCGACCTCGACATCGACAGCGAGATCGGCAAGCTTGCGAAGAAAAGCGCCGGCATGCTGACGGCGACATATGCCAAGCTCACCCCCTGGCAGAAGACGCAGGTCGCCCGCCACCCGCAGCGCCCGCACATGGTCGATTACCTGCGCCTCATCTTCACCGACTTCGTGCCGCTGGCCGGCGACCGGACTTACGGTGAGGACGCCGCGATCATCGGCGGCCTGGCCACGCTCGACGGGCGCAAGGTCATGCTCATCGGCCACGAAAAGGGCCATGACACCCCCAGCCGCATCAAGCACAACTTCGGCTCGGCAAAGCCTGAAGGCTACCGCAAGGCGATCCGCCTGATGCAGATGGCCAGCAAGTTCGGCCTGCCGGTGGTGACGCTGGTCGATACCGCCGGCGCCTTCCCCGGCATCGAGGCCGAAGAGCGCGGCCAGGCCGAAGCCATCGCCCGCTCGACCGAAGCCTGCCTCGCGCTCGAAGTGCCGATGGTTGCGGCGATTCTCGGCGAAGGCGGCTCGGGGGGCGCGGTCGCCATCGCGGCTGCCAACAAGGTGCTGATGCTGGAACACTCGATCTATTCGGTGATCTCGCCCGAGGGCGCGTCCTCGATCCTGTGGCGCACTTCAGACAAGGCAGCCGATGCGGCTACCGCGATGAAGGTGACGGCGCAGGACCTGCTCGCTCTCAAGGTGATCGACGCCATCGTGCTCGAACCCACCGGCGGCGCTCACCGGGATCCCGCTACCACGGCCCGCTCACTCGCCGATGCGCTGGGCCGCGAACTGTCCACTCTGGCAGCCTATACCCCGGCAGAAATCGTCCGCCAGCGCGAAGACCGCTTCCTGGCGATCGGTTCGCTGTAAAGCATAATTCCTCCCCGGGCTTGGCTCGGGGAGAACCTGCGTCAGGCTCCCCTGCCCTGCTCTAATAAACGCAGCACCTCGTCCATTTAATGGCAATGGACGGCAACACCCCCGATCGATAGTCCAAAATCCCGATGGGAACCCGCCGTAGCGGGACAAGGCAAGCCGGTACTGCAAAAGCGCGGGCCGGAAACGGGGTCGGGCATACATCATGAGCCTTTCAAGGCATTTCAATCTCGGCAGGCCGAGTCTGGCTCAATGCGCGCTTGCGCTGAGCGCGCTGGTTACGGCAGCCACCGTCTACGCCGCCGCGCAGGACGGGCCGGCTGAAAGCGCCGCGCAGACCAATGCTCAGGCCAGCATGACCCCCATGCAGCAGGCCGCTTTCGTAGAGCCGATGCTGGGCGAGTATTGCTCGCGCTGCCACAACGACATCGACAACGTTGCCGACCTCTCGGTAGAAGACCTCAAGGCCGACGACCTGCGCACCGGCCGCCATGCCGATGAGTGGGAAAAGATCCTGCGCCGCGTCGCAGCCGGCGAAATGCCGCCCCACGGCAAGGCCCAGCCCGCCCCCGAAATGCGCGCCGCCTTCGTCAACTGGCTGGACACCTCGCGCGCTGGCTACCTTGCCGCCAACCCCGATCCCGGCCACGCCGCGATCCGCCGCCTCAACCGCGTCGAATACGCCAACGCGGTGCGCGACCTGCTCGCCCTCGACGTCGATTTCAGCCGCGAACTTCCCGCCGACAACTCGGGCTTCGGGTTCGACAACATCTCCGACGTGCTGAGCGTCTCACCCACGTTGATGGAGCGTTACGTCGCGGTCGCCGGCAAGGTCGGCCGCCTCGCCACCGGCCTCACCAGCCGGCGCGAGATCGTCACCACTTGGCAGGTGCCCAAGGACGGCTCGGTGCAGAATTCCGGCGTACCCGCCTGGAACGAGCGCGCCGGCGCCGATCTCCCGCTCGCCTCGCGCGGGGGATACGCACACCGCTATTACGCGCGCCACGACGGCGAATACGAAATCGCCGCCTGGCTCAATTCCAACAGCAACAACGAGACCGACCGCATGGTCGAGGACAAAGTCTCGCTGCGGGTGCCGATGAAGGCTGGCTCGCACCTCGTTGCGCTCTCGTTCCGCCGCACGGTCGCCCCTTCCGAGGCGGTGCAGGTGCTGCACAACGATACCGACAAGGTGCCCATGCCTCTTGAGGCACCCCGGATGCTCCCGCTCGACGTGTGGGTAGACGGCAAACTGGCCAAGACGCTGAACGTGCCCAGCTACCGGATGCACCAGCGCTATTCGCAAGCGAATTTCCCGCGCGACGTGCTGCAGGTCGACGTTGCCGGTCCGTTCAACGCCGCCGGCATCCCCGACACCCCCAGCCGCCGCGCCGTGTACTTGTGCAAGCCGCGCAAGGCGAGCGAGGAGGAAGCCTGCGCTACCCGCATCGTCTCCGCCCTCGCCCGCCGCGCGTGGCGCCGCCCGGTCGGCGGGTTCGACATCGCCCCGCTGATGCGCATCTACGCCGCCGAGCGCAAAGCCTCCGACTTCGAACAGGGCATCGAGGCCGCGCTGGAAGCGGTGCTAGTCTCGCCCGAGTTCCTGTTCGTGGTGGAGCGCGATCCGCAAGGGGCGATGCCCGGCAGCGTCGCCCGCGTCTCCGACCTCGAACTAGCCACGCGGCTGTCGCTGTTCCTGTGGAGTTCGATCCCCGACGAACGCCTGCTTTCGCTTGCCGAGCAGGGCAAGCTGGCCCAGCCCGCCGTGCGGGACGCCGAGATCGCCCGGATGCTTGCCGATCCGCGCGCCAAGGCCCTGACGACGAACTTCGCCGGCCAGTGGCTATACCTCCGCAATCTCGACCAGCAGCGCCCCGACATCGACGTATTCCCCCAGTTCGACACCCGCCTCAAAGCGGCGATGGCGACGGAAACCGAGATGTTCTTCACCGATGTCCTACGCGCAAATCGTTCGCTGCTGGACTTCATCTCGGCCGACTACACCTTCCTTAACCAGCGCCTGGCGCAGCACTATGGCATCCCCGGCGTGTCCGGCCCGGCGTTCCGCCGCGTGAACCTGGACCCCGCATGGCACCGGGGCGGCCTTCTGGGACAGGCCAGCATCCTGACCGTCACGTCCTATGGCAACCACACCTCGGTGGTGAAGCGCGGCAAGTGGATCCTCGACAACATGCTCGCCGCCGCGCCCCCGCCCCCGCCGCCAGACATTCCCGCGCTCAAGACCGAGCATGACGGACGCCAGCTGACGGCGCGCCAGCAGCTGGAAATGCACCGCATCAACCCCACGTGCGCGGCCTGCCACGTCAAGATGGACCCGCTCGGCTTCTCTCTGGAGAACTTCGACGCGGTCGGCGCATGGCGCACGGTGGATGCCGGCCAGCCGATCGACGCCGCCGCGACCATGCCCGATGGCGCGAAATTCGAAGGCATCGGCGGGCTCCAGTCCATTCTGATGGACCGCAAGGACGAGTTTACCCGCGCCTTCACCGAGCGGCTGATGACCTATGCCCTGGCCCGCGGCCTCACGGCCAACGACATGCCCTCGGTCCGCGCCATCTCGGCGGACGCCGCAGCCGATCAGTACCGCATCCAGACCGTGATCCAGGGCATCGCCGCCAGCCCCGCCTTCACCCTGCGCCGCGTGCCGGATCGCTTCAAGGCGGCGTATCTAGGCGGCGGCTTCGACAAGCTCAGCCTGAGCGGGTTCAAGAGCACATTTCCTCGCAAATCCGCTCAGGCCGGGCCTGTCGGAGCCCTGCCGGCAAGGCGCATCGCCCCTTCCTTCACCCGGAGCCTACCGCGATGAGAGTGATCCGCCCTGCCCTTTCCCGCCGCACCCTGCTGCGCGGGGCCGGCGCCGCGATGGCGCTGCCGTTCCTCGAAGCGATGATGCCCAGCGCGCGCGCCGCCGACGTGGCCTCACGGCCCAAGCGCCTGCAGGTGTTCTATTCGCCCAACGGCATGACCATGCCCGGCTTCCAGCCCACCGCGACCGGCGCCAATTTCACCCTGCCGCCGACGCTGGAGCCGCTTGCCCCGCACCGCGCGGACATCGCCGTCATCAGCGGCCTCGGCCACCCGCAGGCCGCTGCAATGGGCGACCGCCCCGCCGGCCACGGCCGCTCTTGCCCTGCCTTCCTGACCGGCACTCACGTCAAGCAGACCGAAGGCCCGGATATCCGCGCCGGCGTATCGATGGACCAGGTGTTTGCCGCGCACCTCGGCGACGCCACCCAGCTTGCCTCTTTAGAACTGGGCATCGATCAGGCCAGCCTGCTGGGTTCGTGCGACATCAACTATTCCTGCGCCTATACCAACGGCATCTCGTGGCTGACGCCGTCCGTGCCGCTGCCGGTGGAAGCCAACCCCCGCGCCGTGTTCGAGCGCCTGTTCGGCGACGGCGACGTGAGCGACGAAGCCGGCCGCCTGGCCCAGCTGCGCCGCCAGTCATCGATGTTGGACTTTGTGATGGAGGACACCCGCCGCCTTTCCACCCAGCTCGGCATGGAAGATCGGCGCAAGCTCGACGAATATCTCGATGCCACCCGCGCGATCGAGAAGCGCATCCAGCGCAGCGCATCCTCTCCGGCCACGGGTCAGGCTGCATCGATGCAGCAGCCCGCCGGTATTCCGGGCGACTTCGCCGAGCATGTGAAGCTGATGATCGACCTGCAGGTCCTTGCCATGCAGGCCGACATCACCCGTGTGGGCACTTTCATGATCGGGCGGGAACTGAGCAACCGCACCTATCCCGAAATCGGCGTGCCGGACTCGCACCACATGCTCAGCCACCACGGCAATAACCCGGAGAAGATGGCCCAACTGGCGAAGATCAACCGCTATCACATGGAATTCTTCGCCTACTACCTCCAGCGCATGAAGGAGGTCCGCGACGGCGAAGGCTCGATGCTCGATCGGACGCTGGTGATCCGTGGCTCCGCCTTCGGGGATTCCAACGAACATGATTTCATGGACCTGCCGGTCGTGGTTGCGGGCGGTCTCGTAAAAGGCGGGCGGCACGTCCGGGTCGAAAGGGGTACGACGATGTCGAACCTGATGCTCGCGGGCCTGAATGCGCTGGACGTGCGGGCTGCCTCGTTCGGAGACAGTACCGGCCCGCTGCGGGAACTGACCGATGCGTGAGGGCCGCGTCCATCCTCCGTCCCTGATCTTGCTGGCCGCATTGCTCGCACTTCCCGGCACGGCTTATGCGCAGGCCGATACCGATGCGCTGGCGCGGGCGATCACCGCTGGCGACATTCCCGGCGCCCGCTCTGCGCTCGATGCAGGGACCAGCCCGAACCAGCCGCTGGCCTACGGCGAAAGCCCCCTCGCCCGCGCCATCGAGACGCAGGAGCCGGCAATGGTCGCGCTGCTGCTGGAGCATGGCGCAAAGCCGAACACCGCCGATGCCGAGGGCCTCACCCCCCTTGCCCTCGCCTGTGAGCGCGGCAGCGGAGTGATCGTCGGTCAGCTTCTGGGTGCCCGCGCCGATGTGCGCAAGGCAGGGCCGGACGGCAGCACCCCGCTCGCCGTCTGTGCCCGATTCTCCAGTGCGGAAACAACCGCGCGCATGTTGTCCATGGGCGCAAAGGCGGATGCGCCCGACACGCGCGGGCAGACACCGCTGATGTGGGCAGCCTCATCCGGCAATGTCGGCGCCGTCGGCCATCTTCTCAAGGCCGGGGCGAAAGTGAACCGCATTGCTGCAGAAGGATTCACCCCGCTTTTCTTCGCGATTGCCAGCGGTTCGGTGGATGCGACGCGCGCACTGCTCGAAGCCGGGGCCGACGCCGCCCATCGCGGGCCGGAGAACACCAGCGCCGTGCAGCTGGCGCTATACCAGAAGAACTGGCGCGCCGCCGAGCTGCTGGTGGAACGCGGCCTCGTAGCCCGCGCCGATTTTGCGGAGCACGACCGAAACGGGGAGCAACCTCTCCATGCCGCCGCAGCCAGAGGAGACGAAGCGCTCGTTTTGCTGCTGCTGGCCAAGGGCGCGGACGCCAATGGCCTGACCGGCCCCTCGCGCATCAAATGGGTGACAGAGGCCAACTTCGGCATGCCGCCAGCGCCCATACCACCTACGCCGCCCCTGCTGATCGCTGCACAGTACGGGCAGGTTGCGGCGATGAAGCGTCTTGTCGCGGGCGGAGCGAATCCGGCCTTTGTCGCAGAGAACGGCGTCAACGTGGTCCTCGCCGCCGCCTCGGGCCGCAGCGCCGCCGCGCTGGAGGAAGCGCTGGCGCTTGCGCCCAATGCCAATGTGGCCAACGCCAAAGGCGCAACCGCGCTGCATCTGGTGCTGGACGGAGGGATGCATGGCCAGCTTGCCCCCATGCTCCGTGGTCTGGCCGCCCACGGCGCCCGTCCAGACATCGCCAACCAGCGCGGCACCACACCGGCGCAGATGGCCGAGGGCGGACTTGCGACGGTAAAAGCGGTCTACGATCAAGTCTTTGGTCAAAAAGGCGCGCCCGTGTTAGCCAGTGCCCATCCTTGATTCACAAAACTCGAACAGGATCGACAAAACCATGACGCTTTCGAAGAGCCTTTCCCTTGCCGCCCTTGGCATGTCCGCTGCGTTTCTCGCGGTGACAAGCACCCTGGCTGTCGCCGCATCGCCGGCCGCCACCACGATCGCCACGCGCCACGCCAACTTCAAGAAGATGGGCGGCGCCATGAAGGTCCTCAAGGACCAGGTTTCCAGCGGCACGATCGACAAGCCCGCTGCCGTCGCCGCGGCCAAGACCCTTGCCGCAACGGGCCGTGCCCAAGTCGGCCTGTTTCCCAATGGCAGCGGCGCCTCCTCAGGCGTGAAGACCGATGCCCTGCCCGCTATCTGGACCAACCGCGCTGTCTTCGACGGCCAGATGAAGGCCTTCATCGCCCAGGCCGACAAGATGGTCGTGGCCGCCAATACCGGCAATGCCGCTGCCGTTGGCGCCCAGTTCAAAGCGGTCGGCGGCACTTGCGCGGCCTGCCACAAGCAGTTCCGCGCGGACAACTGAGTATGCCGCGCAGCGCCGCTTCCACCACCCGTATCTGGGACCCGACCGTCCGCCTGTTCCATTGGCTGCTGGTTGCCCTTATCGCCTTCTCGTGGTGGAGCGGCGAGCAGCACGACATGGAGCGTCACCGGCTTTCCGGCTACGCGATCCTCGCGCTACTGGTGTTTCGCGTGTTCTGGGGCTTCGCCGGTCCCCGTACCGCGCGTTTCACCACCTTCGTACGCGGACCGGGTGCGGTCATGGCCTATATGAGGGGCCTTGGCCGCCGCACCGGGCATGCCGCCGATGGCCACAATCCGCTCGGCGGGTGGAGTGTCATCGCCATGCTGGCCGTGATCGGACTGATGGTAGCAGCAGGCCTGTTTGCGGTCGACGTGGACGGGTTCGAATCCGGCCCGTTGGCGGACTATGTCTCGTTCGATCAGGGCCGCACCGCTGCCGAACTGCACGAAACGGTGTTCAACGGCATCCTCGCGCTGGTGGCACTGCATGTGGCGGCGGTGGTGTTCTACCTCGTGTGGAAGCGTCAGAATCTCGTCCGGCCGATGATTACCGGTAGCCGCAAGAGCGTCGACGGTGAAACTCCCGCCGAATTGCGCTGGTCGCCGGTGCTGGCCGTTGTCGGTATCGTGATCGCCGTGGCCGTGGCCTGGGCTGTCTCCACGGGCTTCCGGTTCTAGAAATTCGTCGTCCCGGATCAGGTCCGGGATGATGTGACCTCTGTCCGCCCCGGCACCAACAGGTTCAGCACCACAGCCGTCACCGCCGCCGGCAGAACCCCCGATCCCAGCAGGATACGCGCCGTTTCCGGCACATGTTGCAGCGCCAGTGGCTCAAGCTGAAGGCCAAGCGCCAGCGACAGCGAAACGCCGAAAATCAGCATGTTGCGCTGCGTCCACTCGACCCCCGAGAGCATAGAGGTCGCCGCAGACGCAACCATGCCGAACATCACGATCACGCCGCCGCCCAGCACTTCGATGGGGATCGTGGTGATGACCGCCCCGACCTTGGGCAGCAGCCCGCATAGCACGAGGAACAGCGCGCCCACCGTCACGACGTGGCGGCTCATCACGCCGGTGATGGCGATCAACCCCACATTCTGGCTGAAGGTGGTGTTGGGCATGGCGCCGAACACGGCGGCCAGCGCGGTGCCCACACCGTCGGCGGCGACAGCGCCGGAAAGCTCCCTGTCGGTGGCGGGACGGCCAGCGTTGCCCTCGCAGATCGCATCGACATCGCCGATCGTCTCGATCGAGGAGACGAAGCCGGTCAGGCAGAAGCCCAGGATCGCCGATGCCGAAATCGCAAAACCGAAGTGGAACGGCATCGGCACCATGACCAGACCGGCCGAGGCCACCGGCGCGAAGTCGATCCGCCCCATCGCCAGCGCCGCCGCGTAGCCCGCCATCAGTCCCAGCAGAACGGCGGCGGTAGACCAGATGCCCCGGCCGAAGAAGTTGAGCGCCAGGGTCACCACTACGACCACGCCTGCCAGCAGCCAACTCTGCCACGCACCGAATGCGGGTGTGCCAACGGCAGGGACGCCTCCGGCCGCGTACTGGATGCCGATCCGCATCAGCGAAAGCCCGATCATGAGCACGACAAGTCCGGTGATGAGCGGCGGCAGCGCAAAGCGGATGCGGCCTACGAACATGCTGAGGAATGCGTGGAGCAATCCGCCGAACAGCGCAGCGGTGGTCAGCGCCGCCATCGCCTCAACGCCCTTGCCCGCAACGATCGGGATCATGATGGGGATGTAGGCGAAGCTGGTCCCCTGCACCAAAGGCAGCCGCGCGCCAACGGGGCCGAAGCCGATCGTCTGCATCAGCGTGGCCAGCCCGGCGAACAGCATCGCCATCTGGATCATGTAGATCATCTGCGAAGGGTCCGCCGACCCGAACCCGAAGCCCCCTGCCCCGGCGACGATGATCGCGGGAGTCATGTTGCTCACGAACATTGCGAGGACGTGCTGGATGCCCAGCGGCACGGCGACGGCAAGGCCGGGGAACCAGTCCGGGTCGCGCGCCTGCGCCGGAGCCATGCCGGTCGGAGCAGGAGCGGCAACAAGTTCTGGGGCTATCAGGGCAGTCATCGCAAGGTTCCTCAGGCGAAAGTCTTGAGCCGGTCGAGCGAGCGGTTGGCGGCGCGCAGCACGTCATCGCGGCGGACTTGTGCAAGGTCGCCGCCGCGCACCGCGGCGCGGCCTTCCACGAAGACGTCGCGCGCACCGGTGGGCGGGCTGAGCACAAGGCCGGCAACCTTGTCCCAGGCGCCGGTGGAGAAAATGTCGGCCATGTCCCAGATCACGAAATCGGCGCGCTTGCCCGCCTCGAGCGAACCCACATCGCTGCGCCCCAGCACCTGCGCCCCGCCGCGCGTGGCGAGATACAGCGCCTCGCGCGGGTCGAAGCGGTCGGCGCCGTGCGTCACACGCTGGAGCAGCATGGCCTGCCGCGCCTCGTTCAGAAGGTGGCCCGAATCATTGGAGGCCGAACCGTCGACGCCAAGGCCCAGCGGCACGCCAGCGTCCATCATCGCCCGCAGCGGCGCGATGCCGGAGCCGAGACGGCAGTTCGAACAGGGGCAATGGGCCACGCCGGTGCCGGTTCGCGCGAAAAGGTCGATCTCGGCCGGGTCGAGCTGAACGCAGTGGGCGTGCCACACGTCAGGGCCGGTCCAGCCCAGCCCTTCGGCATATTCGCCCGGCCGGCAGCCAAAACGTTCGAGCGAAAAGGCCACGTCGTCGGCGTCCTCGGCAAGGTGGGTGTGCAGCATCACGCCCTTGTCGCGCGCCAGCAAAGCGGCATCGCGCATCAGGTCCGTGCTCACGGAGAACGGCGAACAGGGCGCGACGGCAACGCGCAGCATCGCGCCGTCTTTGGGATCGTGGAAGCGGTCTATCACGCGGATGGTATCGGCCAGGATCGCCGGCTCCTCCTCCACCACGCTGTCGGGAGGCAGGCCGCCTTTGCTTTCCCCCACGCTCATCGATCCGCGCGTGGCGTGGAAGCGCAGGCCCACTTGCGCCGCGGCGTGGATGGAATCGTCCAGCGTGACGCCGTCGGGAAACAGGTAGTGGTGGTCAGAACTCATCGTGCAGCCGGACAGCGCCAGTTCGGCAAGGCCAAGCTGGGTGGCAGCAAAAACGTCCTCGGGTCGGTACTGCGCCCAGATCGGGTAAAGCCGCCGCAGCCAGCCGAACAGCGAGACGTTGATCGCGCCGGGCAGCGCGCGCGTCAGCGTCTGGTACAAATGGTGGTGTGTATTGACCAGGCCGGGGGTGACGACGCAGCCTTTTGCATCGATCACCTCGTCTGCGTCGTCCGTCAGTGGGGCCAGTTCGGCGCTGGTCCCAACCGCCATAATAACGCCGTCCCGCCACGCCATTGCGCCATCGGCAATCTCTCGCCGAGCGTCGTCCATGCAGACCAACACATCGGCGTGGCGGACCAGCGTCAGGCCCATCAGGGCGTTGCGTCCTTGTAGCGGTCCCAGTTGCCGAGCAGTTCGTCGACCACCTTCGAGCCTACGGTGTAGAGGTTCTCCACCGCCGCCTCGAGGCCCGCATAGCCTTCGTTCTCGCGCAAGAGGTACGTCGCCGCATCCACGCCAGGAGGCGGCATCGTGAAATTGGAACCGGCGCGCACCACCAGCACGCGGTCGCGGTCGGCACGGCCGATGTTGTCGAGGTAGGTCATGGACTGCATCACGCCGGTGTCCTCCATCGCCGAGGTCACGAATTCGCCCTTGCCGCCGCTCCAGTAGCGAACCCAGTCGTTGGCCCAGTCGGTCAGCTTCTCGCCGTGCCAGAAGGTCATCGCCGAAAGCGTGTCGCCCTCCAGCACGAAAGGCGCCTCCTGCGCATGGGGGTAATCGGTGAACTTCGCGCGTTCGGCGGCGATAGCCGGAGTGTCGGGAAGCTCGATATCCTTGGTGAGGTCGAAGGCCCATTTTTCGAGGGTGGGATTGATCGTGTATATTTCACCGCCCGAGGGATCGGGCCTGGTGGTCAGGTCATTGGGACCCTTGGTGTTGCGGGGAAAATATCCGCTTTTCCAATCCGCCGGGATTTCACGCGCGTCGATCTCATGGGCAAGGTCGCCGTCGACGACATAGCGCGCCCAGGCGACCGAACCGATCGAGGCATCTTCGGGGTCAATCCCGGCAATGCCCGCCACCAGCCAGTAGGCCTGGGTCAAATCGAAGCGTTGGTCGAGGCCGAGCGCCAGGGTCGCCGCCGTCGATCGAGCAGTGCCGATGCCCGTGACCATGCCCAGGACCTGCGTCTCGGGGTTATAGTAGAGGTCGTGGAAGGACTGAGGGAAAGCAATGCGCTGGGTCAGTCCGCGGCGCGCTTTCCACAGCTGGAATTCGCCGGCGACATCGCCCTCGTCCTTGCCGATCTCGAATAGCGAGACGATCACCACTTTGACCGGCAACGGATGGGCGCAGGGACCACCGGGTTCGCACCCCGCGATCGAGGATGCGGAAGGGGCATCGGCCGCTAACGCAGGGGCGGCGATGGCCAGAACGGAGGACAGCATGGCGCCCGCTAGAAGGGAGGCGAGCGTCTGGAAGCGCATAGGGGACCTTTCACAAATTGGTTCGCCGTCATCCTGCCAACATGAAAAAGCAGCGGCAGCGAAAAATCGGGAGCGCCCGCCAAGGCGGGCGCTCCCTTCACTCACGTCAGAACTTGTACGAAACCGTGCCCTGGAAGCTGCGCGGCAGTTCCGGCAGAACGATGGTCGAACCGAACAGTTCGGTGAAGTTGGCACGGAAGTACTTCTTGTCGGTGACGTTCTTGACGACGGCACGGAACACGAACGGCCCGGTCTCGTACGAGGCCGAAAGGTCGAACTTGGTATAGGCCGGCAGCTTCACGACCTGCGAAGCACCGGAGTAGACCGAGTCCACCTTCACCATGCTGCCCGCCAATGCGATGCCGTTATCGAAGGCATATGTCGCGGTCAACGAGTAGAGGTTGGTCGGAATGCCTGCGCGGCGGGCGTCGTTCTTCGTCAGGATCGGGATGTTACCGATGGGCTGACCGCCGAGATAGAGCGCCGGGTTCGTCACGTTCACCAGATCCTCGATGCCGAAGAAGCTGAAGGTCTCTCCGGCTTCGAGCGCGGTCAGGTTCCAGACCTTGGTGCGCGTGTAGCCACCGGTCAGGAGCAAGTGCTCATCCACAGCCCAGCGGAACTCCGCCTCAAGGCCCTTGGTCTCGACCGCCTGGTTCACGGTCATCGACTGCGAACTGTAATCGGTGCGCTTCTGCTTGTAGACCGATACCGCCGCATAGAGGCGGTCATCCAGCCAGCTGCCCTTGATACCCGCTTCGTATAGCTTGGAAGCGGTGATCCAGGTGCCGGCTGCAAGATTAAACGGGTCGATCTCGGCGCCCTGGCCAGCGATGACCACTGATTGGCGCGCGGCTGTGACGTAGGGGATCAAGCCGAAGGGTAGCTTGTAGTTGGCGCTGGCCGACCACGACCAGGCGCCGTCCCGGTCCTTCGCGCCCGAAATGGCCTTGGGAGCCTCCATGAACGCTTCCTGGAAGTTGGAAACGCCCTTGATGGTGTCGTAGCGCGCGCCCAGCGTCACATCGAGACCGAACTTGAAGTCGAGGTCAACGAGGCCGGCGAAGCCCAGGTCGGTGTAGTGCCCCTTGACGTAAGTGTCGTAATTGCAATTGCATTCCGTCGACAGCAGGCGGTCACTGGCGGGAGTATAGCCCACGGTCAGGTCGACGCGATGGAAGTATTCGTAGTTGAAGTCTTCGCCGTGCTTGAAGTTGGTGTAGCGAATAGAGGGCGAAAGCTGGACAGAGAACTTGCCGGCATCGGTATCGAAGACCTTGGAGACGACGATCTTGTCCTCGATCACATAGGAGTCGTGGAACTGCGAGAAGCCGTAGGCATTCTCGTTGATGTTCTTGTAACCGTCATAGAACAGCTGGTTCTTGATCTCGATGCCGCCGGGGCCGGTCCAGATCAGGTCGGCATACAGCGTGGTCGCCTTGTTATCGAGACGGTCGTTCTTGCCCGTCAGCGTCGCTCGGCGGCTGAGCTTGGCGGTGCCCACGTTGGTGAGTGCCAGCTCAGGATAGCTCGACGTGAAACAGGCGTCGGTAAAGCCGCTGGGGCGGGTGCTGAAGCCTCCGCAACCGAACGTGCCGAAGACCGACAGGCCGCCGGGCATCGCCGCGTTGATTTCCTCCACCGACATCTGACCGTCACCGTTACTGTCGAGCGACTGGGCCGCGCCGGTGATGTAAGTGCCGTTGTCGACCAGATCCTGCGTCAGGCGGTTCCAGCCGCCGTTCTGCTGGCCCTTGTAGTTCTGGTACATGCCGCCGAATTCAAGGCGCAGGTTCGGCGTCAGGTCGGTGTCGAACGAGCCTTGCAGAATGGTCTGCTTGGTCGACATGTTGTTGTAGTAGCTGCCCGAATTCTCGACTTCCGCGTAAAGGCTATATCCGAATTCCTGCGTACCCAGCTTGCCGGGACCGCGCAGTTCGGCTGCGATGTCCGCCTTTGCCCAGCTGCCGCCGGTGAAGCTGATCTTGCCTTCGGGGCTGGCGAGGTAGGAACCGCCCTGCACGCGCGCCGACTTGGGCACGAAGTTCATGTAGCCGCCGGTCTTGGACGGACCGTAGATCGGCGAGGCCGGGCCGCGCACAATGTCGATGCGCTCGGAAGCGGCGATCGGCGTCGGGTAGTTACCCGGGTTGTCGAGGCGGCGCACGCCGCGAAAGTACACTTCGCCGGGCGTGCCGCGAATATCGAGCGCGCCGCCGACACCGAAGAACGAGTTGGTGAACGTCCCCGGCGACTGCGCGACGAGGTCGTAGATGTCGGTGATGCCGAAGCGTTCCATCTGCTCCGAACTGATGGTGGACACCGAGCGCGGCGTCTCCGTCACCGTCTTGTCGAAACCGAACACGCTGCCCACGCCCTCGATCGGCAGCGCGCCCAGCGATCCGGTGACGACGATCTCATTGCCGTCGGCGTCCGTATCAGCGGCGGCCTGGGCGAATGCCGGAGTGGTCATCGCGGTGCAGCACAGCAGAACGCCAGAAAGAGCCGCATTTCGGAACTTGCGCG
>Ga0308165_1001409_pt1 | contig 33673 bp, 38 predicted proteins | sample PhyWR2_FD_201032 | JGI IMG/M metagenome (GOLD analysis project Ga0308165, IMG submission 201032) | Phyllosphere microbial communities from UC Gill Tract Community Farm, Albany, California, United States - DLSLW.R2 | ecosystem: Host-associated > Plants > Phyllosphere > Unclassified | place: USA... | reverse complement strand
TCAGACGATGGAAGAGCTTATCTCCCCCGGTATCTACAACCTGATCATCTTCGTGCTGGCGATTTATGTCGGTTATCACGTGGTCTGGAACGTTACGCCTGCGCTGCACACGCCGCTGATGGCTGTCACCAACGCAATCTCGGCGATTGTGATCGTCGGCGCCATGCTCGCCGCAGCACTGACCGTTACGCCATTGGGCAAGACCATGGGCACCCTGGCGGTGGCCCTGGCAGCAGTGAACGTGTTTGGTGGCTTTCTGGTCACCCGCAGAATGCTTGAGATGTTCAAGAAAAAAGCCCCGAAAGCCCCGAAAGAAGAGGCGCCGAAGTAATGAGCATGAACCTCGTAACGACGCTCTACTTGATCGCGTCGATCTGCTTCATCCAAGCCCTCAAAGGCCTGTCGCATCCGACCACGTCGCGGCGCGGCAACCTGTTCGGCATGCTCGGCATGGCGTTGGCCATCCTGACCACGGTCGGCCTCATCTATAAGCTGGGCGCAGAGCTGGCTACGGCCGGCATCGGATACGTCATCGTCGGCCTGCTGATCGGCGGCACTGCCGGCTCGATCATGGCCAAGCGCGTTGAAATGACCAAGATGCCGGAGCTGGTGGCGTTCATGCACAGCATGATTGGCCTGGCAGCGGTGTTCATCGCCATTGCCGCCGTCGTCGAGCCGCAATCGCTGGGCATCGTCAAGCAACTGGGCGACTCGATTCCGGCCGGTAACCGTCTGGAGCTGTTCCTGGGCGCGGCGATCGGTGCAATCACCTTCTCGGGCTCCGTGATCGCCTTCGGCAAGTTGTCGGGCAAGTACAAGTTCCGTCTGTTTCAGGGCGCACCGGTACAGTTCGGCGGCCAGCACAAGCTGAACCTGCTGCTGGGTCTTGCAACACTGGCCCTGGGCATCACCTTCATGTTGACTGGCAACCTCGGTGCCTTCGCCCTGATGCTTGTCCTGGCCTTCGTGATGGGCGTGTTGATCATCATCCCGATTGGCGGCGCCGACATGCCAGTGGTGGTGTCGATGCTCAACAGCTACTCGGGCTGGGCAGCGGCAGGGATCGGTTTCTCGCTGAACAACTCGATGCTGATCATCGCCGGCTCGCTGGTAGGCTCCAGCGGTGCGATTCTTTCGTACATCATGTGCAAGGCAATGAACCGCTCCTTCTTCAATGTGTTGCTGGGTGGTTTCGGCAATACCGCCGACGCAGGTCCTGCCGGCGCCAAGGAAGAACGGCCGGTGAAATCTGGCTCGGCAGACGATGCAACCTTCCTGCTGACCAACGCCGACACCGTTATCATCGTCCCTGGCTACGGCCTGGCGGTAGCACGTGCCCAGCACGCATTGAAGGAACTGACCGAGAAGCTGACCCACCACGGCGTGACCGTGAAGTACGCGATCCACCCGGTCGCCGGTCGGATGCCCGGCCACATGAACGTGCTGCTGGCTGAGGCTGAAGTGCCTTACGACCAGGTGTTCGAGATGGAAGACATCAACTCCGAGTTCGGTCAGGCCGACGTGGTGCTGGTGCTGGGTGCCAACGACGTGGTCAACCCGGCGGCCAAGAACGATCCAAAATCGCCGATTGCCGGCATGCCGATCCTCGAAGCGTTCAAGGCCAAGACCGTCATCGTCAACAAGCGTTCGATGGCCAGCGGTTACGCCGGCCTGGACAACGAACTGTTCTACCTCGACAAGACCATGATGGTATTTGGCGACGCCAAGAAAGTCATCGAGGACATGGTCAAAGCCGTGGACTAAAACTTGTTCCAGCGCAATACCAAAAACCTCAGCCTTTAGTAGGCTGGGGTTTTTTATTAGCCGTCAAAAACCGACCAAAGGCTCTAAATCGCAAGTCTGCATTCGACCATGGTCGCGCGAGGATTTTTTTCCAAATCACTAGACTGCACACCTTGCTTTCGTTGCCCGAGATAACAATCCATGTACCGTGAACGTATTCGCTTGCCTTCGTTGTTGGAAAAGGTAATGAGCGCAGAAAACGCTGCTGCTCTGATTGAGGACGGCATGACCGTCGGCATGAGTGGCTTCACTCGAGCCGGCGAAGCCAAGGCCGTGCCTCATGCATTGGCCGAGCGCGCCAAAGTCTCACCCCTCAAGATCACGCTGATGACCGGCGCGAGCTTGGGCAACGACCTCGACAAGCAGCTCACCGAAGCCGGCGTCCTTTCGCGACGCATGCCGTTTCAAGTCGACAGCACACTGCGCAAGGCAATCAACGCTGGCCAAGTCATGTTCATCGACCAGCACCTGTCGGAAACCGTCGAGCAACTGCGCAACCAGCAGCTCAAACTGCCAGATATCGCCGTGATTGAGGCCGTAGCGATTACCGAGCAAGGCCACATCGTGCCGACCACCTCCGTGGGTAACTCGGCTAGCTTCGCGATTTTCGCCAAACAGGTGATCGTCGAGATCAACCTCGCGCACAACCCGAATCTGGAAGGTTTGCACGATATCTACATCCCGACCTACCGCCCGACGCGCACGCCGATTCCGCTGACCAAGGTCGACGATCGCATTGGCAGCACCGCCATTCCAATCCCGCCGGAAAAAATCGTCGCCATCGTCATCACCGACCAGGCGGATTCGCCTTCGACCGTAACGCCCCCCGACGCCGACACCCAATCCATTGCCGACCACCTGATCGGCTTCCTCAAACAGGAAGTGGCGGCCGGGCGCATGAGCAACAAGCTCGGCCCGTTGCAGGCCGGCATTGGTAACATTGCCAACGCGGTGATGTGCGGCCTGATCGACTCGCCGTTCGAAGACCTGACCATGTACTCCGAAGTGCTGCAGGACTCGACCTTCGATCTGATCGACGCCGGGAAGCTGAGTTTTGCCTCGGGCAGCTCGATCACCTTGTCCAGCCGTCGCAACAGTGACGTGTTCGGTAACCTCGAGCGTTACAAGGACAAACTGGTCCTGCGCCCGCAAGAAATCTCCAACCACCCGGAAGTGGTGCGCCGTCTCGGCATCATCGGCATCAACACGGCGCTGGAGTTCGATATTTACGGCAACGTCAACTCCACCCACGTGTGTGGTACGCGGATGATGAACGGCATTGGCGGTTCAGGTGACTTCGCCCGTAACGCTCACCTCGCGATCTTCGTGACCAAATCGATTGCCAAGGGCGGCGCCATTTCCAGCGTGGTGCCGATGGTCAGCCACGTCGACCATACAGAACACGATGTCGACATCCTCGTCACCGAAATCGGCCTGGCTGACTTGCGTGGCCTGGCGCCGCGGGAGCGGGCGCGAGTGATCATTGATAATTGCGTGCACCCGGACTACCGCCCCGCCTTGAACGACTACTTCACCGCGGCTTGCGCACTCGGGGGCCACACCCCGCACATCCTGCGCGATGCCCTGAGCTGGCACATCAACCTGGAAGAAACCGGGAAGATGCTCGCCCAGTAACGTGTACAGATAGCAGCTGACGCAAACACAGTTTCGTCAGCTGTCTATTGCACGGCACCAATCTGCTTAAAACTGTACTACTGTACCGGCGATTTCCTACCCTATTTTCCTACCATGCTTGCCTAAAAGCGCAAAAACGCACTAATTAAGTGCAGACAGGTACAGTTGCCTCAAATTGGACCAGTACACCACCTTTAAACAGTTAACTGGTCTCTCACATTACAGGTGAACTGTATCTAGAGGGACTGGCCAAACAAGAGGATCATTGGCATCAGTTAAACCACTACCTAATCCCGCCACAAGCGGAAGGATGTCAATCATGGAACGTACACTCAGTTCCGAGCTGTTCTTCGAAGATACTGCTGCAAAGACCCAGGCTTCCCTGCCTCTTCGTGTTATCGCCAACCTGATGTTGTGGCAGCGTCGTATCGCCAGCCGCCATCAACTGGCTCGTTTGGATTCGCGTCTGCTGGCCGATGCCGGGATTAGCGAAGCACAACGCTACGAAGAACTGGCCAAGCCGTTCTGGCGCTAATTTAGCGTCGCTGGCTCTGACCCAAGGGTCACCCGCCAGCCCCCGAATTGAACAAGCAAAACCCGTCGTGGGAAACCACGACGGGTTTTGTCGTTTCGGGTGCTGTGAAAACCCAAAATAGCGGATACGCGTGAAACAGGTACAGTTTGTGAAGATCACCTACTGAACCAGTACAATTGCAGCTTGGCGCGTCTGACAACGGCCATCGCCTTCACTCGTATTGACGTGCGGCACTGGCAATCCATGATGGCGTTTAACACAAGGGCTGTGCGAATCGACGCAGGCAGGCCTAATATCAAGCCAGAACGTGGCGATGAGTGTGTGACAGGCGTCTGACTCACCAGATACTGCGCCACCTCTCCATCCGCTCAATCAAAGGAGTCATCCCCATGCCCCGTCTACGCCTGCTTAGTGCTGCCGCCCTGCTTGCCATGGCTGCCAATGCCCATGCCACCAGCTTCATTGTGACCACCGATGCTGTCGTCGGCGCGCTCAAGGCTACGTCCGATGCCACTTCGGACGTCACCTCGTCGTTCCGCGATGACAAGATCGTGCGCGCCGCACGTGACGACGCTGCCAGCTTTGTCGCCAGCGAAGGCGCCATCCGTGGCGTGAAGCTGGAAAGCGCACTGGACCACATCCGCCATCAGGCACCAGGCCTGGACGCGACAGATGCACAGCTGGCCCAAGCCATCCTGACGATCTGAGCGTCACCCGCCCCGGGACACCGATGCGGTGTCCCCACACCTCAGCACTGGCTCTAGACCGGGCGTTACGCTAGCCTTGGGACTCACTTTCGACAGTCGAGTCCCATGATCTTTCCTAAACACCTACTGATCACACCGTTTCTTTTCGCCTGTTGGGCAGGCTCGGCTCAGGCCTTTGACCTGACCACCCAAGGTGTCGTCGCCTCGGGCTACGCCACAAGTATGGTGACCTCCGCGCCTTTCGATCGTAAGCTGCTGGCCGCCCGGGATGACGCTGCGTCATTCATTGCCAGTGACGGCCAATTGCGCGGAGCACAACTGGAGTCCGCCCTGAATTATCTGCATCGGACCCAGCCGAAACTTCATGCAAGCGACCTTGAACTGGCGCAGGCGATTCTCGTCAAATAGTTAATCTTGTTCCTCCGGAGTCGTTCCATGCGTAGCCCGCTGATTATTGCCACCCTCGGCCTGTTGTTGCTGGCCGACGTCACCCAGGCGCACACCCTGGTTGGCACCAGTAACATGCTCCTCAACGCCACCCGGCGCTCCCTGGACTTCACCTCCGACACGACCACGTCCATACGTGACTCGAAAATCGTTCGCGAAGCCCATGACGATGCAGCGAGTTTCGTCGCCACCGACGGTGACATTCGCGGCGCGAACCTGGAAGCCGCCATCAATGTATTGCGCGCCCGTGTGCCTGAAGCCCGGGACGCCAGCGATCACGCACTCGCCGAAGCCATCCTCGCATTGTGAGGCGATTGAATGCCTGGCTACTGGCCGGGGCCGTATTGCTGCTGAGCAATACGGCCCATGCCGACCTTCAACTGCGGCTCAAGACCGATGGCCTTAGCCCTGCTCAACAACAGGCCAGCCAGGCACTGCTGGATGAAGCGATGCAGGCGTTACCGCCGCGTTTCATCGAGCAACTTGACCGGCGCATCGACGTCGGCTGGTCCGACGATATGCCAAGCAATGCCTACGGCCAGGCGTCGCTGGTGTCCGAGCTCGATCTCAATCGCAATCTGCTCGCCAGTCTCACCGACGGCAGCGCAGCCAGCAAAAAAACCTATCGTCCCCACGGCACGGTGCGCCGCGAGATGCTGGCGACGGTGCTGCACGAACTCACCCACATTTATGATCGCTCGCGTCTATGGCCGGCCACGGAGCGTACGCTGATCCAGCGCTGCACCCGACGCAGCAACAGCGCCGGGCTGATCGGCATCCCCGATGAATGCCGGGGCCAATCCGCCCGACGTTTTACCCTCAGCGACGACCCGCGCCTGCTCGACCTCGCGGGGTGGCCGCAATACGTCGGCCGTCGCGGCGAGCGTGAACAACACAACCGCCAGGTCGCCCGCAGTCCGGACATCTACGAAACGAGCAGCCCCAAGGAATTCGTCGCGGTTAACATGGAGTATTTCCTGCTCGATCCGAGCTACGCCTGTCGCCGCCCTTCGCTCTATCGCTATTACAAGGACCACTTCGGCTGGGCACCCGCCGCCAAGGACACCTGCAGTCGCTCCTTCGCGTTCCTCAATGCCGGCAACGACTTTGCCAAGCAGCCTCTGGGGCAGGTCGACCCCGAGCGGGTGTACGCCGTTGACTATCTGCTGGCCGAGGCCAACCAGAACTGGGTCAGCCGGTGGGGGCACAGCATGCTGCGCCTGGTGATTTGTGCACCGGGGCGCCCCCGTGGCCCGGATTGCCGGCTCGATCTGGATCAGCACCTGGTATTGTCTTACCGCGCCTTTGTCGGCGACGTGCAACTCTCGAGCTGGGACGGGCTGGTCGGCAAGTATCCGTCGCGCCTGTTCGTCCTGCCCCTGGCCCAGGTGATCGACGAATACACCAAAACCGAACTGCGCAGCCTCGCCTCGGTGCCACTGAACCTGTCCCGCGACGAGATCGAGGGCGTGGTGGAACACGCCGCTGAAATGCACTGGAGCTACGACGGCAATTACTTCTTCCTGTCCAACAACTGCGCCGTGGAAGGCTTGAAACTGCTGCGCAGTGGCAGCAATAACGCCAAACTGGTCGGACTCGACAACATCATGCCCAACGGCTTGCTGGAAGTGCTCAAGGGCCGAGGGCTGGCAGACACCAGCGTGCTGGACGATCCCCGCGAAGCGTTGCGCCTGGGCTATCGCTTCGACTCGTTCCGCGATCGCTATCAAGCCATGTTCGACGTGCTGAAAAAACACCTGCCGATCAAGCAGGAAAAGGTCGAGGACTGGCTGTCCCTGAAGGCTGAAGAGCGTCGCCCATGGATCGAGCAGGCTGACTTGCGCACCAGCGCGGCGTTGCTGCTGCTGGAACAGGCCGCATTCCGCCAGCAGTTGGTACTGGCCCAGGACGAAGTGAAGCAACGCTACCTCGGTGCCCGGGAGCTGAAGAACGGCGGCATGGAAAAGGCCAACGCGACCTTGCAGGAGATCCTCGCCAACAGCGGCTTCCTCAGTCGTCCGGCTGAATTGCTGGCCGCCGGCGGTTATGGCTTGCCGCAACCCAACGAATGGCAGCGCCTGGAATCGGAAAGCAGCCTGCGCCAGAAACAGCTTCAACTGCTGACCGGTGATCTCGACAAAGAAGTTCGGGCCCTCCTGGATCCGAGCCGTGCCGCCGAGATGGCCGCCAACGAAGCCAACCTGAAACAGGTGGGCGAACATTTGCGCAAGTTGCACAAAGCGGCCGGTGGATTGGAACTGCCATGAAAAAAGGGTCCCAGAACAGTGTTCTGGGACCCTCGATGAGCCGGTGTCACGAAATACTGTAGCTCGCCTTAATCGATGCGGGCCTTTCGCACGCCATCGGCCAACGCCGCGCACAGGCTCAATACGCCATCGACTGCTTGATCGGGCGTCGATGCGTTGGCGATGTGATCGATCAGTGCCGACCCCACGACCACGCCATCAGCCAGACGCGCGATGGATGCCGCCTGCTCCGGCGTCCGGATGCCGAAACCGATGCTGATCGGCAAATCGGTGTGGCGACGCAGGCGTGCTACGGCCTCCTCGACGTGTTCCAGTGTGGCCGCGCCCGCACCGGTCACACCGGCAACCGATACGTAGTAGACGAAGCCGGAGCTGCCGTTCAACACGGTGGGCAGGCGCGCATCATCCGTTGTTGGCGTGGTAAGGCGGATGAAATCGATGCCGGCCGCCTGGGCCGGATCGCACAGCTCGCCATTGTGCTCGGGCGGCATGTCGACCACGATCAGGCCATCGACACCCGCCTCCTTGGCATCGGCAATGAAACGCGGCACGCCGTACATGTGAATCGGGTTGAAATAGCCCATCAGCACCAGCGGCGTTTCGCTGTTGTCCTGGCGGAACTCGCGAACCATCTGCAGGGTTTTCTTGAGGTTCTGCTTGGCACCCAGGGCGCGGATATTCGCCAATTGGATCGCCGGACCGTCGGCCATTGGATCGGTGAACGGCATGCCCAGCTCGATCACATCCGCGCCAGCGGCAGGCAAACCCTTGAGGATCGCCAGGGAGGTGTCATAGCTCGGGTCGCCAGCGGTGACGAAAGTCACCAGCGCGGCACGATTCTGTTGCTTGAGTTCGGCAAAACGCGTTTGCAGGCGGCTCATCAGTGTTTCTCCTGCTTGGCTTGAGAGTTTTCCATGTGGTGCATCACGGTCTGCATGTCTTTGTCGCCACGACCGGACAGGTTCACCACCATCAAGTGGTCCTTGGGTAGGGTGGGCGCGCGTTTGAACACTTCAGCCAGGGCATGGGCACTTTCCAGTGCTGGAATAATCCCTTCCAGGCGGCAGCATTTGTGGAAAGCATCGAGGGCTTCGTCGTCAGTCACCGAGGTGTACTGGACACGACCGATGTCATGCAACCAGGCGTGTTCCGGACCGATACCCGGATAATCGAGGCCGGCGGAAATCGAGTGGGCATCAATGATCTGGCCGTCGTCGTCCTGTAGCAGGAAGGTGCGGTTGCCGTGCAACACACCCGGAACACCGCCATTGAGGCTGGCCGCGTGCTTGCCGGTTTCAATACCGTAGCCGGCCGCTTCAACACCGATGATCTGGACACCCGTGTCATCGAGGAATGGATGGAACAGGCCCATGGCGTTGGAGCCACCCCCGATGCAAGCCACCAGACTGTCAGGCAGTCGACCTTCCTGGGCTTGCAATTGGTCGCGGGTTTCCTTGCCGATGACCGCCTGGAAGTCGCGAACCATCGCCGGATAAGGATGCGGGCCCGCGACTGTGCCGATCAGGTAGAAGGTGCTGTCGACGTTGGTCACCCAGTCACGCAGGGCTTCGTTCATTGCATCCTTCAAGGTGCCGGTGCCGGCCACTACCGGAATCACCGTGGCGCCCAGCAGCTTCATACGGAACACGTTGGCCTGCTGGCGTTCAATGTCGGTGGTGCCCATGTAGATCACGCACTCCAGACCGAACCGTGCGGCCACGGTGGCGGTTGCCACGCCGTGCATGCCGGCGCCGGTCTCGGCGATGATGCGTTTTTTGCCCATGCGACGTGCCAGCAGGATCTGGCCGATGCAGTTGTTGATCTTGTGCGCGCCGGTGTGATTCAGCTCTTCGCGCTTAAGGTAAATCTTCGCGCCGCCACAGGCCTCGGTCAGGCGCTCTGCGAAATACAGCGGACTTGGACGCCCGACGTAGTCACGCTGGAAGTAGGCGAGTTCTTCCTTGAACGCCGGATCTTCCTTGGCTGCTTCGTATTCACGGGCCAGGTCGAGGATCAACGGCATCAGGGTTTCGGCAACGTAGCGGCCACCGAACGTGCCAAACAGGCCGTTGGTGTCGGGGCCGTTGCGCAGATTAGTCTGGGTCATGGGTCGCTCCGTTTGAATGCGTGGGAGGCTGGTGAACAGCAAGTGGGCTTAACTCTACCCCTGACGCCCCGGCCTGAAAACCGATAAGATCGCCGCAACCTGTCAGGAAAACTCACAGATCTCATGAGCCACGACCTTCCCCCGCTCAACGCCCTGCGCGCCTTCGAAGCCACTGCCCGCTTGAACAGTGTCAGTCAGGCTGCCGAGCAGTTGCACGTGACCCACGGCGCGGTGAGCCGGCAATTGAAAGTCCTGGAAGAACACTTGGGCGTGAGCCTGTTCGTCAAGGATGGTCGCGGCCTTAAACTCACAGATGCCGGCGTGCGGCTGCGCGATGCCAGTGGCGAAGCCTTCGAACGTTTGCGCACCGTCTGCGCCGATCTGACCCAGAGCACCGCCGACGCCCCCTTCGTGCTCGGGTGCTCGGGGAGCCTGCTGGCGCGCTGGTTCATTCCGCGCCTGGGCCGGTTGAATGCCGACCTCCCGGACCTGCGCCTGCACCTTTCGGCCGGTGAAGGCGACCTCGACCCCCGCCGCCCCGGACTGGATGCCTTGCTGCTGTTTGCCGAACCGCCATGGCCCGCGGACATGCAGGTCCATGAGCTGATCAGCGAACGCATCGGTCCTGTGATGAGCCCTCGCTTCACTGGCTACCAACGCCTCGAAACTGCGCCGGCCAGTGCCTTGTTGAACGAACCTTTGCTGCACACCACCTCACGACCGCAAGCCTGGCCAAGCTGGGCACAGCAAAATGGCCTCGACGCTAAAGCGTTGAAGTACGGGCAGGGTTTTGAGCATTTGTATTATTTGCTGGAGGCCGCCGTGGCCGGGCTGGGCGTGGCGATTGCCCCGCAACCTTTGGTGGCCGAGGACTTGAGGGCCGGTCGCCTCATTGCGCCATGGGGTTTCAGTGAAACCCCGGCGCAACTGGCGTTGTGGCTACCCAAGCGCGCCGCTGACGGGCGCGCCCGGCAATTGGCGCAGTGGCTGAAAACCGAGCTGCGCCAGACAGATCAGTCGCGTTTGCACAGCAAATAAGCGGCCAACAGACCCAAGGCGCCCACCGCCACACCGGCAGTCGTCCACGGGTGTTCCTGTGCATAGTCTCGGGTGGCGATCCCGGTTTCGCGGGTTTTGACTTTGACTTCCTCATACGCATCGCTCAGCAGGTGACGCGAATGTTTCAGCGCGCTCTCGGCATTGGTTTTCAGCGCCTTGAGCGTTTTACGCGACTCGTCCGAGGCGTCATCCTTCAGACTTTCCAAAGACTTCAGCAGACTCTCGATCTCGGCTTCCATGCTTTGCAATGAGGCTTTACGTAAAGAGGTGTTGGCCATGGTGGCTCTCCTGCGTTGGTGATGAGTGGCGTGTGTTGATTGGGACTTCAGGGGTTCGAGAAAGTGCAGTAAATCTGAACTTCTGCGTGGGATTGGCCGCCAGAAGTAATACGAAAATCACTGCTAGGCTGTATTCACACCCAAGGAGAACGCCCATGACTGACCATCACACCTACAAGAAAATCGAGCTTGTCGGCTCATCTACCAGCAGCATCGAAGACGCCATCAACAACGCGCTGGCCGAAGCCAATAAGAGCATCAAGCATCTGGAATGGTTTGAAGTGACCGAAACTCGCGGGCACATCCGGGACGGCAAGGCCGCTCACTTCCAGGTGACACTCAAAGTAGGATTCAAGATTGCCAGCAGCTGAGTTTGAGCGAGTCTTCTGAACTTGCGCGCTGGCCGAGTGCCATAGGGAATGGCAAAGCGCTATATGTGTGCATCCGGCACATGGCTGGATGCTCCCTTTGATCCGACCAGGGAGTGCGACCGATGAAGAAGTTTATGTTGGCGGTAGGATTGTTGAGTCTCGCAGGTACAGCGCTGGCTGATGGCAAACCATGCGAAGAGTTGAAGGCCGAAATTGCGGCCAAGATCGACGCCAAGGGTGCGTCGAACTATTCGCTGGAGATTGTCGATAAAGGCACTGCGGCTGACGGAAAAGTGGTCGGCACCTGTGAAAAAGGCACCAAGGAAATCGTCTACAAGCGCGGTTGAGTGCGCTCAAAAAAACCGACGCCATTGGCGTCGGTTTTTTTCTGCTTACCCCTGTAGGAGTGGCTTAGCCCTTCATCAACTGCGCCAGCAGCTCATAGGAATGCACGCGGTCGGCGTGCTCATACAGGTCACAAGTGAAGATCAACTCATCGGCCTGGGTTTGCTCAACCAGCACCTCCAGTTTGGCGCGAATCTTCTGCGGGCTGCCGACCATTGCCAGACCAAGGAAATCACCGACCGCTTCTTTCTCATGGGGCAACCACAAGCCGTCCATGGTTTTCACCGGTGGGCGCTGCACCAGACTCTGCCCACGCATCAACGCGAGAATACGCTGGTAGACAGAGGTCGCCAGGTAATCGGCTTGTTCATCGGTGTCAGCCGCCACCAACGGAACACCCAACATCACGTAGGGCTTTTCCAGGACGGCTGATGGTTTGAAGTGATTGCGGTAGACACGAATCGCTTCGTGCATGAAGCGCGGAGCAAAATGGGAAGCAAATGCATAGGGCAAACCGCGCTCCCCCGCCAACTGGGCGCTGAACAAGCTGGAACCCAACAACCAGATCGGCACCTGAGTGCCGGTGCCCGGCATCGCGATGACACGTTGATCCGGTGTACGCGGACCGAGGTAGCGCATCAGTTCTGCGACATCTTCCGGAAAATCGTCAGCGCTGCCGGAACGTTCACGGCGCAGAGCGCGGGCGGTCATCTGATCGGAACCGGGGGCACGGCCCAGGCCCAGGTCAATGCGACCTGGATACAGGCTTTCGAGGGTGCCGAACTGCTCCGCAATCACCAGCGGCGCATGGTTGGGTAACATCACCCCACCCGAGCCCACCCGAATCGTTGAAGTACCACCGGCCAGGTAACCGAGCAACACCGAGGTCGCTGAACTGGCGATCCCGTCCATGTTGTGGTGTTCGGCGACCCAGAACCGGGTGTAGCCAAATTTCTCGACATGCTGCGCCAAGTCCAGGGAATTGCGCAGCGATTGAGCCGCGCTGCCGTTCTCGCGCACAGGCACCAGATCCAGGGTCGAAAACTTGATATCGGACAGTCGTTTCATAATCCTGCTTCTCCAATTGGCGCAGGTTTTTTATGACGAACGAAAACCTGCCGAATGCATAGCGTGCTTCATGCAATGAGGGCATATACCCGAGTTTCAAGAGGCGCGTGGAAATTTCCTACGAATTTAGTCGGATTTAACAGATAGGGTGAACTTTGCATCACCGTCTATCCTCAGAACCTTGGCAAGTAAAACCACCAAGGCGCGGCACTTCGCGCCGGATTCTGAGGAGGCAGACATGGCTATTACCAAGAAGGCATCGGCGCATTGGGAAGGTGATCTGAAAACCGGCATCGGCTCCATTTCCACGGAAACCGGCGTTTTGAGAGAAGCGCCATACGGCTTCAAGGCGCGTTTTGAGGGCGGCAAGGGCACTAACCCGGAAGAACTGATTGGCGCGGCCCACGCAGGCTGCTTCTCCATGGCTTTTTCAATGATTCTCGGCGACGCCGGCCTCAAGGCCGACAGCATCGACACCAACGCCGAAGTGGTGCTTGACCAGGTGGAGGGTGGCTTTGCGATCACCGCCGTGAAGTTGATCATGAAAGCCAAAATCCCCGGTGCCACCCAGGCGCAATTCGAAGAGCTAAGCAATAAAGCCAAGGAAGGTTGCCCAGTGTCCAAAGTGCTGAATGCAAAGATCACGCTGGAGGCCACACTGGTCAGCTGATTTCACCTCGCCGCGACAGACGAATCGCAGCCTGCCCCGGCTGCGATTTTTTTACGCAGAAACAAAACCCGAACGGCGCGTTTGTGGTCGAATAAATGACAGCAACGAAAACGCAAACCTCTGCGTGCTGCCTTAAAGGAGCTTCATCGATGAAACGTTTTGCCCTGGCGGTTATTTGCACTGCGCTGGCAACTTCGGCATTGGCCGCGCCCAAGGACTGCGAAGAATTGAAGAACGAAATCGAGGTGAAAATCCAGGCGAATGCCGTGCCCTCCTACACGCTGGAAATCGTGTCGAAGGAAGAAGCCGAAAAGCATGACGTCGCCATGGTCGTCGGCACTTGCGATAACGGCACCAAAGCCATCATCTACCAGAAGAACGACCGCTGATTCACTTAGATGATGCAGTTGACTTCCCGGTCTTCGGCCACGATCTCACGCTTGGCGTTGTACAGCCGGGCGCTGGGCGTGAACGCCAGGGAGCGGCCTTCCAACACGTAGCGTTGGCCCGCTTCGAAATGGTCGTAGCGGATGGTCAGGTAGCACAACCGCTCCACGGGGCCGGTCATCAGGCTGCCACCACCGCCAAAGACCTCAAAATCGAAGCGCACACGCAGTTCATGGCTGCCGGGGGTGACCTGGAAAAAACGCCCGTCGCGCAAGCGCTGGTGATCCAGGCGTTCAGCCATCATCAGCTTGCCACCGGGAGTGGGCGTCGCAAAATCCACCCAGGCCATCTGTGGATTGACCGCCGGTAAAGGGCTCTGGCAGCCAGCGATGGCGCCAGCCACGAGCAATAGCAACAACCTGCGCATGATGAATGTCCCGAGGATTAGACATTCAGCATAGCGCCGATCAGGTCCGCTGGCAGCCTGCCGGTGTGCCCTGGCCAATCACGTTTCGCTGTTGATCATAGAGTTTGGCCCACGGCCGGAAGCCGATATTGCCGGCTTGCAGCTGATATTTCTCACCGGCATTGAAGCCGTTGAATTTCACGTTCATCTGGCAATCGCGCCAAAGTGTTTCGGCGCCCGGCCCAATGTTGCTCGGCTCCACCGCAAACTGATAACGCACCGTCAGCTCATGGCTGCCAGGCTGAACCTCGAAATAGCGTTTGTCCGTGGAAGCCTTGGCATCGACCTCCAGCGCCTGGAGCGCGGTGTCTTGCTGTGGCGAATCAAGATCGATCCACGCTTGCGAGGGGTCATGGTGGGGTAAACCGAAACCTGCACAACCTGTCAGCATCAACAGGCTTCCCGTCAGCATCATCTTGCGCATAGCGGAGCTCCAGTCAGGCGGGATAGTCTTGCGGGCAGACTTTCCAGGGATGATTTTATTTTGATCAGGCCGCTTCCAAGCCTTGGGTTACTTGATCGCGTTTTGCGCGTTTTGTTTCCAGGTACGCTGCTTTTATTAATCAATGGCTGCACCAGCGTCAGTTACTACGGCCAACTGGCCAATGGTCAGCTGCAATTGCTGCGCGCCCGGGAGCCGGTTTCGCAGGTCATTGCCGACCCGTCCCGCGACCCGATTTTGCGCGCGCGACTGGCCGAGTCGCAGAGGGCACGAACATTCGCCAGCCAGCAACTGCATCTGCCGGATAACCAGAGCTACCGCCTGTACGCCGATATTGGTCGACCGTTCGTCGTCTGGAACGTGTTCGCCACGGCGGAGTTTTCTCTGTCGCCGCAAAACCATTGTTTCCCCATCGCCGGCTGCGTCGCCTACCGCGGTTACTACACCCAGAGTGCGGCCCGAGGCCAGGCGGCTTTGCTGCGAGAGCAAGGTATGGACGTGTCGATCGGCGGCGTCGAGGCTTATTCGACGCTCGGTTGGTTCAACGATCCGATCGTCAGCTCGATGACGGGTTGGGGTGACGAGCGGCTGGCGACGCTGATCTTCCATGAGCTGGCGCACCAGCGTGTTTATGTGAAGGACGACACGGAGTTCAACGAGTCCTTCGCCACATTTGTGGAACAGCAAGGCACGCGGCAGTGGCGCGCCTATCGCGGTTTGCCGCCGGACAAGGGGCATCAGGGGCAGCAACGGGATCAATTCATCGAACTGGTCCTGCAGACGCGCTCAAGGCTTGAACGGTTGTACGCGCAGCCGTTGGCCGCCGGGGAGATGCGCAAGCGCAAGGCCGCGGAATTCGAACGGCTGCGCAGCGAGTACCGTACGTTGCGGGATAGTCAGTGGGCCGGGGATAAACGTTATGACGCGTGGATAAACGCGCCGATGAACAACGCACGTTTATTGCCGTTTGGTTTGTATGACCAGTGGGTGCCGGCGTTTGCGGAGTTGTTCAGGCAACAAAATGGCAATTGGGTGGCTTTCTATGCCGCGGTGGAGAAGTTGGCGGTGTTGCCGATCGAGGAGCGGAAGGCGGCATTGAGGGCTTTGGCGGAGGCAGACAAATCTGGCGGCTTGTAGGGCCCTATCCCGGGCAAGCGCGCTCCCACAGGGATTTGCATTGTTTACAAAATACATTGTGGGAGCGGGCTTGCCCGCGATAGCTTTCTTGCTAACGCCGCAAAAACGCCTGGTGCATCTCGACCAGCGTTTGGAAATGATAAGCCGGCGCCTCGGCGCTCAGCTCTTCGCGACTGCCAAACCCATACCCCACCGCTGCCGCATCCAGGCCGTTGCTATGCGCACCCATCAGGTCGTGCTTGCGGTCGCCAATCATCAGGGTATTGGCCGGGTCCAGGTCTTCTTCCGCCATCAGGTGGGCGATGAGCTCGACTTTATTGGTGCGGGTGCCGTCCAGTTCGCTGCCGTAGATCACCTTGAAGTGCCGGGCAAAATCGAAATGACGGGCAATTTCCCGAGCAAAGATCCACGGCTTGGACGTGGCGATGTACAACTGCCGCCCTTGCCCGCTCAGGGTTTCCAGCAACGGTGTGACGCCCTCGAAGACGCGATTCTCGTAAAGTCCGGTAACCTTGAAACGCTCGCGATAAAAATTCACCGCCTCCCAGGCCTTGGCTTCGTCGAAGTCATAGAACTGCATGAACGCCTGCAACAAAGGCGGACCGATGAAGTGCTCGAGCTTGCTCAGGTCGGGCTCGTCGATCCCCAGTTTGCCCAAGGCGAACTGGATCGACCGGGTGATCCCCTCACGCGGATCGGTCAGGGTGCCATCGAGGTCGAACAAAACGGTTTGGTAATGCATTTCGAATCCTGAATTGGAGCTTCGGGGGTCAGGCCTGGTCGTAGCCTTCGGCCAGATGCAGGTCCTTGAGTTTCACGTAGTTCGCCGCGCTGTAGGTGAAAAAGGCCCGCTCCCTGTCCGTCAACGGCCGTACCTGCTTCACCGGGCTGCCAACATAGAGGAAACCACTTTCCAGGCGCTTGCCCGGCGGCACCAGGCTGCCGGCGCCGATGATCACATCATCGGCGACCACCGCACCGTCCATGACAATACTGCCCATGCCGATCAACACGCGACTGCCGACGGTGCAGCCATGCAGCATGACCTTGTGGGCGATGGTCACGTCATCGCCGATCAGGCACGGGAAACCCTCCGGGTTGAAAGGCCCTGCGTGGGTGATGTGCAGCACACAGCCGTCCTGCACGCTGGTGCGTGCACCGATGCGGATGCGGTGCATGTCGCCACGAATCACCGTGAGCGGCCAAACCGAGCTGTCATCGCCGATTTCGACGTCGCCGATCACCACCGCTGAACGGTCGACAAAAGCGCCCTTGCCGAGCAACGGCGTGTGGTTCTGGTACTTGCGAAGGTTCACGATAGTGTTTCTCTCTGTCGCTGATAGCTGCGGTGAGCGTCGATTGTAATTAAGATGGCTGCATGTTTCTTCCAGCCAAGGTGTCAACCGTGAGCGTGAACAACCCTCTTTTGCAGTCCTACGACCTGCCGCCGTTTTCCGCGATCCGTGCCGAACACGTGCAACCGGCCATTGAACAGATCCTGGCTGACAACCGCGCCGCTATTATCGAGATCCTCAAGACCCAGGGCAAACAACCGACCTGGGCCGGCCTGGTACTGGCGATGGATGAACTCAACGATCGCCTGGGCGCAGCGTGGAGCCCGGTCAGCCACCTCAATGCCGTGTGTAACAGCGCCGAACTGCGTGAAGCGTATGAATCGTGCCTGCCGGCCCTGAGTGCCTACTCCACTGAGCTGGGCCAGAACCGCGAATTGTTCGAAGCCTTCCAGGCCCTGGCCAACAGTCCCGAAGCCGCCGGTTTCGACGTGGCGCAAAAAACTATCCTGGAACATTCCCTGCGTGACTTCCGCCTGTCGGGTATCGACCTGCCGGAAGCCGAGCAGAAACGTTATGCCGAAGTGCAGAGCAAGCTCTCGGAACTGGGCAGCCGCTTCTCCAACCAGTTGCTCGACGCCACGCAAGCCTGGACCAAACACGTGATCGACGAAGCCGCCCTCGCGGGCCTGACCGATTCGGCCAAGGCACAGATGGCCGCAGCCGCCCAGGCTAAAGGACTGGAAGGTTTCCTGATCACCCTGGAATTCCCCAGCTACTACGCCGTGATGACGTACGCCCAAGACCGTGCCCTGCGTGAAGAAGTCTACGCGGCGTACTGCACCCGCGCGTCGGACCAAGGCCCGAATGCCGGCCAGAACGACAACGGCCCTGTCATGGAAGAGATCCTCGATCTGCGGCAGGAGCTGGCCAAACTGCTCGGGTTCGCCAGCTTCTCCGAGTTGAGCCTGGCCACCAAAATGGCCGAGTCCAGCGATCACGTGCTGAGTTTCCTGCGCGACCTGGCCAAGCGCAGCAAACCCTTTGCCGTACAGGACCTGCAACAGCTCAAGGCCTACGCCGCCGAGCAGGGTTGCCCGGACCTGCAAAGCTGGGACAGTGGATTCTACGGTGAAAAACTGCGCGAACAGCGCTACAGCGTGGCCCAGGAAGCTCTGCGCGCCTACTTCCCGATCGACAAAGTGCTGAGCGGCCTGTTTGCCATCGTCCAGCGCCTGTACGGCATCGAGATCACGGAGCAAAAAGGATTCGACACCTGGCACCCGGATGTGCGCCTGTTTGAAATCAAGGAAAACGGCCAGCATGTCGGTCGCTTCTTCTTTGATCTCTATGCGCGCGCCAACAAGCGTGGGGGTGCCTGGATGGACGGCGCCCGCGACCGTCGCCGCACGGCAGGGGGTGCACTGCAAAGCCCGGTAGCCAACCTGGTGTGCAACTTCACCCCGGCCGACAGCGGCAAGCCAGCGCTATTGACCCATGATGAAGTCACCACCCTGTTCCACGAGTTCGGTCACGGCCTCCACCACCTGCTGACCCGCGTAGAACACGCGGGTGTGTCCGGCATCAATGGCGTGGCGTGGGATGCGGTCGAACTGCCGAGTCAGTTCATGGAAAACTGGTGCTGGGAGCCGGAAGGCCTGGCGCTGATTTCCGGTCACTTCGAAACCGGCGAGCCCCTGCCGCAAGACCTGCTGGGCAAGATGCTCGCCGCGAAGAATTTCCAATCCGGTCTGATGATGGTGCGCCAGCTGGAATTCTCGTTGTTCGACTTCGAACTGCACGCGACCCACGGCGATGGCCGCGGTGTATTGCAGGTGCTCGAAGGCGTGCGAGACGAGGTGTCGGTCATGCGCCCACCCGCGTACAACCGCTTCCCCAACAGCTTCGCGCACATTTTCGCCGGCGGTTACGCAGCCGGCTACTACAGCTACAAATGGGCTGAGGTGCTGTCAGCCGACGCCTTCTCCAAATTTGAAGAAGACGGCGTACTCAACGCCGAAACCGGTCGCGCGTTCCGTGAGGCGATCCTGGCACGCGGTGGTTCCCAGGAGCCGATGGTGCTGTTCGTCGACTTCCGTGGCCGCGCCCCTTCGATTGACGCACTGTTGCGCCACAGCGGCCTCAGTGAGGAAGCAGCAGCATGAGTGAGGTGCCTGTGAAGACAAAAAAACGCTTCATCGCCGGGGCGGTCTGCCCGGCGTGCAGCGAGCCGGATAAGCTCATGATGTGGAGCGAGGACAGCGTCCCGCATCGCGAGTGTGTGGCCTGCGGTTATACCGATACCCTAAATGAACAAGGGCTGTCGGTGCCGAAGGAGTTAGGGACGCGGGTCAACGTTTCAGCGCTGAAGGTGCCAGACGCCAAGGTTCAGGCGGTGCAGTTTTTCCCGAACCCGAAACTGAAGAAAAAGCCTGACGAGCAGCACTGATGCCCGGCATCGCCGCCACCGCGCATTGCGGTGGCGGGCGCCACTCATTCGACGTGGGCTGACTTGAACCAGTTTTTCATGGAGCACGCGGCAAACGGACTGGTGCTGCAATCCCCGTTGGCCAGCGCCGTGCGCAGTTTTTCCACGTCGGCCTGCATCATGTAACGGATACTGTCTTTGAAATGCTTGTTGTCACCAAAGCCGCCCTCGGTCATTTCGCTCAGGGCATCTTCCTTGCTCCAACCTTGCACGACCACCCGATACATGGCGGCCATCAGGCCAGTGCGATCGGAACCATGTTTGCAGTGCATCAGCACTGGCCCTTTGGCTTCGGCCGTCTGGATCGTGCGCAGAGCCTTGATGACATCGGCATCGTCCACATGATTGGTACGATAAGGCAACTGAACACGTTCGATACCTGGCTTGGCCAGCCAACTGGAATCGGACTCCGGCAGGAAGTTGATCACAGTCGCAATGCCGAGCTTTTCCAATAGCGGCACCGCAGTACTGTCGGGTAGCGCGCTGCGATAAAGAGTCGGGGACATCTGGAAAAGGTTGTACCGGGCCTCGACCGGTTGCGCCCAATCCGACGGGTGGGACACGACCGAGTCGTCAGCGACCGCGAACGTCAGGTTGAACAAGGCAACCAGCGACAGGCACATCGCGCAAATTGAACGTGAAGACATACGTGACGACCATGAAAGGATGATGGCGCCGATGTTGAGCCGTAAACGGTCAAAGGACCGTGAGCGTCCTGTCAAAAGATTGTGAACAGCAAAACGTTGGCATGCTTACTTTAAAAACGAGCCTACATGAATTTCATGCAGGCTCGTTCGATAAAACTATCAAGGGTTGACGATTGCCGAATAAGCAGCGGCCAGGGCCAACAATTTTTGCCTGTCGTCATTATCGATATCGCCGTCACCGTCGATATCGCTCTTCAAATTCTTGATATCGAAGGAGCGGCCGCCATCGTCGGAGACCGCCGTCACGTAGACGTTATCTTCAAGGGTCTCCTTCACCTGCTCTATTTCTGGATTCCAAATCGACTCCTTGCGAGCAAGTTGCATAGAGACTTGTGCTTCCCGAGGATTGGTCGCACTGGGGGACAATAGTTGTAAAAAGATACCGCGTTGATTAAAAAACGACATTCTTTAAGTTCCATTTAATAAGTGAATACACGACACCTCGTGCGAGTTGGATATTACTGATCAAGGTAACTTTCGAGCTATTCGCTTTATGTTTCCCAGAGTTGCAACGATCTCTCCATAACCAAGAGGACAACACACATCGGCAATGTGAAGTGCCAAACGGCACTGGCTGATTCGCACGACCTTCGATACTGTATGTACATACAGTTTTTGAGTGATGCCCGATGAATACGCCTTTACCACCCCGCGGTCGCGGCACCGCCACCAACCCGCACAACCGATTCGCCCCGAACCGCTCGGTGACGCACGACGACGGCTGGTTTCAAGAAGCACCGGTCACTCAGGGCACCGAGGTGCAAATCGAGAAAGCGAAAACCATCATCACCCGTAACAACTCGCCTGACCTGCCCTTCGACCGCTCCATCAATCCCTACCGTGGCTGCGAGCACGGATGTATCTATTCTGTAAAAAGATACTCGAATGAGAAAATCTGAAATCCTCTGCGTATATCGCCTAGGGCGAGTTTGAACCAATGCGCTTTGCTATCAAAAAGCTATCAGCTATGCTGACCCGACCAAAGGAGATGGTGAAATGGCTAGCCACACACGGCGACACGGATTGAAGCGCGGGGCAAGACTCTCCTTGTTCATCGTGTCGTACACACCTCTATTTGCCATAATGGTTTTTCAACAATTCTATCAAAACAAAGATTTCTTAAATCCAGCTGAAATAACGACAAAAACAGTCTTAAACTTTTTTCGCTATTTCGGAGTGTCTTCGTTTCTAATTATAATCTCCACTATTAGTTTGATTGGTCTTCTCATCTTGCTTCGAAATTTAGAGAGAAGGGCAAACGAGAGCGGTGAAGAAATTACCGTCACAGATGTAGAGAATAAAAATAGCGAAGCTATTGCTTACCTGTTTACATACATAATTCCTTTCGTGTTTCAGGACTTATCAAACATAAGCCAATTAGTTCCGATAATCGCTTTAATGTCGGTGACGTACGCTATTTACTCTAATTCTTCTATGATGTTGATAAATCCTACATTAAGTTTTTGGTACTCGCTATATCAAATAGAATATAAAGACAATACAGGCAAGACAAAGAAAACAATTGTTTTAACCAAGGAGCGATTTTTGGAGGAGGGAGATACCCTTCGACCTAAGCGAATCGCACATAAACTCAGCTATGGTGTAGCTTAGGAGAGCGGATGAGTATTCAGCAGTTGATAGCGGGTGATGGTCTTCTCAATGAGAAAGGTTTGGTAGTACAGCTTTTTTTCATTCAGAGGCGCACCAAAAGCGTCAAAAAAGTTCAAACTTTTATATATGATGTTAAAAAAACAGACGCGTCAGAAAAGCTGAATGATTATTTTCTCAAAAGCCTAAAAGCTCAAATTGGTAAAGTCGTCGGCAGACCAGACATAAAGTTTGAAGATTATAAAGTTATTGCTGATGATTCTCCTAATGTTGTACATAAGTATCCTGATGCAAATGCGATGAAAGTTGCCCCATCAGTTTGGGGGAAGATTGAGGCTGGGGCAGTTGAAAATATAGAATCCCTTCATGACGTCAAAGATAAGCTTTGGGCGTATTGCGTAAAATTCAGCAAAGGCGATAAGTCTGTTTTAGTTTTTAGAAAAACAGCGCCAACAAAAATTGCAACTGACGAAGCGCAAAATTTGGGTGAGAAATTTGTTGCTTGGTTTGATTCTAAAGATGCGCGATTGGTGGAGGCAAATTTAGAATCAATTAGTTTTGATAACAAAGTAGATTGTGTATTGTTAGATAATACGTTCTACATATTTGGAAAAGGAGCTTTTGAAAAGATTGTCAGTCTTGAAGATGAGTTTGTAGAAAATGCTAATACGGTGGTCGCAGAAATGACCCAGCAAAATATTCTAGAAGGAATTGAACTGCTGCAAGAAGAAATAAGCGCTAAACCATCCTTGATGAGGATGGTTGCGAACATTGCGCGTAAACAGAATCATACGGGCATTGGGCAGTTAGAAATTGAGAATATGAAGAATGTCTTACATTCTTTTGAAAAGAAAGATTTGAAATTTACCGCAGATGGTAAGATTCTTATCGAAAATAAGGAAGATGTCGAGGATTTCCTAAAACTACTTAATGACTATCACAAAAAAGGAATGGTCAGTGGGAAGTTTTATGGGTCTAGTGGTGGCCATGTGATAACTGCCCAGTAACTACACCGTTTCTAATGCCTCTTGGTTTCACACAAGTTGAGGATTGCGCCCATCCGCCTGATGGGCGATGGCGCTCTGTCATAGCTGTGTCTACTGGTCGATAACACACTCGCTAGTCTAGCCAGTATTTCGCACCACCTCTGAACGTCGAAAATATTCATCCTGTGTCAAAGCAGGAGAGAAATGATACCTTTCCGCATAGGAAAGGGAGGGGTGGATAATAGTGCGAAAATGGATATACGAAAAATCACTAGCAATATGTTTAGGGGCATTGGCGCTTTATATTCTTATATGGTGCACTGTGTCATATATCGGAGTTCAAGTGACTTATGTATTAGGGCCAATAATTTTATTTTTTGGTCTAACTGCATATTTTTTTGCTCCGCCTGAAAAACCAACTAATGAGGAATAGTGAGAATGAAACTGTTAAGATTTTTGTCGATTGGTTCTCTTTTGGTGATTTTGATTAATCTCGGTCTTGCGGTTAACGCTTCAATGAATGGAACTTATGACGCAAGTCAGGTTCAGCGCATTGCTCCATTTATATTCATTTTTGCAATTTCAATAATCACTTGGTTGGTGATATGCATCTTTAAAAAGGTTTTCTCAAAGCCAAACGTAAATCAATAAAATGTTTCGGATTTTGAACATAGTTGTATCTATTAAGCGATAAGACCCCCGCCCAAGCGACGCATAGTCGCGGGCGCTGTCTGGGCACGGGTTGCCCCTTGACCGTCGCCCGTAGGGCTGCAACGACGGTCATAGGGATGGGTGAATCATCCGGCAGGGCTAGCCGAATAGCTTTTATCGCTTTTAATGCTTTTGGCCCCCAACCGGGGGGGTTTGGGGGGATTTCACAAAACATAAAAGTAAATAACGGCAGTACCTGCCGCAAACGAAAACAACTAAAACATTTAAGAATTTTCAATTTAATAAGAGTTTAAAAATAAAACGCTACTGTTTAGTTAAAGCACTTTTATCTCCAATCTGCATAGTAAATTATCCCTCTCTTAAAGGTCTTATTAAAGTCTTACATCTTAAGAGCCTCTTAACACCAATAAAATCAATACTTACAAGAAATAAAAGTTGATGATTTAATCAACCGAAGTTGATTTTTTAATCAACTACAAGTTGACGATTTTATCAACCAGTGTTGACGATTTAATCAACTATGAAAAAATGGTAATTTCACCAGAAAATAAGGTTTTGAGAGAGCTTTCTCAAAAAAAACAATTATTTCTCACTTGCATCTACTTTTTATCAATTCAAATGTTACTATATTTATATAAACATAATATAGGTGCATTAATGAATGATTCGATGAGCGGTTTAGAAATAGAAAATGATGATGGAAGTATTGGCGCTTTACAAAAAGAGCTTTTAAAGAAAGAGCTGAATGACAAAACATTAGAAGCAGTTAATGAATTGTTAAGCGAAGAGCAAAGCGATATTAGTGTCAATGTAAACGTGAAGAAAAATAAACCCAAAGTCATATTAGGGCAGTTCTTTATCGGTTTTGCAGAAAATCTATTGCAGTTAGACTTAAAGCCGACAGAGTTTAAAGTCGTTATTTACATCTTGAAAATGATGGATTATGGGAATTTAGTAAGTCTTAAACAATCTACAATTGCAAAAGATTTATGTTTGGATAAAAGCGCGGTTAATCGCGCGTGGAAAGTTCTTATTACGAAAAAAGTACTTGTAGACAACAACGGGCATATCTATTTTAATTCGAATTTTTGCACAAAAGGTTTATCAAGTTCATTAGATAAAGAAAGAATTGAAAACCTAAAGCGTAGCAATGTTTCTGATGAAAATATAAAACAGATGTTGAACTTGTGTGTAAGGTAACCATGGAGGATTTTTTCAAATTTATTGTAGTGATAGGTGCTCTTTGTATTGCTGTAAATGCTGGATATTTTGAAACGACAAGCAATGTTCCTGCTGGAACTGTAATTGAAAATAAAGTTTCAGCAAAGGACAGAATGACAGATAAGGAACGACAAGAGTCTGTAAGAGCTTATCAAGCGGCTGCTCGTGATTGTAAAAATAAAGACACTCTTAATGAGCGAGGAAGTTCGGCGCTGGAAATAAGCCACAGTTTTAACTTTAAAACAGGAAGTTGTGAAGAGTCAAAAACACTCTGGACAATGCAAGATGGAGACTTCTGGAGAAATCCAGAGTATTTAAGCAAAGACGTTGTTATTAAGACTTACACTTTACCGACAAATCCATATTACTAAAGTTTTCTATGCCGCAGGTACTGCGGTATTTACCTTCTCCCCCCTTCCCCCCGCTGGGGGGTTAAAAGGTAAGTTAGTTCATCGTAATTGTATAATGATAGAAAATACAAATCACTATGAATGAAATAGAAGTTAGAGCAAAGGCAGAAAATCTTGTTAGTTCTATAAGGGACTTGAAAGTCGTCAGTGCATTTCAGATATTATTGAGTAATGCGAATAACATTCAGCAACTACTTTTGCTGATTGAACTTGTCGAAATATATCAAGCAAGTTCAAAAAATAAAGAGCGGGAAATTATTAAGCAAGTAGTTTTGCTTGGGCAAGAACGTAGCAGTATGTCAGAACGCCTTGCGTTGATTTTTATTGTGAACGACGTTGTTCGTCTATTTTTTAAATCTCGTAAAGCATCTTTAAAATCGACTGTTGAAAAACAGGAAATTTTAAAGACAAGGCGAGATGCCGCATTTAAGAGATTTTGATTTTTTGCTTTTGCTTTTGCTTTTCGCTTTTTGGGTCTGGGGTATCCCCAGCAAGTAGGAAGCGCCAGCGTCAACCCTTTAGGGTTGTCCTATCTTGAACTCTTCACAGTCGGCTGAACAACTATGAAATTTCGTTGTTACGATATGCTACTATAAAAGCATAACAACTTTAAACACAATGAATAATTTATATTTACATTGCACGAGCTGCAAGAAAAAAACAAGTCATGGATTGTTGTGGCATATAGAAACAGACTTTGAAATTCCTAAATTTTCAATAGTTTGTAAGACCTGTCGAACAAAGTTCGAGGGTTCGATATGAGCATAAAAAATTGGACTGTAACAACCGAGCGTGTCAAAAATAAAGATTTTGGATTGTCTGAATATGCTAGTTATTTAGCAAGTGCGAAGCACAAGAATCATAAGAACACGACTATCTACCCACTGTTTAACTCTGACGTAAATACATTTCTTAATAACACTATTCAAGAAACGATTTCATTCGATGCGAAAAACAAAAAAGGAGGTAGAAAAGTTGAGTCTTTTGCTCAATCTTTTAACTTTATATTACCCCCTCCGCATAAGCCTACCGCTGAACAATGGACAAAAATATCAAAAGATTTGGTCAATACAATTCACAAAGAATTAGAGATAAAAGAGGATGTTAATCGTTTTGGTCGAGCGTGCTTTTTGAATATACACGACCAGACAAATCCTCACTTAAACCTTCTTGTTCCTAGGATTTTTTCAGGGCAGAGATTGGCTGATTTGGATAGAAAGAACCTTTTAGCGAAATTGAAATTACAGTTCAATCAGTCAGTATTGAAGCATTGTAATATCGATCATACACATCACAAGCCGTTGAGAACAAATGTGGGCAGGCGCAAGACTGCACAACGTCACGAGTATGACAAAGCAAAAGAAGAAGTTCAAAACGCTTCGAAACTCGTTTTGGAAGCGCAGAACGTCACCACTGTTGCGGTTCTTTCACAGAAAGAAGCAGAGACAAAATTGAAAGAATTAGAGATTAAAGAAATTGAGCTGGACAATAAAAAGTCTCAAATAATGCTTGAAAGAGCAAAATTAGGTTTTATTTTAAAAGCATTTAATGATTTTAAATCGAGTTTGATTTATTGGGTTAAAAGTATAAGAGATGGTACGACGCTTGATGTTTTGATTAACAGGCAAGACGTTGAGGAAAAAGCAAATCGTATTGTTGAAAGTGATAAAGCTGATGAGAGTGATATTTTGCTTGTTGATAACATGATTGACGCAGAAGTTTCAGAGCTTGAAAAAGACGGTTTGGAAGTAACAAGACCGACATATCGTAGACGTAACAAGCTCAATAGTTCCACGTGAAACACTTTTTCGAATCGGAGTCCTTTTAGTTAGACAATTTCCAATTGTCCAACTAAAAGGGCTAGTGGTTTTTTTCCAGAATCATGTTTTGATGCATATCTTCTAAAATGTTTAGGTAAAGTTCAGCCCCACCGGATAACTCTCCAACATCTTTAATCATTTCATTTTCTACAATAACTCGCACAACACCGTTTTTGAATTTCACAATCATAGTTGGAATTAAAGTCGAGCGTTTATCCTCAACACCAGTAATTGGATTTTTCTTTGAGTAACCCCGGCAAAAAAAATTGATATTCTCAATTATCTGTTTCAAATGGTTGTTGATATTAATTCTTTTTCGTGTTGCTTCATCACTCTTGTCATTGAGCAGTTCTAGAATATTTTCCTGATTGAAGTTTCTAGAAACTTCAATCTGTGCTACTGACGTTTCTTTTTCTTCTTTCAGCGTTTTTAGCGCGTTGGTTTGTTCACGCTGTAACGTTTCAAACTCGATAAGCATTTCGTTCAATGTGTCAGATATATTTTTGCCAGTGCGGAGCATTTCTCTGATTTGCTTCTTTAACTGTTCAAGCTGATGATTTGTATTTTTTAAAGCTCTTTCAGCATCTTTGATTGAGTTATTGAGGCGTAAAGTATTTTCATCATTTTCAAAAATTTCGGATAGATTTAACCGGTCTGTTTTTTCAAAGAAAAACTGCATTGCTTGACTTGCGTTGTATGTGAGTCGTTTACCTAAAACGCATTTTCCTGACATTGAATTTGTACAAACGAAATAGTGCTTATTGCTTCTTTCACTGCTTGACTTATCCATGTATCTAATTGTTCCATGGCAGTGATAGCATGTAATAAAGCCTTGAAATACGTTTAATCTTGATTTGTTAAATTTTCCCGAAAATGGCTTGCGCCCTAAAACCTTTTCTTGAACTTCTTCGAAAATAGACTTATCAACAATGGACGGATAATAATCGTGAATGGTTGGTCCTTCGGGCATTAGCTTCATCTGTCCCATTTCACTTTCGTGAAATTTCATGGGCTGATGTTCGCCTATAACCTTTCTATTTTTGAGGAGGTATTGTATTTGATGAATAGAATATTTTGGTTCATCTGGTTCAAGCCATTCATTAACAGACCTTGCCGTTTCGCTTAAACCTTTTGATAAAGCCAAATCGAAAATTTTCCTGATTTTCCGAGCTTCATTTTCGATGATAAAAAACTTGGCTGATTCATCACCTGGGCGAGCCTTAACTACTCCTGAAACACCTATCCATGATGGTGTTTTGCGTGTTTTAACGGCTTTGGTTTTGCGCATTTCATCGCGATGAATATTCCAAGCCGAGCTTGTAAAATCGCTTTTCCTAGCGCTTTCAGCGTTTGCACGTTCAAACTCAATCACTGCAATAAAAAAATCTGATGAAAGTAGTGTGTTCTTTGAGTATATTTTTCCTGTGTCGAGAACCGCTATATCAACCCCACGGTTCAAAAGATTGATAAAAATTTGCGTGGATTTAATAACCTTCTGTCTTGATAGACGGTCGAAGTTTTCAATCAGCAAAATCGAATTTTCTTCAATCAGCCCATTTTCAACAAGGTCAATGAAATCACCCAACTGACCTTTTTGTGAGTTTTTGCCCCTGAATGCTGAAACGCCCAAATCTTCAAGCTTCGTATCTACTATGAGATTGTGTTTCTCTACGAAATGCTGAATATCACTTTGTCGAGCAAATGACGTTCCAAGCTCTTGTTTTTTATGAGAAAAACGGACGTATGAATAGCATTTTCGTTGCATAGCTTGGATACCGAGCACGTGAGTGTCTTATAGCGTAACACAGGTGCATTTACTGCTATGCGCGGCCAAGTCATGCCTATTGGGATATGTCGCCCGGGCTGGATTTCGAAACCCGATTGATTGCCAAGACCAACGCGGCCGAGGTGCTCGAAGAACAGCTGAGCAAGCGCGGCTACCAGTGCGCTCCGATTAACCTGGGCTCCAACACCGATCCTTATCAGCCGATCGAACGCGAGCACAAGATCACCCGCAAAACCCTGGAGGTACTGCTGCGGTACAGGCACCCGGTGACCATCATCACCAAGGGCTCGTTGATCCTGCGCGACCTCGATTTGTTGGCTGAACTCGCCGAGCAGCGATTGGTGGCGGTGATGATCAGCCTCACGACCCTGGACGATGAGCTCAAACGCATCCTCGAACCCCATGCCGCCGCTCCCAAGGCCCGCCTTCGGGCTATTCGCGTGATGCGCGAGGCCGGGATTCCAGTGGGCGTACTGTGCTCGCCGATGATTCCGATGATCAACGACAGCGAGCTTGAAAACCTGCTGACCGAGGCAGACGCGGCGGGAGCGCAAAGTGCGGCGTACATGATGTTGCGCCTGCCTCTGGAAGTGGCGCCATTGTTCGAGGAGTGGCTGGCGGCCCATTACCCCCAGCGGGCTGCCCATGTGTTGAGTCTGATCCGCCAGAGCCGGGGCGGAGAGCTCTACGACAGTCGATTTGGCAGTCGGATGCGGGGGGAGGGCCCGTTTGCCGACCTGCTGGCGCAACGTTTTGCCAAGACGATCAAACGCCTGGGGCTCAACCATCGTGATGGTTTCAATCTGGACTGCGATGCCTTTTGTCCGCCGGGTCGCCAGATGTCGCTGATTTAAGGACAATAGGCCTATGGTTCATGAGTGGGAATGTATGAAAGATTCAGTCCGGTCACGCTTGGCATGATCTGGAACACACGTCCCAGAGCCTTTGATTCAGTTTGAGTTAAGTTTCAACGACTACCTTGTTCATCGAGTGACTGACGGGTCGAGATCTCTCACCTGGACGTTTTTTAAACAGCCACTGGCTTCACGCCGGACAAAACGGGAAAATTCCCCTGACTCCGCCAATGAGGAAGACTTCATGAGTGACAAGGATAAACAGCCGTTGGCTGCGTCGGTTTCGGCCTCACCCGAGGCAGAAAGCGCCGATGCAGCGCTGCAACACATCGTTGACGGTTTTTTGCATTTTCATCACGAGGTTTTTCCGCAGCAGGAAGAACTGTTCAAGAAACTCGCCACGGCGCAAAAACCCCGGGCGATGTTCATTACCTGCGCCGACTCGCGCATCGTGCCCGAACTGATCACCCACAGTTCGCCGGGCGATCTGTTCGTCACCCGCAACGTCGGTAACGTCGTCCCGCCTTACGGCCAGATGAATGGCGGCGTTTCCACCGCCATCGAATACGCGGTACTGGCGCTGGGTGTGCAGCACATCATCATCTGCGGCCACTCCGATTGCGGCGCCATGCGTGCAGTGCTAAACCCCGCCAGCCTGGAAAAGATGCCCACGGTAAAAGCCTGGCTGCAACATGCCGAAGTGGCGAAAACCATGGTGCACGACAACTGTAACTGCGCCGATGAAAACGAGACGATGCATGTCCTCACCGAGGAAAACGTCATCGCCCAACTGCAGCACTTGCGTACCCACCCCTCGGTAGCCTCGCGCATGGCGAACGGTCAGCTGTTCATTCATGGCTGGGTCTACGACATCGAAACCAGCAAGATCAAAGCCTACGATGCGGACCAGGGCGACTTCCTGCCGCTCGACGGCAGCCGACCGATTCCGGTGGCGACGCCCAAAGCGCGCTTCTAAATCCTCCTAAAAATCTGTGTGGTTTGATGCCGGCCGCTGTTTCAGCGGTCCGGCCTCGCCATGCCTGAAGAAAACTTCGGGAGAATCACCATGCGTGCAGCGCAACTAAAAGCTGTTCTGCCACGGGAGCTATTGGCTTCGGTGGTTGTGTTTCTGGTCGCCCTGCCCTTGTGCATGGGCATCGCCATCGCCTCGGGATTACCGCCGGCCAAAGGCCTTATCACTGGCATCATCGGCGGACTGGTCGTGGGCTGGCTCGCAGGCTCGCCGTTGCAAGTCAGTGGGCCGGCCGCAGGTTTGGCCGTGCTGGTGTTTGAGTTGGTGCGCGAGCATGGCATCGCCATGCTCGGACCCATTCTGTTGCTGGCCGGTTTGCTGCAACTGGTGGCCGGCCGACTGAAGCTGGGGTGCTGGTTTCGAGTCACGGCCCCAGCGGTGGTGTACGGCATGCTCGCCGGGATTGGCGTGCTGATCGTGTTGTCACAGGTGCACGTGATGCTCGACGCAGCGCCCAAAGCCTCTGGGCTGGATAACCTGGCAGCTTTTCCAGCAGCGCTGATTCAAGCGTTGCCGTCGGTTGGCTGGCAAGCGGGATTGCTGGGTCTTTCGACCATTGCCGTGATGTGGTTGTGGGAAAAATTCCGTCCGCATTCCCTGCGCTTCATTCCCGGCGCCTTGCTCGGCGTCGGCTTGGCCACGGGCGCCAGCCTGCTGCTGGCGTTGCAGGTCAAACGGGTGGAGGTCCCAGCCAATCTGGCAGAGGCCATCGACTGGCTGAAACCGGCGGACTTGCTCAACCTTGCGGACCCGACGCTGCTGATCGCAGCCCTTGCCGTCGCGTTCATCGCCAGCGCCGAGACCCTGCTGTCCGCCGCGGCGGTGGACCGCATGCACAGCGGCCAGCGCTCGGACTTCGACCGCGAACTCAGTGCCCAGGGCGTCGGCAATATGCTCTGCGGCCTGTTGGGCGCATTACCGATGACGGGTGTAATCGTGCGCAGTTCGGCCAACGTCCAGGCAGGCGCCTCAACCCGTTTTTCAACGATCTTTCATGGCCTTTGGTTGCTCGCGTTCGTGTTGCTGTTGTCCAGCGTGCTGCAGAGCATTCCGGTGGCGAGCCTGGCAGGTGTGCTGGTCTACACTGGCTTCAAGTTGGTGGACTTGAAGGTCTTCAAGGGTTTGGGACGCTATGGCCGGATGCCGATGTTCACTTACGCGGCCACTGCCTTGGCGATCATCTTTACTGATTTGTTGACCGGCGTGCTGATCGGTTTTGGCCTGACCCTGGTGAAGCTGGCGCTGAAGGCTTCGCGGTTGAAGATTAGCCTGATCGACCTGCCCAGGGATGGAGAGATGGAATTGCGCCTGGTCGGCGCCGCGACCTTTCTCAAGGTACCGGCCCTCACGCAGGTGCTAGGGACCATCCCCGATGGCTCGAGAGTGCATGTTCCGCTCAACAACCTGAGCTACATCGATCACTCGTGCCTGGAACTGCTGGAAGAATGGGGACGGGCCAATGCGGCCAAGGGTTCGAAGTTGGTGATTGAGTCGCGGGGGTTGAAGCGCAGGCTGGAAGGGCGTGTGCGGACGAATACCGGAATAGGTTCGGCCGTATAAATAACCTGTAGGAGCGAGCATGCTCGCTCCTACAGGGGTTAGGGGTAAAGGCTCACGCCTCCAACTCAAGCCCCACACCCAGTCGGCGCGACATGCACGGCCAGCGCTTCCAGGCAGCGCCGGTGTCCGGGCTGCTGAGTTTTTCTCGGTAGACCTCTACCGACTCCAGCGCGAAGCTCTCGTCGTCGAGCATGCTCACGACCGCGTGGTGCACCACTTCGTCCAACTGGTTGGCAAAGGCCTCACCGATCAATTGGTGGGCAATGAGATTGGCAACCGTCATGTCCAAGGGGATCAATGGCTGGCCAAAATGCTTGATGTACAGGTCGTTGACCTCTTCGACGAACCGATGCGCCAGATAGGCTTCATCCAGCAGACTGTCCAGCCCGACATGCCCCGCCATGATATTGGGAGGTTGGAGGAAGTACTGCTCGGCAATTTTCAGTACCGGTTTGATCTGTGACTCGATACCGGCTTCCCTGGCGACTTCATTGGCTGCATCCAACAGATCCGGCACTTCATCGATGTAGGCAGCGACAAAACGCGTCAGCACGCCGTGGGCATCCGCTTCCGGCAATTGGATCGAAGGATGCAGTTGAGGCAGTTTGCTTTCCAGCTGACGCATCAGCAGACCGGTATCGGCTTCGTGTTGTTGGGCTTTTTGGATCTGCTCGCGCAATGCGGCGGTGTTCATGAATACTCCAGGAAACGAAGGCAATGAAATAGGGAAGACATAACTTAGCTGGGTGACCGAAACGCTTAAGACGCATTTGTCATAATTGTTTCATCGTTGAGACAGCAAAGTTATAACCATTTGCCACCACTCGTCTGCATCCTTCTCCATTCGGGACCTTCAACGCAAGTCCCAGCTGTTTCAGATGATTTACGCCCTGACATTGCGAGGTCCCACTCGCTGTCTATACTCGGGTTTGAATGGAGTTAGCTGATGACGCCCGACTGCCCACGCAGCAAGGCCCGGCGATCAAGTTCGTAGTCTGATGCAGCCGCTCCCTTGCCGCAGGTGAAAGCCGGCGGGATAACAAGAACGATAAGGGGAACCCGCAATGATGCGACATCCACAAGTCTGGATGGGCCTCCTGTTGTGGTCGATTTTCAGTCCGGCACACGCCGCATGGACTGTGAATATGGCGCCTGGAGCGACTGAAATCAGTCACGCTGTGTTTGACCTGCACATGACCATTTTCTGGATCTGTGTAGTGATCGGCATCATCGTCTTCGGCGCCATGTTCTGGTCGATGATCCTCCACCGCCGCTCGACCGGGCAGGTGGCCGCAAAATTTCATGAAAGCACCACCGTCGAAATTCTCTGGACCATCGTGCCGTTCCTGATCCTGGTGGCGATGGCGATCCCCGCGACGGCCACCCTGATCAAGATGTACGACGCCAGTGAGCCGGATATCGATATCCAGGTCACCGGCTATCAGTGGAAGTGGCACTACAAATACCTGGGCCAGGATGTCGAGTTCTTCAGCAACCTGGCCACGCCCGCCG
>Ga0308165_1001407_pt1 | contig 33677 bp, 31 predicted proteins | sample PhyWR2_FD_201032 | JGI IMG/M metagenome (GOLD analysis project Ga0308165, IMG submission 201032) | Phyllosphere microbial communities from UC Gill Tract Community Farm, Albany, California, United States - DLSLW.R2 | ecosystem: Host-associated > Plants > Phyllosphere > Unclassified | place: USA... | reverse complement strand
ACACTCGTGTTACGTAAGGCTTCAGAAACTTTTATGCAACCACGAGATGCAGTTCCGCACCTATTTCTGCATCTCCAAGACTCATTTAAATGCTACTAACTAAATGAGATCAATATGGAACCAAAATTATCACCGGAAGCCGAACACGCTGTCCATTTCAGGAAGTTTATCCATCGGCTCGCCCAGAAGTTCGAACCACTCCAGATCTTCAGCTTTTCGCAGAACAGCTACACTAATAATTCCCAAGGCTGCTTTAACAACAATGAAGGCTATTCTAAATGCGACCATTGCCTATTGGTAGTTACCGAAACTGCAACACGAATAGATTATGAAATGCAGGATTTTGCCAACACCTATTATCAACATGGAACGATTACCGTGATCTGCCATGGCAGGCAATCGGTTATGGACGCGGTACAGCAAAACAGCCGCTTTTTTATCGGAGTGCTTACCTATGGAAAATTGCTCTATAGTAAGGATGGACTGTTAGACAGTGATCCTATATCTGCGTTTATCCCCACAAAGGGCGCAATCAAGGCACTCAAACATTATGAACATCGTATACCACTGGCTGACGGATTTCTGATGTGCGCATCCGAATGTCTGGAGAAGGAACAGTTTGGAATATGTGCCTTTATGCTCCATCAGGCCGTAGAACAGACTTGTATCTGTCTGGTGAGGGTTCATATCGCCTACCGTTCTGAGTTCCACAACCTTTACCGCCTGCTACGTTTGTGCACTTGCTTTTCTGAAAAGCCTTTTCAGCTTTTCCTGTCCACTCCCGAAGATGAGCGGTTATTTGATGTAATGGCAAAAAGTTATTCTGGTTCACGTTATAAAGATGATTTTATGGTTTCCCGACAGGATGCGGAGCGTCTTTATCAAAGGGTCGCATCTTTTCTTTTGTTGGCAAAGGAGATGTGCAACGAAAAAATAGAACTGCTGGCTAAATCGGCATCAGATTATGCAGTCTTAAAAAACGCTGATCATGTACAGATCTAAAAAATATTACAGACCAATATTTGAAACTATGAAACCATCATGATTTATCAACCACACAGTGGGATGAATAAATCTGATAGCTTCATAACAGTTAAAAAACAAATTTAAACAGATGAAAAAGCAAACAAAAAATACATCAGATAACAGGATTGTTTATCTTGACAATGATGAAATAACAGATCCGATAAAAGTGGTACACGATTTTTTCAGTCACTCATGGTTGCCCAATCATTTGAAGATGCTGAAACGCTGGCGAAACGATGCAGCACTTGAATCCGAAGAATCAAAAAAGTGTAGCCCGGATTACCTTGTCTATAATTACGAACTGACTATAAAGCTGATAGAGGCCGCCTGGCTCTTAAAGAGCCTCAAACTTGGCACACTAGACTTCGATGACAAACAGGAAAGTGATATCGCAAAATGGTATATCAAAACGGAAAGGAAGAAGCTACGGGACTATCCTGAAAATCTGAGCATTCGGGAGATCGTAAAGCCTTCATCTGTACTAAAGAAAATGTTCAGGATCTATAAACTGGACGGGTACAAAAAAATCCTGAACACATGGCTTCACGAAGCGCTGAGCAGCTCCTTCGTGGAAGAAAGCCTGTCTAAATCTGAAGTAATCATAGTTTATGAACAATTGGTCAAACTGTTCGAGGCTACGTGGCTGATTAGTCAGCGTATGAGGGAAGGCCTAAACGCATTTTAATAGCCTTAACTCTCTCACCTCAGCTCTACCACTAGGGCATTAAATAACTTATCGTCTTTAGCTGTTGAGTTTTCTCACTAAAGCTAATAAACGTTTGTAAATTTGCGGAATTCTTTCTACGACTTTTTAACTTTCGACTAACTTTAACGGAGCAACGGAACTTCGGGAAGCTGGCGAAACGTTACCTGCCATTTAGAAAAACGACTTATGAACACAAAAAAATTATTTGATTGCTTTAAAAAAGAAACTGGAATCCAAATCCCTCAAAACGTTGTGGAAAATTATTTGAATGGTACATATAATAACTCAGAGTTTATCAGACTTTTCAAGCATCAAGTCGACTCTTTAGAGAAAGGCTCTTATCCTCAATTGGGCATATTAATTTCGCCGAAATTTGCGAAAGAAATATTGACATTAATTCATGAGTATTCCTACGAGGAAAGAACTACTACTTTATTGCAAGAAATATTAGATCACAATAATTATAGTAAAGAACTGAAGATTGAAACTAGTTTAGAGGATTTTGTTATCGAAGAAATTTTATACGCTATAATTGATTATAACTACATTGAAAATAGATTTGAATTCCCATTAATTCAAAAAGCATATGAAAACATTAATTCAAAAATTGAAGAATTGAAAGTTATTTTAATATTATGGGGACATTGTGGTGGAGAAGGTGGACTAATTGTTAGAGGTAAAAACACTGGGTTTGATGCTGGGTATACACACGGAGAAAGTTCAGAAGTGGAATTCAGAGGAAAAAAATATGAATACAATGGTTTTCTATTTGAAGAACATGAAAAAATTCACAGGCCAATTTTAGAAAAGAACTTATAATGATTTTAGCTTTTGACACCTATTACTATGAAAACAAAGCTAAGACAGTTTGTTTAAGTTTCAAAGACTGGAATGCCGAAGAAAACTATAAGATCGATACAGAAACAATTTCGGATGTAGAAGAATATGTTTCGGGAGAATTTTACAAAAGAGAGCTTCCCTGTATTTTAAGTTTGCTATCAAAAATAGACTTGAAAGAAGTGGATTTAATTATAATTGATGGCTTTGTTTTTCTAAATGATGAAAATAAATTTGGCTTAGGCGCTTACCTTTACAAGGCATTAAACGAAGAAATTCCAATTATTGGAGTTGCTAAGCGAGACTTTGCAACAATTGAAAATAATAGAAAAGAAATTTTCAGAGGCATAAGTAAAAATCCTTTGTTTATAACTTCAATTGGAATTGACCTAACTATAGCTTCAAAAAAGATTGAAGAAATGAACGGAGAATACAGGATACCAAATCTGTTGAAAGAATTAGATAAATTAACTAAAGAAAAATAAGACCCGCAAACGTCAAGTGATGAATACAGAACTACACGACATAAAAACTAACATCGAAATAGGCGAACAAATTTTTGAAGCTGTTCCAATGAACCTGAAGCCGATGTGGGCGGGAATAATTTTAAATAAATTCAATAAATATATCATAGATATTCCAGAACAAATAAAGGAACTAAATGACATCATCAAAAAGCCTGATCGCTGGCATGAAGCCCATAAACAATTTGGCTTAATCAGACGTTTTTTACTGGACAACACAAATTATACGCCCCAAGAATATGTACTTTTAGCAGAAAATATTGCCAAAATCACTTATAATACATCACGGGAACCTGCACTATTTGACTTTGACAGCGGTTATTACATTCCGAGTTTCGCATTAAAAGCAGCAGAGTTTTTTCAGGATGAAAGGCTCGAAGAAGATATAAAAACAACTTTACTTTTATTTAGCCGAAATAAAAACCTAAAGACAGATTTAGCAAGAGCCCGAGAAATACTCATTTATCAACAAATAGACGATATACTTTGGTACGATTGGGATCCAATAGGAATTAATGATATGGCACCAAGGGATGAATATCAAAGCTACACGCCTCAAATCTTTAATCTTGTCAAATCAAATACTGATAGAATGTTAATTGCAAAGACTTTGTCTAAGATTGAAACCTACAATATGGGATTGGCAGGAAATATACAAAAATGCTTAAAGATTGCAGATAAGATTCTGGCTATAGATATGGAAAACTAAACTTCCCATAGTGTAGTACAATTCTTTCCGTAGACACCAGAGCAAAAACAGCGGGGCTGTGTGGGCTGGCCGTTTTTGCAGGCCGCAAATGCGCGGGGGGAAAAATCTGATGCTACCGCCCAAGGCCTTGGTTTTGTTTCATCTGTCGTTTCCGCCTTTTCCGTGCTGCAAGTTCAACTTGATTTACATCTGGTTCGATCGACTGCACTGGTTCAAGCATTGCTTCTAAAAATCCACTTATCGATTGACCAGTTACCTTGACCATATCCGCAACCGAGTGAAAAAGCCCATTTGCTACATCCCGTGCCAGTTCATTAACATGCTCAAAATTATGGCGCTGATTTGTTGTCATTTCAAGAATATCCATCTGTTCCCTCTGAGCGGTGCTACCGTTCTTCTTGACATTGGCATGCGAAAAGGTATCCTTTAGCCCCCTGTCAAAACCAAAGAGTCTATCAAAGATCGTCTCTCCCGATTGCTTGAACGCCACACGGTTGAACTGTCCAAGCTTTTTGGAATGTGCCTCGTTCTTGCCCCTTGAATTGTTCATAGGGCTCAGCTTGATCCTGTCGCTGGCGTCCTTTCGGCTTACGATAATCTGAATGTGCATCTGGTTGCCTTCTTTTCTCTCGCCACGTTTTCTCTCACCGTTTGATACTTCTTTGTCCTTGTGGCTGTAATAGCGATGGTTCTCGATCTTGCCGAACCACATCAGGTCTTTTGCGGAATTGATTCCTTCACGCTTAAAGTTTCTTGCATATTCGTCCATTACCTTTTCTGCATATTTCTTTAGCTGTTTATTCATCTCCCTTTTACCATAGCTTTCTTCGAGGTATTTTAGTTCTTTTTGGCTGGGGCTGATGTTGACCAGAAAGAACTTTGCATCGGCCTTGCAGAGCTTGGCGATGTTGCTATCTATTAAATGCCGCACCTCATAGGATTCGATCCTGTTGCCAGTATGATTGAACCAAAATTCCGGCTCAAGTTTATCTTTGATCCTGTTCTCCTTTTCAAGATAGTGCACCAATTCTCTGCTGCTTCCCTTGTTGTTTGCGGTTACGCCATCGGTAATATTGATGTACATATCAGAGCAGTTCTATTTGTTTACGCGTCTGTTCAGCCAGTTCCTCTTTTTCCTTAGCCGATGTCATCATGCCCATGCGTTCCCGTTCCCTGATGTAGCTGTCCATTATCAGCATAAAGTTCTTTTTCAGCCGTTCCTTTGTGATTATTTTCATCTCGATGTTGCTGGCCACTTCGTTCAAAGTGCCCAGTCTTTTTGTCTGTATCGACTGGTTTGACAGCATCTCATCATTGTACTTCAGTACCTGACCATTGAAGCGGTCAATTATCTTCTTCATTGCTTCGAGCATCCTAGCTGAATCACGTTTGATGGGAATGAGCAGTTCGGTCTCCTGTGTTTTGATGAAGCCGATGTATTCCTTTTGCCCTTTAAGGATGGTGTTCTTCAACAGTTCATCGTTCAGGTCAGTCGGATCTTTTTTGCTCCGATAGAAATAGTCCAGCATCTGGGAAAATACCAAACGCTTTGACCGGCCAAGTTTGAGGGCTATCTTTTCAAATTTCAAATCATCCTGCACCGAATATTTTACCGTTCTCAATGTTTCCTGCATATCCATATATCTTTATAACCAGTCATATCGCACCCTTAAGGGAGTTCCAATTTCGACTTCTATGCCACTTTAACAATGGCCGAGAACCCCTGGAGGGTTCTCGAAACCCCCACTGCGTAGCGTGGGGCAAGCAAAGTAGGGCTCTGCCCAACTTCCGCTTGCTCCTTTTCCCAAAGAAGGAAAAGGACTTTTCTGCAATGTGCCCACCCCTCATGGTTCGCTATTATTTTCCAACAAAGTAACACGGCTGGCAAGGTTCGGATGGTACGACGGTTCGTATTCGATAAGGCCGTTTGCGATCAGCTCGCCCATGCATTTGTGGTAGGTCGCATAGGAACGGATGGCCGAATGTTTCATCAGTTCCCGCCTTGAAACCCGAAACGGATTTTGGCGCGATGCCTTGTCGTGGTACATGAGTATGGCCGAATATAGGCTAAGGTGCGATTGACGGAAACGCCTGTTGCCGCTGGCAAGCTTTAGAAAGCTGGCCAGTTGTGCTGTCGTTCCCATTACGAATTACTGATTTCGCCCAACAACTGTTCGATGTCCGCATGTGCATAGTAGAATATGCCACCGATCTTTTCATAGGGAAGTATTCCCTTTATGCGAAGGTTCTGCAAGGTGCCAGATGAAATCTTCAATAGCTTCCTTACCTCCGAACTGCGGAGGAATTGCTTGTTGGTTACCGTTTCATTTGTTTTGATGGTCTGTTTGATCTCCTCAATAAGTTCGGACTTGAACCTGTGGAGCTCTTCTCTCGTTAAGATCTCGATCTGCATAATGCCTCCGTTTTTAAGTTTACGGAAGCAAATTTGTAGCGGGAGATGGTCGAAACAATGACCAGCGAGTTGGTCTGGTCATATACAGTAAATGAATTGCCTGCTATTTTTTGGCAGGTTCTATTGGAATAACTTTGAAAAGGCGATGCTCTGGTTGTATCGAAGTACCTTTAATAGTTACATCCCCTTTTTTGTCGACAAAGTAGTTTCGAGCGGTTTCGATGGGAATATCCTTACCGCCGTGTGAGAAATATTTGGCAATCATCTTAGCATACGGGATTTTGTGGTCGCTCTTTATAAGTTTCCTGCCAGATGGCAGTTGTAACTCACGCAATTGTTGAATAACATCTATGAAAGTTGGCAGATGGCCATCATCGATCAAGATCTTGAGTGAAACTTCGTATTCATTTAGTTCTGCCAGTTTAGCATTTAGTTTTTCAATCTCTTGTTTCTGATTCTGGATGAGTTCGTCTTTTTCGGCGATAACGATATTGGCAGGTCTCGCATTCCACTCATCTATGCTCGCAAGATATTTTTGGAACTGTTGGAGCTTTGCAAGGTTCTGCCTGTGCATGCCATGATTATTTGAAAAAGGATCTTGCATTTCGAAATGTCTAATCCTTGATTGAACGATCTGCCATACATGGCGAAAAAAATCTTCTTCAATGGTCAAATCGCTTTCTAGAGCATAATTTAAATGGTAGCTGTAATAATCAGAAAACTCCTTTTCGTCTATTCTGTATATGTTCAACAAGAAATGGTTGTCATCGTGATTCTGCCATAAGCCCATAAAGGTTCCTAAGTCGTATGGATGAGCAGAAAAGGAAAAGGGCTTGCGGGGTTTGAAGTAGCTTGTACTCATATTACTGTTTAAATAAATCTAAGTTATAACTTTTTTCAAAACGTCATAATTTAGGCAGAACATATCCAAATCCTACTGTTTACAAGAATACCTAAATTTTACAACCCTAACTTGATTCGTTTAAATTTTAGTTTAAGTTATAATTGATTAAGCCTTTCAAGAACACATTCTGGTCTACTTTCTGTGATACATTGAAATATCTCATCCAATTTATCTTGAGTAATTAAAGTATGAAGTTCTTTTTCTGTAAAAAAGTAATCACAATAAGGTAAAGCAATTGTTGGATGCATTATATCAATTGTGTCATTTCCGTCAGTATATTTTCTATTCGTATTCCAGCGCATAGCTCCCGCTAAGGCAGGTATTATCTTAAACGTAGGTAGTTGATTTGTGATTTTTTCAAGTTTGAAAGCCTGGTAAATTAGCTTTTGCCAGGCTGTCTTATCAGTATTTGCCAATTCCTTTTCCGTTGGCCTGAACCCAGTTGTTTTTTGGTACACATCTGCTACCACCTCATTAAATTGGTCAGTAAAACAGTCTAAAACACCCCATAACTCTGAAAGAAACATTGCTTTCTTGGATTTATTCTCATTACTATACTTTTCCTTGTTTCTGTTCATTTCATCAATATTATCCTTGCCTGAAAAAGGTATAAGATATTCGGTGTGATCAATAAGTGTTGACATTGGCATTTGGCAGACGAAATCAAGGAAATCACCTTTCAGATTATCTGGCAACTCTTCAACCTTTGATGAATAAAAAAAGTAGCCTGAAATTAGCGGAAGCTTGCTCCATACTAATTTTTCAAGTACGAGTAAATCGTCCGTATTAGTCGAATACCAACAGGCAAACTCAATTTTAACCCTTTGTTGATCGCTTAGTATCGCAACTCCCTCGGAAAGCCGTTCTGCTAATTGAAATGTCTTGATCAATGATGTTTTATCTTCTTGCTTCAATATCTCCCAAAACACTGCCTCACTGACAGGAAAGATACATTTCCTGCTCTCGTATAATTCTATAATTTTATGGGCTACTTTACGAGCAATGGTATCCTGTTCCTGCGCAAGCCCGTCCCTTAAAATGATCCAATATTTCAAGTCCAGATAAATGATCTTTCTTCCAGCTATCGCAGCGTAAATATCAATACTATTTTCCGATATGTATTTGTCAATAAAACGCATGTCTCTGATTTATGTCCGGTCACGGTAAGCCTTCATGATAGAGATTATTTCATTCTGATCAAATCCCGTTTCACTTAGCACGCAACAAATTAGTATTACTTTCAAGCCTTGTGTAAGCTCAAATAACTCAATTCCGTCAGCAACATGCGCGTTCGGTTTTTTGTTGAAAAAATGCGAATAGTAATGCCGGGAGTTAACAACAATAGCCAAATCAAGAGGCGTGTTTTTAATGAGCTGAACATAATTAAACTCAATAAGCAAATATTCTAACTGTTCAATCAATGTTATGCGTTTATTTTTCTTAGGTATATAGGGTCTGAACCTTGTCGCATAACCTTCCAATGCTTGCACAACAATGAGAAAATCTCCAGTGTTGAATATGTTCTTTTCTTTAATGCTTTCGATTAAGTGTTTTAGGATCGGAGCCATCTGGGCATCAAAGCTGAACCATTTCCGAATTACATTATCAAAAGAATTTTCAATCAAGTTGTGCGTAAACAAAAAGTCTTTGGTAGATGTGTTAGCCTGCAGCTTATCGTGTTGATTAAAATAAAGATATATCGGATAGAAAATCTTTTCTCCATTCTTCAGTTCCTGAAACTCGTCCGGTGAAAAGAACTGAATGCTTTGATAGCCAATTGTATTCAGCGTACCAAGTGTAAGAAATGATTTAAATTTAGATGCCTGCTTTAATAATGTCCAAAACGATTCCGTGTTTTTAGACATAATATTCAATATATATGATTGCTCAATAATAAGCTGTTCTTCATGTGATGTTCCGGGCGGAGAGCAAGTATACTCTAATTCCAGATCAAAGCCGTCATCGAGTTGGACTGAAATTTCATTGCTACCATCACGATCAAATTTTAGATCAAAACCATGCATTCTATCATTCTTAAACGGAATAGAATAACTGACACAATAATGGTTAACCCATTTTGTCAGATAAGGAAATTTTACGGTTATTTTGCTGAAAATCTTATCAGTCCAATTGCTTAAATGAATACCTTGAAGACAGTACTGAACAGTGAACTTCTGCATGGGAAAGGAACAACTAAAATTCAGCGATCCATATGAGTTACAGTTCAGAAGTGTTATATGTTTAGCGTCTGAGCTTTCGCCCCAAATGACTTCATTGCATTTATCATCCCCGTTTGCCAAAGCAGCCATGTAAGCATGCGGTTCATGGAAAGAGCCAATTAATTCAAGAATTAATTTTTTATTTGGAAAGAAATACAGCGTTCCCGCCACCCTGTTATCAGGTTCGGACGGCAAAAACCAATACCCTTTTATTTCAATTTTATCGACCATAATTATTACTTAGCTACCTGATGAGTTTTTTAAATAGCGTTTATTCTGAAAACAGATTTAACTCCTTGCATTTTTGATAAAATTAACATCAGCATCGCTAAATGAGCCCCATACTCCAAATGCACAATTTTGGCGAGAATACTTGCCTGAAAGTATATACGAGTTATACTCTTTTTCTAAAAAATTGACGATTTCATCCAATGATTGAGTTCTCCCAAATGCACTATCGATTAGAGCCAATGCCGGTATATTGTTATAATCACTTTCGAAATATGGTTCGTTTACTTCAGAGATTAATTGAAGTCCGAAAATATAAGCTTCAATTGTATTGCAATATTTTAATGTAACGCAATAATTTGGTCGTGCGTGGGCAATTACTGAACTGAACAAATTTTTTATAGAGTTTTCGTTAGGATAAACTCCATCAGCACTGATGCTTTTTGCGCCTACCAAAAAAGGAATACTAAGGCCAGAGTTATCCTGAATGCAAACCAAATTATCTAACAATCGATACCAATACGGAAGCGGTAAAGCTTTTGATTCCATTTCTTAAAACTTGTTAGTTCAAGATATAAATTTTTCTTATTGAAATGTAATGTGTAAAGCAAAATTCTTAACATAAGAACCTGGTTAGCTATATTAGTAGTTTAAAGAACTATTATTTAATGGCATTTGACGACCTACCACAAATTGATGCGTCTTCAGAACATGATGATGAGGCAAAAAATAAGCTTTCAGGCATATTAAGTCAGAAAGCAAGTTATATTCCCAGAGAGCAAATCCCCGACAAGGGATGCGATTATCTTGTTGAGCTGATTGAAAACCGCTTGGCAAAAAACTGGCATTTTGGAGTACAGCTAAAAAGTATTGAAACGCCATCGTTGATTTCCAATGGTGAAGTTATTTCATACTCTTGGCTAACTTCCAGGCTGGGCTATATGATGCGAAATGCCCCCATTTTCGGGCTATTAGTTATTTATGACGTTTCTTCCCAAACGCTATACTATGAATATGTAGAAAAGATTTACCAGAAATTGATGGAACGCGAAAGCGATGACTGGAAAAAAAATGATAAGGTTAGTGTCCACATACCGGTTTCCAATGTTATGGATTCAAATTCGGCTGTAACAATTCATGAAATGTTTCTAAAGCGATTTACAAACCTGTCCAAAATGACAAGCGATCATGCAGCAAGCTATGATCTGCCAGTCCTGAAAATGAACTTTGTGTCAGAATACGACCTAAATTCTACCACGGATATAGTTGAAATTTTACGTAGATGGGGCCTGTCATCAATTGCGGTTAACGATTTGCCTACGATATATGAATTGGTCAATCGTCTACCAAACAGTGAAATAATGCAACATAAAGAACTTTCGATTTTAGCAGCGCTTTCCTTTAGTGAAGCGGGAAAGGTTGCAGATTCCGCCTATTATGTACAAAGAGCATTAAAAAGGTTTACCCTATCCGATGGTGAAACCCTAATGATGCATTTTATCAGTTTGAAAAACGATTATAGTTTGGGTACTATTGACGCTAAAGAGTTTATCAAGGAATGCAAGATTTTACTCGGAAAAACAGATGATTTAGGTAATAAAGTCACGCTCCGCCTGAATGTTCTAAACTTTGAATTATTGCTTATCAAAGCTTTTACCAATGTGCCAGTTGAACTGGCGGAGGAAATCAGTGATCTTGCCGAGGTAATTGATAAGATGGATGAAGCAACCAACAAATACTATCTCAAGTTATGGAATTTAGAAAACCTTGCTCTTTTTATCGGACTTGTCCGTACACAAGGTCTTAACGAAATGACTGTCCTTGAGGAATTTGACAGCCCGCTATCTCTGGACGAGCGTCTAATTGCAGCACGAAGAATAGTAGCAATGCAGGAACTGTTCACCCGAGAGTTACACTCGGTAGATGAATATGCAAAGCAAACAGACAATATACTTTTGCAAGCTTTTGCAATACTTCTGCATACCCGATCTAAATTAAGCATGGAAATTGATTTGATAACGTTTGCTACCGATCCAAATAATCTGGAAGAACGGGAGAAATGGTTAAATCACCATCTTATGCTGGCCGATCATGGTTTTGCGGTATTTATGAAAAATAGTTTGTTAGGCCCGGCATATACACTGCTGTGTCTAATCTTTGAACTTCATACAATTATGACGGAATGGTTTGGTTTTGATAGTCCTATTATCGTTTCACAGCTTGAAGAAAACTTGAAAGCGCTTGAAAATGATCTTGAACTGCCGCCTTTTAAATCCAGTATATTAAACTTAATAAATCGTAAAAAAAAGGTAGGCAAACCAGATGGGGACATCCATCACGGAATGAAAGGACTACTCCAATTAGACCGGGGTCAAATGGAAAATTTAGCGCAAATTACCATTCGCTCCGGTAAATTCCCTAATGCAAAATTGGAGAACATGATGCACGAAATGGAAAGTTTCAAATTGTTTTATCAGCGATGTAGTGATCCGGATATTTATCCGATGGTAAGTAAAGTACCTATCAATATCGTCTATGCGATAAAACCAAGCTTTCGATTACACAACCGCCGAACTGGACTTTTCTCACTTACCAGTGAAGATATGAGTGTACTTTTGGAAGCCTGGAATCTTTAATATGCTTAAAACTAAATGAGTACAAATCAATTATATATTTTTAGTAAGGACACTGATGCAACCGCGACGGAGCAGGGCTATTACTACCAAAAGCTAAAAACCTTAAAAACCTGGCTCGAAAATCGTATAGCAAATACACAAGAGGTCATTTATTGTGATCTCGAAGATGATATTTTTCAGCGAAATTTTGCAGAAGGCACTTCCAAGTTTAGACAAATCAAATTATACTCCTCGAACTTTTCTTTCTCTACCGAAGAAATACAGAAGAGCATTGCGAATTTCTTTATGCTTTTCACCAAAGGAGATTACCTGTTTGATGAAGCCTCATTTGTTTTTGAAACGAACTCATCTATTGCGCGGGAGATGCGTGGCAATGATGCTAATCTGCTCAAAGAATGGTATGAGAACCAGCATCAAATGAGTGACGATCTGATTGGGCGTTGTAAAGCGAGGGTCAAAACAATAATTGATGAATATATACAAACCGGCTATGCGAAGCAGATGGCTGGTGATACGACTGGAGATTTTTTAAAGGCGAAAAATTATTACGAAGGTCTTCCAGACGATTTTTGGGATAGCTTCATTAAAGCAATTAAATGGGAATTTGAAAATGTAGAACAGCGGGAAGCGATACCAAAACTACGTGAGGAGATCGAAGCGTTGATTTTGTTGTTACCATTGCCAATAAATGCGAAGGAAGTTTCAACCTATGTAAGTGTACTGCTCCATGAAATTACCCAAAGAACAGCTGACCCAGAGAAAGAAAACCGTGTGCTCACGAATGAGTTGCTCGACAGACTAATCTTAAATCAGGGTACGGAGAAAGATAAGTGGTATTCGGATGTGTTTGCAAAATGGGCTCACGTTGAAGCAATACCCATTTTTAGAATGGGCGATTTTTACGAAGTTATTGATGCGACCAGGCATTGCCGATGGCACCTAAATGGCTCTGACCATGCCAAAACATGGCTGACGTTGTTAAAGTTGTATATCGATTTGCCGGAAACTATCATCGTATGTCGAAGAAAGGCGATTTACGAATACCTTTTTCTAAAGATGTCAACAGACATGAATAGTGCGAAACCTAAAGGTTCAATTGCGGATGAGGTAGATTTTATCAAGTATTATTTCGAGCATTTTGGAGAAAGAAACTCTTTAGCAGATATTGAAGATGATATTACCCTGTTGCAAATCGTGTTTACGCAATGGATGTTAAAACCAGATTTCCTTGATGAAAATTTAATTACTGAGTGGAGAGGAACAATTGAAAAATACATCGACCAGCAGCTTGCTGCACCACGTGATGTAGATGAACAATGCTTACTGTATGAATTAAAAGGCTCGTGTATTTTGCATTTCAACGTTGGAGAAGCTAAGGTTGATAAAGTTGATGAAGCGCTCAACGTTTACAGGCAAATTATACCCTTATTGCCGGAAACGAGGCTTTACACTATTTCGCGTCTGAGTGATTTGTTGGGCGAAATGATTAAGGTATATATTCGCTTTGGCATAGACCAGGATGCCGTAATCGATGAAATAGAAGGCTTTTTAGCTGAAATTTCAAATCAGGCTACGAAGACCGGTAAACGACATAATGAAGCACATGACCTGGTTGAACGTGGCGTGACATATCTTGAAAAAGGCGGTTTTAAGAACTTCGGACGTGCGCTCGATTGCTTTCACAAAGCGTCAGATCTTTGGTTACTGAATGATACAAAAGATGGCTACTTGCTTTCTCTACTCAACATCGGGCAAGTCTATACAGCAATGGGCGCAGGGTTAGCAGGAAAGTATTATGGACTTTGCGCCATTTGGTCTGCATTTAATTTCGGTAATGCGGCATCTTTAAAAAGAATTGCAGATGGTTTTGCAATTGTTTTTCATGCGGATTTTGTACAGGGAGCCTGGATAAGTGCAATGGATGATTTTTTAGATTTTCTAAATTCCCGTCATTTATTTGTAGCCGATGGTGCTGCGTCTAATGATCATGTTATAAAATCGTTCGTAGACCTTGATCTAATACTTGAAACGGTCGAAAGTATCCATCCAGATTTGGTACACTTTATCAATTTCTATAAACAGAAGCTGGGGCAATTCTATACTGAAGAAATGGAGTTTCTGGTTACCCCTATGAAAGCTGCAATGGCTGCTCAACCTGATTTGAAAACTTTTGTAAATTCAAAAATTGATGAAACTCCCTTCAGCGACGTAGGGCATATTCGTATAATCAGGTTTAAAATGCTAGGATGTGAATTTCAATTGGTTTTTGATAATTCATTACACCTTACTGCGATTGCTGAAGAGTTTGGGGCGCTGATGCAAATAACATTGTGTGAAGTAGCCCTCTCACAGTCTGATCTTGGTCTACCGTCGGGTCCAGTTGTAATACAAGTTATGCAATCAGATGCGGAGTTTTCCGAAATTGAACAAATAGGCGGTTCTAATTTAAGCTGGCGTCTGAAAATTCCACTACTTAATGAACATAACCCGCAGAAAACGAATATGCATTATGCCTTTTTAGGAACTAATATTAAATATCTATTTAAAGGTTTAAGTAACAAGGGAACTGATGAAGTTGAAAGACTGTTTGATGTAATGTATAAAAAGCAAAAACTTGGTAGCAAAGGTTTAAGTTCCACCGGTTACCAGCGTACCTATTTAAGGTCATTTACGCAAGAAAAGTTTAATGGTTCCCAAAGAAATAATTTCAGGCAGATTGATGGAAGGTTTGAACGGATTTTAATTAATAGATTATCTGCTTAATAATAATAATTTAAGGTATTAAAGATGGGAAGTTATTGTGAATTGTATCTTAATAGTTATCAAATCGATACAACTAAAAGCTACATTCATCCTTTTTGGAGTTGCATTTTCAAGGAAAGGGATCGTGTCAGTCGTAAAGTTCATTTCAGTGAATATTATACTGAAGCATTATATGATGCTGATTTCGTCCCCACTAACGAATATTGCGCAAAAGTCTCTGTCATAAAAAAACGTCTTGAATTGCTTGGTTATACTCTTTCTAAAACAATAGAAAGGTATGATATACGGCTAAAAGAAAAAATAGAAGAGGCTGAGCTCGGATTAGATGAATATCCCTATGAGCATTTAAAAGTTGATCTAAAACATTTTAAACAGCTATTAGCTGGTGGCTTTAGCTATTGGCTTGGTTTGGCTAATGAAATTATGTTTGATCGAAAACTTAATTCGTGGGCAATTGAACCTGGCCAGGGCAAAGACGACGACATTTGCTTGTGGGCGGTCGATAATCCTGAAGATATGTTTTTGGGATTTCCTGATGAAAGCTACGGGTATTTTCTAAGAGCAGCCCTTGAAGCTACCGACGATAATGCCGAACTCCGTTTAGATATTACCTCGCTCGTACATGCGGGTTATTATACTGAAGATGAATCAGTTTGTGAAAACACTGCTAAGGGACATATAAATTCTACCAGAGAGTTTGAGAAAATTATTTTATTGACTGAGGGATCATCCGACAGTGCAATTCTTTCTCGATCTCTTAACATTTTATATCCTGATCTTGTTGACTACTTTTCTCTAATGGATTTTGGTGCTACAAAGTCAGAGGGTGGCAGTAGTGCGCTGGAGAGGACTTTAAAGTCGTTCGCCGCTGCTGGAATTAACAATAAAATTATTGCCATTTTCGATAATGATGCGGCTGGTCAGAGCGCAAATAAGCGCCTTGATACAATTTCATTGCCCGCGAACATCCGGGTTATCACACTCCCTGATTTGGATTTTTTCAAGAAGTACCCCACGATAGGCCCTCAAGGAAATACGATAGAAGACATCAACGGACGCGCTTGTAGCATTGAGCTATATCTCGGCGAAGATGTCTTATCGAACAACGGAAGTTTGATACCTGTCGTTTGGAAAGGATTTGAGCCAAAGGTCAGTGCCTATCAAGGGGAAATTACCGAAAAGGATCTTGTACAAACTCGGTTTTATGAAAAACTGAAGCATTCTGAAAAAACCGGTGAGAAAGACGATGAGCAATGGCATGGCATGCAAAGTATTTTTGACCTAATTTTTCAAACAGCAGGAGATATGTAATTATCAAGACCATACATAAAGCGTTTCGTGTTGGTTTTCAAATGGATTTATACAGCTGATTACAAAATTGTAAAATGAGATAATACCCCGCAAGGGGCCGCCGCATTTTTTGGCGTCCTTCATTTAAGCCCTGTAACGGCTGTTTTTTTTTGAACAAAGCTGGCTGATCCAAAAGTTCAGGTCATTGTATTTCGGGGAGCTATGCTGATTTTCTCGAGCGTGAAACGCAAGAGCTATACGATTTACATCAGGAAATTATTTCATAGGTATAAGCCGAATGCGAGTCAACTTGCAAGATCGTTTTGAACGATGTACCTTTGAATAATTAAGATTTTGGGAGTTAAGGTTGGTTTAGCTCTAATAGTTCATTGGGCCTTTGGGGTGGTGTTCGGTGTTATTCTCCATGCAATACTGGAACTCATTTTTGAACATTTTAAACAAGGAATTATGAAAGTAGAAAAGAAAACTATTGGCAAAAAAATCTGGTGTGGTGCCCTCTCGGAGATATTGGTTTGAATTACCACCCCATGATAGTCCAGTGAAGTTAAGACCAAGCGATACCATCTTCCCGATTTGAGGGCTGAGGGGTTCGATTCCCCTCTCTCCACCAAAAGGTTCCCGGTGAACTATACCGTTTTGCATAAAAAAGCGCCCTGACACTCGCTGTCGAGGCGCTTTTACCTAAACCTTATCACAAGATGCAAATTAAGTATTTGTATCATTAATGAGACAAATATAAATATCAATCAGAGAAATAAGACAATACAGTAATGAAGAGACAAGTAGTTATTATAAAAGGGAAATCTTATAATGATAACCAACAACAGAATTTTGATGATTTTGGAGATCGATATGCAGATTATTTCAAGAGCAATGCCGGTGGAGCTTTTGATGATTGGGAGATAGTATCATTGACAGAACCATCGGTAGCAGATATTCAACAACTGCTTACAAAATCCGAGGTGGATTATGCCGTACTGGTCTTGATTGGTCATGGAGCAACACAAGATGGAAAACAGCTATTCCATCTTAGGGAAAAAGATATTATTCAGCCTGGTCAGATCGAGTTATCTACGAAAAAACAGCTGGTTATTGTTGAAAGCTGCCGGTCGTTGCAAGCTAATGTCCCAATAAAAGCCGTTAATAATCAGGTGCCGAAATTTAAATCAGGCGGTGTTATACGGATGGCCCTGACTAAAGAAAAGGCTAAAGCATTGCACATTGAGCAGGTAGTAGGATGTAAGGACGGTTTGGTGATTTGTTTTGCCTGCGATGAAGAAGAAAAGGCCAGTAGTTATCGTTTTTCGCACACATTATTAGAAAAAGCAAAAGCGTGGAGTAATGGCACCGCAGGCACTAAGGCAATACTTCCAATTACCGCATTAATGAGAGCTGTTACTACGGATCTTGTTAATCAAACCAATAGTACTCCTAAATCGCAAACACCAGAAATCAAAGGAGATATTCCTTTCCCTTTTGCTATAAGCAAATACTAATTGAATAACCACAACCCTGCACAACCTATGCTCAAATACCCTAAGATATTGTTTCATAAGAACGTTATTGCTGTAATTAATACGCTTCAACAAGAGGATGTTAAAGGCGTGTTTACGGCCAAAAACCATCCTTTGGAGGGCATTACATCGGATTTTATTGCGCAACGCAAATCATTTAAAATTTCTTTTGAATATGATCGGTTTGCACCGCGGGCAAAATCGATAAAGTTGAATTATCAGCCCAAACGCATTCCCTTTAAAATTGGGGATGAAAGCTATGTTTTTGAACGTTTATGGTTTACCAAACATTCGCCTCCCCGCCTTGAGGGCAGTGTTAATTTTTTCCATACAAAGGGCTATTCAAAAAAAGCAGCTTATTACTACCGTTTGGTCTTTTTGTTAACCGACAAGCTTGATTTTACTCACCAAATCGAACAGATATATTACGAAAGTGACCTGTACAACTTTAACCGATCTGCAACAAAAGCAGAAATTGATGGAGATGAATTGATCGCTTATACTTTTGAAGACAAGGAAAACGGAAGGTCTTATTTTGCTATCGAGAGTAACTTAAAGCAAGATTTCGATACTTTCAGCGACAAAGCTTTTGCATTAAAAAATGCCATAGGCTATCTAACTGGTTATCTTGTCGGGAATTGTGGTTACTTTTTTGCTTACGGCAATAAACAAATGCAAAATATTAGCTACTACTATTATTGCAGTTTTAGGGATACCATTAAAAGTCATTATTCGCCAATCCATAGTAATCCCTTTGCCTATTTATATGAAAAAAGGGCTATTGCGGAAAAGCTTTATGAAAAAAAAGCGCTTACAAATGTGCCAATGGATGTATTATCGACTTTGGCCAACAGATTGTATTCATCATTGGACTTTGCAGGCGCTATTGTACTGATCCTGGAATCCAGCATAGCAAGTCTTTTATTCATGCCCGGTGGCTTTGCCATTGTACTAGAAACAATGGCCGATCTTATTATTGGGGACGATAAATTGAAGTTATCTCCAATAAAGGAAAAGCCAAGAGCAAGAGCCTTAAGAAAAAAGCTGATGGATATAATCGATATTGACTGCAACGATTTACCGGTATATGATCTGAAGACTTTAAAAGTGAGGATTGATAACCTTAATAATATGACCAATGGCAAGCGGTTGAAAGCACCTTTTGATATTTTAAAAATTGAATTGAACGATAACGATTTGGTTGTTCTTGAAGCAAGGAACGATTTTTTGCATGGAAGAACACCGGGTACTGATGCAACGGGAATCTCCGACGAAATAGACCGAAAGAACAAAGATCTGTATCATGCTGCTATGCGTTATTATACACTTTTAAATTTATTGATATTAAGGTGGGTGGGTTTCAAGGGGTTTGTAGTAAATTATGCCAAAATGAATGAGGGTTTCTTTAAATTGAAACTAAAAGAACCCTACTATAGAAAATAGCAAATTAACCAATCTGATCCACTTAGTTTAAGAAATACAATGGCAATATTCGGTGCAGGCTCCAAGTGGGGCGATGATGAAATGAAAGATGATTTTTTCCGGAATGAAAATTATGTAATTGGCTGGAACTATTCAAGTGCCAAAGACTTATATGTGGCAATCGCGGCAATTAAGGTCGGCGATATTATATATTTAAAAGCCAATGCCCCAGGTTCCAAAGATGTGCGGGTAAAAGGAATTGGTATCGTAACCAAAAATTTCATGACCTCGCTTATAGATGAGGAAGTTAACCTCAATGATTTTAGCTCTTGGGAAAGTTTATCCATTCGAGTAAAATGGGTTGTGAGGAGCGAATTTGTTTTAACAATTCCAGCTAATGAGGGTAAACTTACAAATGTGAGAGCTGCAACGTTTTATGAAGAAAGCCTGCCTTATGTTCAAACAAAAATTCTCGATGAACTTTTAAGCAGGTTATAAATTGCATTTTGAATAAAAATTTTTTAAATTTATTAAATAGCAATTGCAACAAAAAATACAGACAAAAAGGTGAGTGATTCGGTGAGTCGCTTTTAAAAACCTCCTCAGATAGCCTTTAAACGCTGAAAACTGAACGAAGTTCATGTCCCAGCGGGATCACAAAAAGGCGCAAGAAATTGCGCCTTTTTTATTATATTCCTAATAGGAACGATTTATCAGCAAATCATTTTTTCTTTTTTTCCACTGAAACCATTTGGCAGGTAAATTGCTTCGCTATATTTGCTCTTCCAGATAAATTGTTTGTAACCTTACCGCCCATAAAGTTCGGTTTCTATTCTTAGCCAGTTTACTACTTTTTCGGTTATCAATTCTTCACTAACGCTCCAAGTCCAATTACCCCCTGCTGTTCCCGGCGTGTTCATGCGCGCAGTTTCATCTAATTGTAGAATATCCTGTAAAGGAATTATTGCAATTTTAGCGATCGATGCATAACAAAGCCTGATCATTAACATACTAATATTTTCCTCGTTAACCGCGACACCAATGTAATGCGCAAGCCGATTTTTAAGCGCTTTATCAGTTTCGTTTTTAAACCATCCCAGGGTTGTGTTGTTATCATGGGTTCCTGTGTAAACAATAAAATTCTCAGAGTCGAAATTATGTGGTATATGAACCGAACTTGCTATATCTTCGCCAAAGGCAAACTGCATCACCTTCATACCGGGTAAGCTAAACTGTTTTCTCAGGCGCTCAACATCGTCGCTAATTTCGCCAAGATCTTCGGCAACGAAAGGAAGCCCATCCAATTTGTGTTTCATTAATTTAAAAAACTTAGCTCCGGCACCAGGCTCCCAGGTACCATCTATTGCGTCATGGTGATCGGCCGCAACCTGCCAATAGGAAGAAAATGCCCTAAAATGATCCAATCGAATGAGATCGTATATTTCGCAACTTTTTCTTAAGCGGCTTTCCCACCAACTAAAACCCTCATTACTCATTTTTTTCCAGTTGTATATAGGCATTCCCCAAAGCTGTCCGTTTTCATTAAAATAGTCTGGAGGTACTGCTGCAACCATTGTTCTATCTCCATTTACATCAAGCGTAAAATTTTCAGGCTCCGACCAAACTTCTACAGCATCATAATCCAGATAAAAAGGCAGATCGCCAATTATGGTTATTTTATTTTTATTGGCATATTTCTTTAGCGTATGCCATTGGCGATAAAAAATAAATTGCTGCCACATAACTTCTTCAATTTCTGCGTGGTTATTTTTTTCAAAATCATCTAGCGTTTTCGCGTCTTTAAATTTAAATTTTTCCGGCCATTTAAACCACTCGGCATTTTTGTGATGCTGCTTTAAACAGGTATAAAGAGAAAAGTTAGCAAGCCAGATTTTTTCGGTTTTACAGAAGGAATGAAATTCGTTAACCAGTTTTTTTTCAGCTGTTTTCTTAAATTGCTGATAAGCTTTTTTTAAGATATGCTTTTTCATTTTTTCAGTTTTTTCAAAATCAACATGTTCTGTTGCCGGAAAAATGGAAGCGTCGAGATCATTTTGTTTTAAAAGTCCATCTTGAAATAAACTTTCCGGACTAATCAGCATGATATTTCCCGCCATGGCAGAGGTGCTAGAAAAAGGAGAATATCCATTTTCTTTTTTTACAGGATTAAGCGGGAGCACCTGCCAATACCGTTGCCCCGAAGCATAAAGAAAATCTACAAATTTAAATGCACACGTTCCAAAATCACCAATTCCAAAATTAGATGGTAAAGCACTGATATGCATTAATACACCTGCAGCGCGTCTACTTTTCTCTGGGATTAATTTGATTATAGCCAACTGAATTGAGCTGAACAACTGGTTGATCAAAACTCCATTTTGCAGAGGATCTTTGTGGCCATTTTTTCCAGTAAGCAAATTCTTCCATGCCAAGGGTGCTTCTCTGGGGAAAACGATGGCCGTATCCTCCCAGTCAAAATCACCGACTGGCACATTTTCAATTTTACAGCACTTTGCCAGGCCTACAGGAATTACAGTGATCAGCCATTGCTCATCATGTTTCCTTGCAAAAGCACAGATATGATCGCGGTATTTACCTATTACTCGTAACGGGATGTACTCACCAAGATCAAAAATTTTAGCTTCCTTTTTTCTGATTATTAGCAAGGTTTTGGTCAACCACATTTTTATCTCTCCAGAAAACCGTTTTTTCCAAAGTTGTTTAAGATCTGAATGTATATTTAACTCTTTTAATACATCAAATCTATGATTATAATCCACTGGCCTTCTGTTGTCGGGATCAACAAGGCTCAAATCCCATAACTCGGTTCCCTGATAAATATCTGGTACTCCAGGGCAAGTGAATTTAAGGGTAAGCTGGGCTAAACTGTTTATTATTGCAAAGTCGGAAATACGCATTAAAAAGCCTATGATCATTTTTTGACTTTCCAGCTTTTCTGATAGGATAGCTTGCGAAAACTCATGAAGTTTATGCTCATAATCTTCATCGCGACTTGCCCAATCCGAACGTTTTTTTGATTCACGCAATGCTTTTATGATAAACTGTTCCAAACGTTTATCTATATCATCGTTATCTTCTCCCTGAAAAGGCAAAGCACCTATAATAGTCTGCAGCAGCAAATAAACATCATTTATATGTAACTGTTTAAAGGCTGGAACCTGTTTTTGAAGACTGACAAAAATTTCGTTCAGCCGGCGTATGAGATCTGACCATTCTTCTGATAGATCAGTGAGCACATTTAACCTCGCCCTTACGTCCTCTCCTTTTTTTGTATCGTGTGTAGACCCAGTGTTCATGGTTAAAGGCCATTTTTGCTGGCGCTTTTGCATTTCATCGTGAAATTGATTTATTGTCGACCCAAATGCATCGGGAGCATCACCAACTTCACTGTGGCCAATAAAACGATTATAGGTAAACATGGCAGTATCTTCTACACCTTTGGCCATTAACGGACCTGTAAATTGCATGCAGCGTTGAAAAAACTGATCTACTTTTTCCCTATATAAATTATTTTCTTTAACTGGTTTTTCCAGTAAAACTGAATGTAACAACTCACCGGCAATAGCGAGGTCTTTATCACCTATAATGGGCTTTAACAATATTTTAATATTTTCTGCCTCCTCTTTTGAAAGCGGAAACCGATAATTGTAATAGCGGTATACAGGCATGCCGATCAATAATTCTCCAAGTGCTTTTTTAAGACTGGGATGGTTATCGATTGAAAAATCAGCAAGTTTAAGATCTAAAAATAGGTCGAAAAGATTATCCAGTTCACCTTGCATATGTTTAAAAAGGATATTGCTTTTCTTTTCATTGATCAGTTTAGATGGGTTAAGTTTCTTTCCTGTTAGCTGTCCATAAATTTTCGTAAAAGATTTCTCGGCCATCTGATTGGTAAAAAGATTGTTTACCATTGCTAAAAAATCATAACCTGTATTGCCCTGTATCTTCCAGTTTATAGGCATTTCCTCACCACTTTCGAGGATCTTTTCTACAACAATATAGATATCTTTCCCCACAGCTTTCCTTAACTTTTGTAAATAAGCTTTAGGATCGTAAAGTCCGTCTACATGGTCGATTCTCAACCCTTGAAAAACGCCTTTATCAACCAGTTCGAAAATATATTGGTGGTAAAGATCAAATGTTTCCTTAAGCTGAATATTGAGGCAGATTAGGCTGTTTACTGTAAAAAACCTGCGGTAGTTGATTTTATAGTCAGTTTCCTGCCAGTTACATAAACGGTAATGCTGATTATTAACAATCTGAGTTAAAACTGCTGTGTTATCGTTTACTTTTTTAAAATCGAGCGAAGAGAGCATTTTGGTGCTATCGGCATTAACAGGCCAATTGGCATCCCCATAACTTAAAAAGTACTCTCCTTTAATCTTTTTTATCTGTAATTTCTGCTGCACTATTGCCTCGGTGAGATCCTCGCCTAAAAAGGGTACCATTAAGCGTTTGTCATCCTTTTCCAGATCGATATCAAAAAAACCGGCAAATTTAGAGCTGCCCCCTTTTTTGAGCACATCCATAAGCCAGCTATTATCCTGATGAAAAGCCATATGATTGGGAACAATATCCTGAAGCCACCCAATCCCTGCATCTTTTAATTTTTTAGCTACTGTTAACAATTCAGCCTCTGTTCCCATCTCGGGATTAATTTTTAAGGGATTTATTACATCATAACCATGTGTACTCCCCGGCACAGCCTCAAAAATCGGTGAGGCATAAAGCATTCCAATCCCCAATTCGGTCAGGTAAGGAATAATGCTGTCAAGAGATTTTAGGTTAAAATCTTTATGAAACTGAATTCGGTAAGTAGAAGTTGGTTTATACATCTTTTTTGAAAAGGATAAGAATAGATTCGGGGAATAAACTGATTTCCCCATTAACAGAAATTAGGTTTGTGTCCTCTTTGAGACCATGCCAGATTATGGAAGAAGAATCCAATAAAACAGTCCATCCCTGAAGTTCCACGTCAATAGATAAATTCTGCTGTTGCTTAGAAAAGTTGAACAGCACGATGATATTTTGGTTGCCTTTCCAACGTTTTAACAGTAAACAATTTTTCACTGGATAAGCTTTCGCGTTTACATTTTTTCTATCCAGGTTGCTGAGCACCTCATTTTGCTTTCGTAACGCAATTAAGGTCATGTAATAAGCCAACATACCCTGGTGTAATGGCTGATCGAGTTTTTGCCAATCGAGTTTTGAGCGTTTAAAAGTAGATTCATCCTGAGGATTGGGAACCTCCCCTTTGTGGTGAAACGCACTAAACTCTTTCTTTCTTCCCTCTCGAACAGCTTCTATTAATTTCTGGTCACTGTGATTGATGAAAAACTGGAAAGGGTTGCTTTCTGCCCATTCTTCACCCATAAAAATCAGCGGTAAAAAAGGACTGCAGAAAACTGCTGCAGCCATTACCTTCAACATTTCAAAGCTGACCAATGTGGCACCTCTTTCGCCAAGCATACGGTTACCGACCTGATCATGGTTTTGCGAAAAAACGACAAATTTATGGCCTTGTGTATCTTCGACAGGTATCCCAAATTTTTTCTCTCTATGGGGCGAGTATTGCCCGTCATAAACATAAGCATCCCGATAGGATTTGGCCAGATCTTCTACCCTATTAAAATCTGCATAATACCCTTCCTGTTCCTGGCCTGCGCAAACCCTCAAGGCATGATGAAATTCATCTATCCATTGGGCATCCATTCCATAACCATGTGTTTTTTGTGCTCTGATAAAACGATCATCATTTAAATCCAGTTCAACAATTAGCGTATAGGTTTTACCTGTAAACATGGAAAGTTTTTCTGTATATGTTTTAATTTCAGCAAGAATATGAACTGGACTAAGATCTTTAATAGCATGTACAGCATCCAAACGGAGTGCATCGATATGAAAATCCCTGAACCACATTAAAGCATTCTCAATATAGAAATCTCTGACGGCATCACTACCTGCATCGTCAAAATTAATTGCCTGGCCCCAGGGGGTATGGTATTTATCAGTAAAATATCGTCCAAAATCGGCAAAACAGTTACCTTCTGGGCCAATATGGTTATAAACCACATCCAAAATCACAGCCAGACCTTTAGCATGGCAGGTATTAACCAGGTGTTGGAGTGCAGCAGGGCCACCATAGCTATTTTGCACCGCAAAAGGAAAAACCCCATCGTAACCCCAATTCCGGCTACCTGGAAATTGTGCAACCGGCATAATTTCGATGGCTGTTATGCCAAGTGCAACAAGATGATCAAGTTTTTTTTCTACAGCATCAAAATCTCCCTGAGGGGTAAAAGTTCCGGTATGCAATTCATAAATGATAAAATCTTTCAGTTCTATTCCCTCCCATTGCTGGTCAGTCCAAAGGAAATTTCTTAGATCAAAAGCATTCGAAGGGCCATGTGGGCCATCTGCCTGGAATAATGAAGCAGGATCAGCACGTTCAATCACTTCTCCTCCTGTTAACTGCTCGATTTTAAAGTTATACTCTTCAAATGGCTTAATCTTATCTGTTTGTAGGCACCAATATCCGTAATCTTCATTAAACATCTCTAGTGTTATACCTGAAGCTATTATGGATACCGAAACCTGTTTTGCCAGAGGTGCCCAAACCCTGATGTCGGCGCTGCCATTTTCATTAAAGTTTAATCCGATATTTCTTTTTTGTACGTCGATTCCCATTTAAGCGCTTTTTGGAAAAACAAAAAAAATGAGCCAAAGTTTTGGCGGTGAAATCTGATACCATAAAGTTCAAAAAAAAACAAACCAACTAAAACCTGACCGGGTTATATAGATACCTATAAAAGACATGATTATGAACATAGAAAACAAAATTACACGAAGAAAGGCTATTGGTGGCCTCAGCCTTGGCTTGGCAGGTATGGCTATATCGCCCAATTTAGCTGCTGCAACTTTAAGCGAAAATAGTTACGGGCCAGCTGAAGCCCTTGAAGATCCTACCACAAAATATCCACGCCCACCTTTTAACCACCAGAACCAACCCTGGCCAGCGCTGGCCAGCGCTGGCCAGTAAAATGGAGCCTAAGCCTGATCATGGCGAAAACAGTTATAAAGGCTCTGGAAGACTTATGGGCAGAAAAGCACTGATTACAGGCGGAGACTCGGGAATGGGAAGGGCTGCTGCAATTGCTTATGCAAGAGAGGGTGCCGATGTGGCCATCGGTTACCTTCCGCAGGAAGAACCTGACGCCAGGGAGGTAATCGAACTGATTAAAAAAGCGGGACGCAAAGCTGTGGCCATTCCAGGGGATATCAGGAATGAAGATTTCTGTAAAAAAATGGTGGAGACCGCTGTGTCACAGCTTGGCGGCCTTGATGTATTGATTAGCAATGCGGCTAGACAACAGAGCACTCCATCATTGGCCGATTTGACGAGCGAACAGTTTGACTGGACAATCAAAACCAATATATACGCGCCTTTTTGGATTATTAAAGCGGCATTGCCTCATCTAAAACCGGGATCATCAATCATTGGAACAACTTCTGTACAGGCAACCGACCCTTCCCCTGATCTATTTGATTACGCGCAAACCAAGGCAGCTACCACTAATTTTGTAAAATCGCTAGCCAAGCAGCTTGGCCCTAAGGGTATAAGGGTAAACGGTGTGGCTCCCGGCCCCATATGGACACCCCTACAGATGGGTGGAGGCTCAACACCTGAAAAACTCAAAGCATTCGGCAAGGAAACACCACTCGGAAGGCCTGGCCAACCTGCAGAACTGGCATCTATTTATGTTCAGCTTGCTGCAAATGATGCGAGTTTTTCTACCGGGCAGATATATGGAGCCGCAGGCGGAAGCGGACAGCCTTAATTTTGGAGATTGAAACAATATGGAAACAATACAAAACCTGATCGGAAAGGGCGATGACTTAACTGCACTTCAAATGTCGGTTAGGGGTATATTTATTTTTATACTGGCATTTCTTCTGATCAGGATCTCAGGCCGGAGGTCTTTTGGTATGAAAGGTCCTGTTGATAATATTATTGCAATTTTACTTGGTGCTATATTGAGCCGTGCAGTTGTTGGTGCTTCTCCATTTATACCGGTAATCGTTACCAGTTTGGTCGTGGTACTCCTCCACCGGATCTGGGGATGGTTGATTAGCAGCTATCCCAGGTTGGGAAGATTTGCTGAAGGCGAAAAAATCCTGCTCTATGATCAGGGGAAATTCAAAGAGATAAAAATGAAACGCGCATTGATCTGCCACGCTGAAATTATGCAGAATGTAAAAAACCTTATTCATCAGGAAAATTTAGCACATGTTGATAAGATTTTTATGGAAAGGGATGGAAAACTCTCTGTAATATTAAAGCCCAATAGCTAAATTTAAGTAAAGGTTAACATATCGGAATAGCATAAAAGGCAAAATATTAACCTAACTAAAATGAAATAGACAAAACCTTTCAGAATTTCGGCCTGTTCAATAATAAACAAAAGCCTATAAAACATAAATTATGGCAACTACTAAATCATCTGGCGACAAAGCCACAAAAACAGGAAAAATAGAGCATTCGGAATTATATGAATTCTTTGTTGATGAATTAAAGGATATTTATTGGGCGGAGAAACATCTTGCCAAGGCTCTTCCAAAAATGCAGAAAGCTGCTACAAGCGCAGAACTGGCAGAGGCATTTGAAAAACACACAAAAGAAACCGAACAACACATTGCTACTTTAGAAGAGGTGTTCGGATTGCTGGGCGAAAAACCGGTAGCAAAAAAATGTGATGCAATGGCGGGACTTTTAGAAGAAGCCAATGGAATTATTTCGGATACAGAAAAGGGAACGATGATTCGCGATGCGGGCCTTATTTTAGCCGCACAAAAAGTTGAACACTATGAAATTGCGACCTATGGAACCTTACGGATTTTTGCACAGAACATTGGCCACAATGATGTTGCTGAACTGCTCTCTCAAACTCTCGAAAATGAAAAGACAACTGATGTTGCACTTACTGAGATTGCGGTAAACGCTGTAAATGCAGAAGCGGTAACAGAATAAATAAACAATAAACCACAAAAGACACCTTTTGTGAAACCTTTTGTTGTTTTAAAACTACTTAAAGATTTTAGTGTAAAAGCCTATACCAGGCACATTATCTACATATAACGATCCATAATAACTAACAGCGATGGGAAAACAATCAAATACGTCAGAAGAAACATTTATTGCAATAAAGAAAAAATTTGAAAATGGCGTGATCGAATCGGCGTGGAGCGAAAATGGAGAACTGACTTACATTATTAAAGACGGATTGGACTTAAACGAATATGCATTAGCTGCTAAACTTGTACTGGAAAGCGAGCGGGATATTGCCCATGATTTTACCGGAAAAATTACCAATAGTTCAAAAACAGGATTTGTAAAATTTGAATATCGATCGGGATGGTTTTTAGATGGACTAGCTGATGGTGAAATAGAATAATTGAAAAAGTATGAGATGAAATCAGGCAAATCTTATATCGGAACTTCTGGTTGGAAATATCGCCATTGGGAAGGTACTTTTTATCCTGACAACATTAAAAAGAAAGATCAGTTTAAATATTTCAGCGAACATTTCGATACCGTAGAATTAAACAATTCCTTTTACCGCCAACCCAGTCCTGATAATTTTAAACAATGGAAATCGCAAAGTCCCAAAAAATTTACTTATGCGGTTAAAGCCAATAGATATTTTACCCATTTAAAAAAACTTAATGTAGAAAAAACGGAAATTCTAGATTTTTTAAATGCTTGTGAGAAATTGGATAATAAACTTGGGCCTATTCTTTTTCAGCTCCCGCCAAAGTGGAAACTAAATACTGAAAGGTTGAAACGGTTTCTAAAAATGCTTCCGAAAGCACACCGATATACCTTCGAATTTAGAAACCACAGTTGGTACCATGATGATGTATTTGCACTGCTTAAAAAATATAACTGTGCTTTTTGTATTTATGAACTCGAAGGACATCAGTCTCCGGTATTAAGTACAGCAGATTTTGTGTATATCAGATTACATGGTCCTAATGGAAAATATCAAGGAAGTTACAGCAAAAAAGCTTTGACAAAATGGAGTAAAGCGATAAAAGCATGGAATAAAGAAAAAAAAGACGTTTATCTTTATTTCGATAATGATCAGGCTGCTTATGCCGCTTTTAATGCAATGGAGATAAAAAAAATAAACCCAAAAATGAATGATTTTATAAAAATAGAGTCAGTTTAGTATCCATTATGAGATACACAGCGACTCTTTGTATAAAAAAATAAAAAACATAAAACTTTCATAAAAATACAAGTGTTTTATTATTAACACTTTAACATTAATTCTATTCTTATGAAAAAACTAATGATGATGATGCTGGCATGCTCAATTTGCCTGGCATCAGTTGCCCAAACCCGGCAGGACACTACCAAGAAGAAAACAGAAAAAACAAAACCGGCAAAAAAACAATGGCCTTCTAAAAAAGACACATCTAAACGTGATACCCTTAAACGGGACACGACACGTAAAACCAATCCACCACTTTAATTACAAGGCCCGAAAGGGCCTTCTTTTATTTATCCCCGTATATAGTGATCACAGAAAGCGCAAACAATCACAACATTTTTATGCATGATATTATAGTTTTCGCAGGCACCACGTGGTCATACATCTTATATTTTGGACATTCGTTGTTTCTATGGGTTCGTGGAGTTCGGCGTTTAACTTAGTTGTAAAGCGCAATAGCATTTCCTGATTAACCAAAAAACGCGCAGATCCGTCAGGGAGCTGATAGTTACCATTACCCAATGGCCTTACATGCAACTCGATCCCGATATCGGAGGCAAGCCTACAGAAAAAGTATCCGCCTGGTTTTAGTACCCGCCACATTTCATTTAACATTTCTTCAAAATGTTCTGAATTTTTGGCAAAATGGAGTACTGCGCAACTGATCAACAGATCAAACTTCTGATCTTCAAAGGGAAGATTCTCAACAAGCCCTACTATAAAGTTTTCTTTAGAATGTATTTCGGTAAGTGATCGCAATTCAGTAATCTTATTTTCATCTGCATCTATTCCATATACATCGAAGCCATTTCTTAAAAAATATAATAAATTTCTTCCCTCTCCGCATCCTGCATCGAGTATAGATCGGCATGATGAATAAGTGCCTTTCAGTAATTGATCGAAGAGATAAATATCAATATTTCCGTAAAGGCTGAGCGGGTTTTGTAACATTTTAAGATGGTGAACGATAAAGTTAGCTATTACCGATCAAAAAATCCACATCTAAAAAATTGAATGCTTTTCTTTTAAACACCGACATGATTATCAGTTTACAGAAACTTACTACAACTACAGGGAATGGGTACTAAATTCATACATAAACACTGTAGATCATTCCGAAATGTGCTGTTAATCTATCAAACTATTTTTCTTTTAACACTGTTCTTTTTAAAACAAAAAATCTACTATGGAAAAAATACAGACAACTGGCTATGGCGCAACCGGTTCGCTCATTGGCGGAAAAACTCTTGAACTTATGACATTTGAGCGGGAACAGCCAAATGCAGATGAAGTACTGATAGAAGTGCTTTATTGTGGTGTGTGCCATTCGGATCTTCATCAGGTAAATAATGACTGGAAAAACACCATTTATCCTTGTGTTCCTGGGCATGAGATCATCGGTAGGGTGATTTCGACCGGAGCAGCGGTAACGAGATTTAAAACGGGCGATACAGTTGGTGTAGGCTGTATGATTGATTCTTGTAAAACCTGTGCGGCATGTCAGGATGGGGAAGAACAGTTTTGTGAAGGACCGCACGGCCAAACCATGACCTACAATGGTTATTGGAAGCCAGACCCAAAATTCAATACCTTCGGGGGTTATTCGAATAACATTGTTGCTCAGGAAAAATTTGTGATGACCATACCCGAAAACCTGGATATAAAGTCGGCAGCACCTATTCTTTGCGCCGGGGTAACCACCTATTCGCCACTTAAACATTTTGGTGTAAAGGCTGGGCACAAAGTTGGCATTATTGGTATCGGTGGCCTTGGCCATATGGCAATTAAACTGGCCAAAGCCATGGGTGCATCAGTAACAGCCATTACCACTAAAGAAGAAAAACGGGCACCAGCTTTAGAACTTGGCGCAGATGAAGTCATTGTATCAGAAAACAAAGAAGAAATGGAAACTGCATGTGCAAAATTTGATTTTCTCTTAGCTACTATACCTTACCCATTCGACATCAATGATTATATCCCTCTATTGAGAAGACGTGGAGCCATGGTAACTGTTGGGTTATTGGGACCTTATAAAGCGCCAACCAATAATATGGACGTAGCAAAATACTCTACCACCATTGGAGGTTCTCTAATTGGGGGAACGGTAGAAACACAGGAAGTATTAGATTTCTGTGCAGAGCATGGCATCAGTCCGGAAATAGAGCTCATTGACATTGCAGAAATAAACAAAGCGCTAGACAGGGTAAAAGATGAAGAAGTGCGTTTCCGTTATGTGATTGATATGGCAACGTTAAAAAGTACCTAAGCAAAATTACAATTCAATGCACTAATAAAGCCTATACTATTAAAAATTTAGCATATGAAAGATATTATTTTTATACACGGGATGTTCCAGAACCCGAAAAGTTGGGAAAAATGGGAAGCTTATTTTTCTTCAAAGGGATATAACTGTATTGTTCCAGCCTGGCCACTTCATCAGGGCGAGCCAGCTGATCTTAGAACGAACCCACCAGAAGGTCTCGGTGATCTGCACCTTGATGATATCGTTACCGAAATCGAAACATTGGTATTGAAACATGATATGCCAATTGTAATCGGTCATTCGGTAGGCGGGCTTATCGTACAGCTTTTGATCAACCGTGGCGTGGCCAGTGCAGGTGTAGCCATTGATTCGGTTGCGCCTAACGCAATGCTGGATTTTGACTGGGGATTTTTCAAAAACAGTGCCTTGATCGCAAATCCTTTTAAGGGAAATGAACCGTTTTTTATGGACGAAAAAAGTTTTCACGGAGCCTTTGCCAATACGCTTACCGAAGAAGAATCGAACCTTGCATTTGAAGAATTTGCAACACATGATAGCCGGAATGTGCTACGAGATTGCATGGGAGAAGCTGGTCAGCTTGATGTTGAAATCCCCCACGCGCCATTATTATTCATTGCCGGAGAAAAGGATGAGATTATTCCGAACACCCTGAGCAAAAAAAATTATGAAGCTTACACAGACCCTCGCAGCATCACTGCATTTAAGGAATTTGCCAACAGAAGCCATTATATTTGTGGAGAGCCGGGATGGGAAGAGGTTGCAGCATTTATTTACAACTGGCTGGAGGTAAAAAAGTAAAGATCTGGAAGTAGATCTACCATCTCCATTAACAGAAAAGAGAATGTAAATGCAAAAACAAGTGCTTTCTCTTTTCTGTTAGTCATCATAATAATGAAAAACCTAGAGCCATTAAGAATAACACAAACCTTATCCACGGAAGCACTGTTCTAAAAATAATTAGCAACTGCATCCTATGACATCACTTTTACCTCATCACAATCTAGAGCCGGTTAAATCGGCCAACAGTACTTGCCTACAAATCTCCGAAGATGTGCTTGTAAATGGCCTTCGTGAAGGGGATCCCAAAATATTCCGTAAACTGTATAAAATGTATGCATCAAATTTAATGGGCATCATTATGCATATTGTAAAAAGCAGGGAAACAGCTGAGGATCTTTTACAGGAAAGTTTCATCAAGATCAGCAAAAATATACACCGATATGATAGGACTAAATCGAGGTTATTTACCTGGATGCTCAATATTGCAAGAAACACCGCCATTGACTACCTGCGTAAATTGACCACAAAAAACGGAATGCTTACCAACGAAATTGAAGAAGTAGCGCCTCAAATAGAAAGATGCCATTTTTATTGTTTCAATGCTGATACCATTGGACTGAAAAGAATGCTCGATTCCCTTCCTGAAAAACAGAAGATGCTTGTTGAGATGACTTATTTTCTGGGATATACGCATGTAGAAACTGCCGAAAAAACCGGCATTCCAATAGGGAGCATAAAGACTTCAATCCGGGCTGCAATTAGCTTTCTGCGGAAATCTTTTATGGAAAAACAATATTACCCACAGTCTGCCTAAAACACGCACTGCCTTATTCAATAAATACCTTGTTAATAAATTGAATAGTAATTAGATATGTTTATCAAACAAAAGAGGAGCATACCATTAGGTACGCTCCTCTTTATGTACTAAATCCTATTTAGGGATTTAAGATTTCAGGCTATCAAATATGCCAGCTAAGCTGCCACCAATGTTATTGCCTAATGAGAACGAGGTACTGCTGGACTCATCTCCATCTTGTGAAGAATTAGAGAATGATAACAGATTGCCAATATTAAGTGCACGGCCCAAACCACCAGAACTTGCA
>Ga0308165_1001406_pt1 | contig 33677 bp, 27 predicted proteins | sample PhyWR2_FD_201032 | JGI IMG/M metagenome (GOLD analysis project Ga0308165, IMG submission 201032) | Phyllosphere microbial communities from UC Gill Tract Community Farm, Albany, California, United States - DLSLW.R2 | ecosystem: Host-associated > Plants > Phyllosphere > Unclassified | place: USA... | reverse complement strand
CCCATCCCGAACTCAGCAGTGAAACGATGCATCGCCGATGGTAGTGTGGGGTTTCCCCATGTGAGAGTAGGTCATCGTCAAGATTGAATTCCGAAACCCCTGTCTGCTAACGCAGACAGGGGTTTTGTCGTTTAGGGCCTTAAATCACCACGTTTCGTAACCCCCATCGCCTAGGTGTACCGCTGGTCTGTTTCCCACATAAAAACAGGAAATACCTCACAAATTCCTAAGATTTGCCAAGCGTTGGCCGAAAGCCTGACGAGCCATGCGTGCACCGAAATAGAGCGGCCGGAGAAGCTGCCTATACCGCTACATGGAATGTTCCACTCGGCACGCTCACCCCCCTTTGGCAAAAGAAGTCGATGAAATGAATCTTAAGTTCAGTCATAAAATTCTGTTGGCCGCGTCAGGCGTCGTGGTTTTGGCCTTCGCGTTGTTCACCCTCTATAACGACTACCTGCAACGCAGCACCATCAAGCAGAACCTGGAATCGTCCATCCAGCAATCCGGTGAGCTCACCGCCAGCAGTGTGCAGAACTGGCTCAGTGGGCGAATACTGGTACTCGAAAGCCTCACGCAAAACGTAGCCCACCAGGGCAGTGGTGCTGACCTTCCAGGTCTGGTCGATCAACCGGCATTCACCTCGAACTTCCAGTTCACCTACGTTGGCCAAACCAACGGCGTTTTCACTCAGCGTCCGGACGCAAAAATGCCCGATGGTTATGACCCTCGTCAGCGTCCCTGGTACAAGCAGGCAGTAGCCGCGGACAAACCCATGCTTACCCCGCCCTACATGGCCGCAGTAGGCGGGCAGATCGTGACCATCGCCATGCCGGTGAAGAAGAATGGTGAATTGCTCGGTGTAGTCGGTGGCGACCTGAGCCTGCAGACCCTGGTGAAGATTATCAATTCGGTGGACTTCGGCGGTATCGGCCATGCGTTCCTGGTCAGTAGCGACGGGCAAGTCATCGTCAGTCCTGAACAGGACCAGGTGATGAAGAACCTCAAGGACATCTACCCTGGCACCCAGGTGCGTATCGAGAAGGTCAGCCAGGATGTCGTCCTCAACGGTCAGGACCGCATCCTGTCCTTTACCCCTATCAGTGGCTTACCCGGCGCAGATTGGTATATCGGTCTGTCGATTGATAAAGACAAAGCCTACGCACCGCTGGGCAAGTTCCGTACTTCCGCCTTGATTGCCATGTTGATCGCCGTAGTCGCGATTGCGGTGCTCCTGAGCCTGTTGATTCAGGTCTTGCTGCGACCCCTCACCACCATGGGCGTGGCGATGCAGGACATTGCCCAAGGCGAAGGTGACCTAACCCGCCGCCTTGTTGTGACCAGCAAGGACGAGTTCGGCGAAGTCGGTAGCGCGTTCAATCAGTTTGTAGAACGTATCCACGCCTCGATTTCGGAGGTGTCTTCGGCAACCCGACAGGTGCACGATCTCTCCCAGCGTGTAATGGCCTCGTCCAATGCCTCTATCATCGGTTCCGATGAGCAAAGCGCGCGTACCAACAGCGTGGCAGCAGCGATCAACGAACTGGGCGCTGCTACCCAGGAAATCGCACGTAACGCCGCCGATGCTTCACAGCACGCCAGCGGCGCCAGTGAACAAGCCGACGATGGGCGCAAGGTGGTGGAGCAAACCATCCTTGCAATGTCGGAGCTGTCGCAGAAGATCAGCCTGTCCTGCACTCAGATCGAGACCCTCAACGCCAGCACCGACAACATCGGCCACATTCTCGATGTGATCAAAGGCATCTCCCAGCAAACCAATCTGCTGGCACTCAACGCCGCCATCGAAGCGGCACGTGCTGGTGAGGCCGGTCGAGGCTTTGCAGTGGTCGCCGATGAGGTGCGTAACCTGGCTCACCGCACTCAGGAGTCGGCCGAAGAGATCCACAAAATGATCACGTCTCTGCAAGTGGGCTCGCGTGAAGCGGTGACCACCATGAACGCCAGCCAAACCTCCAGCGAAGAAAGTGTTGAGGTCGCGAACCAGGCTGGTGAGCGCTTGGTCAGCGTAACGCAGCGGATTGTCGAGATCGACGGCATGAACCAGTCCGTCGCCGCAGCCACGGAAGAACAGACGGCGGTGGTGGAAACGCTCAACGTCGACATCAATCAGATCAACCTGCTGAACCAGCAAGGCGTGGCCAATCTCAACGAAACCCTGAAGGATTGCGACGCGCTGTCGCAGCAGGCCAATCGATTGAAACAACTGGTCGATAGTTTCAAGATCTGACCCGCTGATTGATCGGGCAGGAGCGAGTCCTCTCGCCCCTGCCGCTTAGCCGACTAGCCGACGAACATTTTCCAAGGCGCTATCGGCGAAGCTCTGCACAAATTGCTCAAATCCTGCGTTTGCACGGTCGATGGGCTCGGCAATGATCGTCCATGTCGCTTTGGAACAGTCTGCGCCAAGCGCCTCCACACGGATCGCCGCCCACAGCCTGGCTACACCGAGAGTGTTGTAGATTGTGGTCCAGGTCATGTGCATGGCCTGTTCGTCGCGGCTATTGAGTTGCTCCACCACACAATTACCATCGCGGAAGAATTTTGTTCGCAAGGCGCCCACGCCTGTGCCCGTCATTTCGATATGTGTCAGGTCAGGAATGAACGCATCGAAGCCTGCGAATTGCCCCACTATGTCCCACAGGCGAGTGGCATGGCAGTCGACCAAAACAGACGCAACTATCGGCCGGCCATTCGGGTTGCAAATCAATGTATCGGGTTGCAGCGGTTTCATAAGGTTATCCTGAGGCATTCAAAGAAAGCCGGTGGCCTTGAGGTAGTCGCAGCCTTTACTCAACAGCGCCGGGTCCTTTTCGGGGTACTGTGCGCCCATTTGCTGGACAGCCTGTCGCGCGTTGTCGTAGCGAATCATCGAGGTGTCGCCGATGTCTTCGTCGAGACGGCCGAGATAAAAACCCAGTACGCCAAACAGTGCATTGTCATGGCTGATCGTGTGTAGCGACTGTTGCCACTGCTCAACGCTGACCCGCTTGAAACGGTGACCCGCCTGGCTGAAGCCATCCAAGTAGTGGGCCCAGCTCAACGGCTGCGGATTGTGCAGGTTGAACACACTGCTACCGGCTTGAAAGCGGGTGCAGTGGAACGCGATGAAGCGCGCCAGGAAGTCCACCGGCATCAGGTCGAAGTTCAACGCCAACTTCGGGAGCAGGCCCATTTGCAGTGACCCCTTGAGCATCAGCATCAGGCGATTCTTTTGCGGCTGGCAAACGCCCGTGAGGCTGTTGAAACTGATGTTGCCGGGTCGATGGATATTCACCCAGGCCCCACGTTCCACCGCACGCGCCAGTTGCCGTTCGGCGACCCACTTGGACAAGTTGTAGCCATTCTTGATGTACAGCGGCAGCGTGGCCGCGGCGGGCGCTTCTAGGACATAGCCTTGAGTATCGATACTGCTCGACGCAGAGAGCGTCGAGACAAAATTGAGGACCTTCTTGCAGTGCGTCTCACACAGGCGTAGGCATTCGAGTACGGGGTCAACGTTGTCCCTGGTCAGCGACGCATAGTCCAATACATGGTTGACCCTGGCAGCGTTATGTACCAGCACACCGAACTCTTTGGCGAGGGTCTCATAGGCATTGCTGGTCAAACCCAGTCGAGGCAGGCTGACATCTGCGGCGAATACCTGCACCCGGCTCAGGTCCAGATGCTCCAGGCGATACTCGCGCAGCGCTTGGGTAAATCGCGCCATCGCCGACTGCCCCGGCTTCTCGCGCACCAGGCATGCTACTGCTGTAGCACCCTTGGCCAGCAGTGCCTCGACAATATGGACCCCTACAAAGCTGTTGGCCCCTGTAACGATCACTTTGTGCGGATCGCCCACGCAGTTTTCGGGGAGTGTGTTGTATATCCGCTCCCGATGCGCATCACGAACCGCTTGGCTGGCGGATGTATCGGGTCGTTCTCCTTGTTCCACCAATGTTGCGAGCGTACGAATCGTCGGCGCCTCGATGAAGTGGTTCAGCGAAAAACTACGGCCGAATTGTTCGCGAAAACGCAGCAAGAGGGTCGACAGCAAAATCGAATGGCCGCCGAGGTCGAAGAAGCTTTCATCGATAGACAACTCACCCGTGGGCAACGCCAGCAGTTCGATCCACAAGTGGGTCAATTGAGTCTGAAGCGGGGTTTGTGCCGCGCTGCAGGCTGTCGGCAACGTGGGCTGGATCGGCACTGCCAGCAACGCCGCACGGTCGATTTTGCCGTTGCTGGAACACGGTATGCGTGGCAGCTCATCCCAGACGCCGGGCTGCATGTAGTCCGGTAGCCACTGCCGTGCATGGTGTTGCAGCGCCGTCATGCTTGCTCCCGGTTCGGGTTGCGCGACAAAGCCACGGATCCTGCGATCACGGTCGATCACCACTGCCACCTGTCGATACAGCCGACTGCTGCGCAGGCACTGCTCAATCTCCAGGGGCTCTACCCGAAAACCACGGATCTTCACCTGATCATCTCGCCGTCCTCCCAGCACGATCCCGTCGGCAGTCCACTGCGCCAGGTCGCCAGTGCGATAGGCCCGCAACGGCAGTTCGCCTGGCACTGCCAGCTCCACGAAAGAACTGGAAGCCTGTGATAGTGCGTTCACGTACCCCAGGCTCACTCCGGGGCCGACGATATACACCTCACCCATCACCCCTTCATCCACCGGTTGCAGGTGTTCATCGAGGATCAGCACCTGGCTGTTGGCGATGGGGCGGCCGACGTTGCGATTGCTGTCATTGGGGCGCAGCATCCGATGGGTGACCAACACCGTGGCCTCCGTCGGCCCATAGAGGTTATGGAACTGGCACTGCGCTGAAAGGCGTTCGATCACATGGGGTTCGCACACATCTCCACCGGTCAGCAGATGCGTGAGGCCCAGCGGTTGATCGAGCGGCAGGATACTCAGCAGCGCAGGCGGAAGAAAGGCATGGGTGATGCGCTGCCGGTGAAGCAGGTCCAGCAGCTGTTGAGGGTCTTGTCGTTGCTCTGTGCTGGGGACGATCAACTGAGCACCCGCTACCAAGGCGGGGAAAATATCGATCAGCGATGAATCGAAGCTCAATGGCGAGAACTGCAAGACGCGGCTCTGTTCATCCAGGTTCACACAGGACCTGAACCAGGCCGTGAAATGCGCCAGGTTGGCTTGGCTGAGCAACACGCCTTTGGGTTGCCCGGTGGTGCCCGAGGTAAAGAGCATCAGGCAGGGCGCATCGGCATGACGGTGGAGGCGCGCCAACGGCTGTGTGAGGTCGACGTCGTGTAGAGCGTGGCCGCTGACATCCAGTGAGCTGAAACACGCTCTTAATGGATGCTGACCGGCGTCCAGCAATACCTGGGCTCCTGCGCTTTCGAGCATGGCCCGATGGCAGTGAGGCGGCTGGTCCGGATTCAACGGCAGGTACACCGCTCCACTGCCCAGCACGGCAAGGATACTGGCGTACAAGCCGATTGTTTTTTCCAGGCAGATCCCGACGACTGCGGGCGTTTGCCCCGTTACCAACAAGGGGTGCAAGCGCTGCTGGATTGCCAATGCTTGAGCATGCAGCTGACGATAGGTCACTTCGCTGGCACCGATATGCAATGCGGGCCGGTCGGCAAATGTATGAAAGCTTGCCTGCAACCGATTGATCAGTGGCACTCGGGCTGCCTCTATCACGTCAGGGTCGGCGGAGCGGTTGAACCGGTGGGTGAATGCCAGCGCCTCAAGCGCATCCAGGCAGTGTTCGGGCCAGCCATTGGCGACCGCCTTCAATTCGAAGTATCCAGGGTCTCGCGAGAAGCCGCTGATGTGCAGCGCGGTCCATTCCACCAATTCGCGGATGACTCGCCGGCGCAGTCGTTGACCGTTACCGCTGAGCTCGTCGGCGATGTCCAGTACGGCCAACAGCTTTCGGTCTGGCCTATAGGCGCGCAGTTGCAGCGCGGGCAACCCGTAGTCGGTGATGGGGCCGACGCCCAGGCGCAGGCTCAATTTTGGAATCGGGCGTGCGTTGCCCTGCACCGACTGATCGCCGTCATCGATGCACAGGTCGACGCCCTCGTTGCCCGTGATATGCCCATACTGTTCCAGCTCTTGCCTGACCGCCTCCAAGGCGCTGCTGGCGCCGGAAAATCCAATGCTCAGCCGCCTCATGTCACCCTCCCGGACACTGGCAGGTAATCGTTCAACGCATGCGCCACGCTCGGCGTTTGCAGCAAACCGCTGTGTTGCAGAAAGCCAAGGATATTGCCCATCAATGGATGTTGGCGGGTGATAGGGAAGGCCTGTGCCGCCACTTCAGCGCGTAACGCACCGCGTAGGCTGGCGCTGATGTCGAGGTGTTGGATCAAGTTCAAGTCGAAGTTTTTTTGCAGGTCGTTCGTCAGGTACTGAGCCAGGAAAACCGGCAGCACCTTGGCGATTTCATTGCGGTCCCCCTCGCTCGCGGTTTGCCAATACAGGCGTACGAGCCGTATCCAGAACTGGGCGTGGCGGCCCTCATCAAACAGGTGGTCGGCCATCAAGCCACGGATGGAAGCTTTCACGCTGGTGTCCTTGGAGAATGCCGCCACATCCTGGGTCACGGTGTTTTCAGCGATTGCCACGCCAATCAGTGCGACAGCATCGCGTAGATGAGCGGGCGCCAACGCCTGTGCCGTGGGCAGCGCACGGCTCAGCTCTATTTCTGTGGGCAGTTCCAGCGGTTGTATGCCGGTCATGGCCACGGTTTGCTGCAGGAAATCCAGCGCAACCAGTGCGTGGTAATCCTCGTCCACGACGACGGTCATCGCATCCACGCGGCAGGTCAGCGGGAAGGGCACAGCGAAGCGATTTTTGGCGATGCTGCGTGCAGTCTTGTCGACGATCTCGGTCTCGAATATCACCACGTCGTTGATGAACTTGTAAAAGCTCTGCACCAGTACAAAATCGCGCCACTGAGGGCAGTGCTCAAGAAATGCCGCGCAGAGCACCAGGGGCTGACGGCACAGCGGGTAGATCAGTTTGTCATCGCTCTCCAGCAAGCGCCGAGGCCGTGTGCGGATGGTTGCGCGGCGCTCCCAGTCATCGGCGATGGCTTGGTAGTCGCCGGCGTTCATGGGTGCACCTCTTGCAGCGAGGCCCGAAGCTCATCCCAGAACGCGACACGGCTTTGCATCGCAGCGAGTGCGGCGTCGTGGGCCTGTTGCGGATACGTAGGGTCTGCGCTGACCAGGCGATTGAGTAACTGCTCCGCCGCTGGCCCGTGTTCCTTGGCGTCCAATTCGATGTGGCGCTTGAGGTAAGCGCACAAGGTAGGCGCTTGGCGATGAATGAACTCATCAGATTGCAGGATGCGTTCGAACATCCCCGGGATGACATGCTCGCGACCGTACAGGAATGTGGCCGCCACACAATGGGTAGGCGCATTCAACGCAAGGTGCAAGGTGGCGTCGACGAAGCGGCTCACGCCGGGAGGAGCCTCGACCTGGTGCAAGGCTGCCGTGGCTCCCAGGCCTTGGCGTAGCAGCGCAACAAAGTGGCTGATGGCCGAGGTGCTGGCGCCCACTTCCGCCATGGCTTCCAAATACAGTTCGAAATGGCTGCAATAGCCTTGCACGGGGTGTTCGTCTGACTCCTCACCCAGAATGATCTCATTGATCAGCCGCGCTGCCTGCGGGTCTTCAGCGGGTAGCCAGGGCAAGCGAGTGCAGGTCAGGTCCTGTTGCAGGCGCTTGGCGAGGGTCATGAAGTCCCAGACTGCAAACACATGACTTTCCATAAAAAGTTGTAACTTGCGCAGGGAAGTTATTTCTAAAAATAACGAATGGCTGCATAACTGCAGTTTTGCTGTTTCAAGTAAAGGTTGATGCATGGTTGATGCCTATAAGTTGTTGCGGCTGCTGTTGGGAAACAGCGATGAGTTTGTAATGGTCAGGGCGCGCGCAGGCATAAGCCGACTACCGGCGCGCAGAAATGCTCGACGATAGGCGCTGCAACGCCGAGCGGAGTGGTTTAGTAATAAAAGATGATAAGCGTATTAAATAGGTTGGCGCGCATACAAATATAATAGAAGTTTTTCTAAATAATATATGTTGTAAGTTGGTTGCTTGGGGCGTAGTGGGAAGTTTCTTTAGCGGGAGGCACTACACTGAGTGAGTGGCCCCCGTAATATTGGAAGGACGGGACAGGAGAACGCAATACTTTATGGCGTAACTTTCTTGCCGTGGGCATCCAAGCCATTCAGGTACGCCGTGATCACCTCCATGCCTCGCATCAAGTGATTGCGCAGCGTCAAGATGCTTTCCTGGGTTTTCTTCTGCGCTACCAAGTTCAACAGTTCGCGGTGGTCCTCCTGGGACGTTTCGCCCAGCCCCATGGCCTCAAGGTTGTAACGCAGGAATCGCTCTTCCTCGTTCAAACCGTGCTCCACCAGTTTAAGCAGCCGCTGGTTGGGGGCCTTGCCATAAAGCGCCATGTGGAACAGGCGATTGAGGCGTCCAATCTCGGTGTAGTCTTTTTCCTGTTCGAGGGCACAAATAAACGCCTCGGCTTCCTCGATATCGGCTTCGGTGAGCAAGGGAATCGACAGGCGCAGCGCTTCAGACTCCAGCAACATCCGCAGTTCATAGGTCTCGGCTGAATTGTCTTCGATCAACGGTGCAACCACGGCGCCCTTGTGGGTCACCACATGCAGCAGTGACTGGGCCTCCAGTTGGCGCAAGGCTTCACGCACCGGCATGCGACTGACCCCGAACAGGCTGGCCAACTCCTGTTGGCGCATGGCAGTACCGCAGGGCAACCGACCATCCAGGATGGCGTTGCGCAAGGTTTCTTCAATCACGGAGCGAGCGAGATGGGCGGGAATAGGTCCGCTGATCTTGATGCTGTTCAAAGGGGTCGGCTTCTGCGTCACGGTTACGCTATCCTCCTTATTAGAATGGGCGTGGCTAATTGGATCCAATGCACACTAGAGACTGCCCGTAAGCTTGTCAAACGGGCACAGTTTCGGCTTGTAAGCGTTTCAACATAGGGCTCCCAGCGCCCACAGCCAGCATTTATGGCGCCTTACACAGGCAGGTTCATCAAACCTGCTTCAAGCGCCGACAATGCAGCATCAGGTGTTATGGACTGAACACTTTACCGCTGTGGTTTATTGCCCTGGGCCAAGTGGCTTGGGGTTGAGCCGAAACATTCCCGCATATCGTTATTCATTAACGGTATTTAAATAGCCGTTCTTATATCTATAAAGTCAATCTCCTGTCTGACCGGGAGTGACCTCATGTCCGCCACCTCTACTGTTCCAACAGCGACCGCTACCGTCCAATCCTTCGAGATTCGTCCACTGCCCGGCAGCGTCGGCGCCGAGATCATTGGCCTGGACTTGTCGCGACCGGTCAACGACGAGGATTTTTCGCGCATTCACCGCGCGCACTTGGACCATCATGTCGTGGTGTTCCGTGACCAGCGCATCACCCCCGAGCAGCAGATCGCCTTCAGCCGTCGTTTCGGCGTGCTGCAGATCCATGTGCTCAAACAGTTCCTGCTGGCCAACCACCCGGAAATTCTGATCGTCTCCAACATCATTGAAAACGGTCAGTCCATCGGTCTGGGAGACGCGGGCAAATTCTGGCATTCGGACCTGTCCTATAAGGAACTGCCGAGCCTGGGTTCGATGCTGCACGCCCAGGAACTGCCCTCCGAAGGTGGCGACACCTTGTTCGCCGACATGCACAAAGCCTGGGACCAATTGCCCGAACACCTGCGCACGGCCGTTGAAGGCCGCAGTGCCGCGCATTCCTACACCGCGCGCTACAGCGAGACCAAATTCGAAGGCAACTGGCGCCCCACACTGACCCCAGAGCAGCTTGCCCAGGTTGCGGAAGTCGTGCACCCCATCGTGCGTACCCATCCGGAAAACGGCCGCAAAGCGCTGTTCGTGAGCGAAGGCTTCACCACTCGAATCGTCGGGCTGCCCGAAGACGAAAGCCGCGACGTGCTGGCCCAACTCTACGCCCACAGCGTGTTGCCGCAAAACATCTACCGCCATCAATGGCAGCCCCACGACTTGGTGTTCTGGGATAACCGCTCGCTGATTCACCTCGCTGCCGGTTGCCCAAGCCATCTACGCCGCAAGCTGTTTCGTACCACCATCCAGGGCGACGCGCCTTTCTGATTCGGAGCACAAGCATGTCCAGCAAAATTCCATTCGCACGGCTGGCCGCGACTGTCGGCCTGGGTGTCAGCCTGCTGGCTGGCAGCCTTGTTGCGCCGACAGCCGCGCAGGCCGAAGGCGAGATCCGCATCGCCGAACAGTTCGGCATCGTGTACCTGTTGCTCAACGTGGTGCGTGACCAGAACCTGATTGAAAAATACGGCAAGCAGCAAGGCATCGACATCAAGGTCGACTGGACACAATTGTCCGGCGGCGCCGCCGTCAACGACGCGCTGCTCTCCGGTTCCATCGACATCGCCGGCGCCGGTGTCGGCCCGCTGCTGACCATCTGGGACCGCACCCGCGGCAAGCAGAACGTCAAGGCCGTCGCGTCCCTGGGTAACTTCCCTTACTACCTGGTGAGCAACAATCCCAAGGTCAAGACCATCGCCGATTTCACCGAGCAGGACCGCATTGCCGTGCCGGCGGTGGGCGTGTCGGTGCAGTCGCGCTTCCTGCAATACGCCGCGGCCAAGCAATGGGGCGACAAGGAATTCAATCGCCTCGACAAGTACACCGTCGCCGTCCCGCACCCGGATGCCACTGCAGCGCTGATCGCTGGCGGTACCGAGCTGACCGGGCATTTTTCCAACCCGCCGTTCCAGGACCAGGCCCTGGCCAATCCGAACGTGCATGTGGTGCTGAACACCTACGACCTGCTTGGCCCGAACTCGCCGACCGTGCTGTTTGCCACCGAAAAATTCCGCAACGACAATCCAAAAACCTACACGGCGTTCGTGGAAGCGTTGACCGAAGCCGCGCAGTTCGCCCAGCACGATAAAGGCGCTGCGGCTGACACCTACATCCGCGTGACCAAGGCCAAGATCGACCGTGCCGAGCTGCTGAAAATCATCGACAACCCGCAATTCGAATTCAGCGTTACGCCAAAAAACACCTACCCGCTGGCGGAATTCCTCTACCGCGTCGGCGCCATCAAGAACAAGCCTGAATCGTGGAAGGACTACTTCTTCCAGGACGCCAAGCCCCTGCAAGGAAGTTGAGATGAACGCGCCCTTGCAAGGCCACACGGCCAGCAACCTGCACACCACCGCGCCGTTGCTGGCGGTGGATCACGTCAGCCTGGAATACCGCACCCCGGAGCGCGTAGTGCGGGCAACCCATCAAGTCAGTTTCGAGATCGATCCTGCCGACCGCTACGTGTTGCTCGGCCCCTCCGGTTGCGGCAAATCAACGTTGCTCAAGTCTATCGCCGGGTTTATCAAACCGTGCGAAGGCGAGATCCGTCTGTTGGGGCAAAAGGTCGACCAACCGGGCCCGGACCGCATCGTGGTGTTCCAGGAATTCGACCAACTGCCACCGTGGAAAACCGTAAAACAGAACGTGATGTTCCCATTGCTGGCCTCTAAAACCTTGAAGCGCGCCGAAGCCGAAGAACGCGCGCTGCACTACCTCGACAAAGTCGGCCTCACGGCGTTTGCCGATGCCTATCCCCACACGCTTTCCGGCGGTATGAAAGCCCGTGTCGCCATCGCCCGCGCCTTGGCCATGCAGCCGAAAATCCTGCTGATGGACGAGCCCTTCGCTGCTCTCGATGCCCTGACCCGGCGCAAGATGCAGGAAGAATTGCTGCTGCTCTGGGAAGAGGTGCGTTTCACCCTGTTGTTCGTCACCCACTCCATCGAAGAAGCGCTGGTGGTGGGCAATCGCATTCTGTTGCTGTCGCCTCATCCGGGGCGCGTGCGCGCGGAAATCCACAGCCACCAATATGACCTGCACAGTCTCGGTGGCGTGGAGTTCCAGGCATCGGCGCGGCGTATCCATCGCTTGCTGTTCGATGAAGCGCCCGAGGCCGAACGTGAGTTGGGTTTCGCTGATATCCGCATCGCGTATTAAGGGGAGCATCCATGCGCCAGGAATATGAAATCACCCTAGAACCGCTGATCAGCGTCCCCGTGGAGCGCGAACTGCCCCTGCGCCAACGCCTGTGGCAACAAGGTTGGCTGCGCAAGGGCCTGATCCTGGTCGTGCTCGCGATCCTTTGGGAAGCCGTTGCGCGCTACCAGAATAACGACCTGTTGTTGCCGAGCTTCTTGCAGACCTTTCATGCGCTGTACGACGGCTTGCTCAGCGGCGAGTTGCTCAGCAAGGTCAGCATCTCGCTCGTGGTGCTGATCAAGGGTTACTTGATCGGCATCGTACTGGCGTTTGCCCTGACCACCTTGGCGGTATCGACCCAACTGGGCCGCGATCTGCTGAGCACCCTGACCTCGATGTTCAACCCGCTGCCGGCCATTGCATTGCTGCCGCTGGCGCTGCTGTGGTTTGGCTTGGGGCAGAACAGCCTGATCTTCGTGCTGGTGCATTCGGTGCTGTGGGCGCTGGCGCTCAACACGTATTCCGGGTTCCTCGGCGTGTCCGAAACCCTGCGTATGGCTGGGCGCAACTATGGCCTCAAGGGCATGCGTTTTGTGCTGTTCATCCTGATCCCGGCGGCGCTGCCGTCGATCCTCGCGGGCCTCAAGATCGGCTGGGCATTTGCCTGGCGCACCCTGATCGCCGCCGAGTTGGTGTTCGGTGCCACCAGCGGCAAGGGTGGCCTGGGGTGGTACATCTTCCAGAATCGTAACGAGCTGTACACCGACAAGGTGTTTGCCGGTCTGGCAGTCGTGATCCTGATCGGCCTGCTCGTGGAAAACCTGGTGTTTGACACCTTTGAGCGCCTGACCGTGAAGCGTTGGGGTATGCAGCGCTAAACACGAATGATTGCTCTTTGTCCGCCGTGAAGCCGATAATGCCGGCGGAATCTGGCGCCGCCCTGGCGTCAGGTGTGCCTCGTAAAAGGATTTACAACGATGCGGTTTTTTGTCTTGGCAGCGGCCTTGCTATTGTCGACCTCGGTTTTCGCGGAGTTCGTGCCCGAGCCGGTCAGCATGCCCAAGCCGCTTTACCCCAGCAACCTGACCTTCACCCAAGGGCATGCGCGTATCGGCCTGAATATTCACAACGACGGTACGGTCAGCGATGTCAAAGCGCTCAGCGCCACCAAGCCGGCGTTTGGTGCAGCCGCCGTCGCTGCGGCCACACTCTGGCGCTTCAAGCCTTGGACGGTAACTGCCGATCGGCCTGCGGTACTCGACGCGCAGAACGATATGATTTTCACGCCCGAAGCGCCAAGGAAGGAAACGACTCAACTGACCTTCACGCAAACCACTTACCAATCCTGCAGCGCACTGACCGAAGAAGTCAGCCAGTTCCGTCGCGACCATCCCACCCGCCCGTTGATCGCGATGAAGAGCTTTGCCATTACCCGGGTAGCGGTGATGTTCCCGGCGCTAAGCGGTAAAAGCGATTACAACGAAGGCCTGACCCGTGCCGACGAACTGGAAAACGCCCTGCCGGAAATCGTGCGTAAGTGCCAGGCTCATCCCAAAGCCACCTACGCGGACTACCTGCCCCGTAACCTGAAGCGCTACCTGTAAAGCCTGCTACGATTGCGCCCAGTTCACTCCCCATTGGTCACGAGTGCTTGGCATGCAATTACCGGACATGAACCTGCTGGTCGCCCTCGACGCCTTGCTCGACGAGGGCAGCGTGGTTGGCGCCGCGCGCCGCATGAACCTCAGCCCGGCGGCCATGAGCCGCACCCTCACGCGTATCCGCGAAGCCGTCGGCGACCCGATCCTGGTGCGCGCCGGTCGCGGCCTGGTGCCAACGCCCAAGGCTCTGCAGTTGCAAGGCCAGGTGCGCAACGTGGTGGAACAAGCGGCGCTGTTGTTCCGTTCCGCGGACCAAGTGGATTTGAGTACGTTGCGCCGTCGTTTCAGCGTGCGCGCCAACGACTTTTTCATCGGCGTGTACGGCGGTCGACTGTTCGACACCATGGAACGCATGGCGCCGCTGTGCGAGCTGTGCTTCGTGCCCGAAGGCGATACCGACGACGAGGCCCTGCGTGAAGGTCGCCTGGATTTGCGCGTGAGCAACACCATGCCGGTCACTCCCGAAGTGAAGGTGCAGAACCTGTTCTCCACCACCTTCGTCGGCCTGGCACGGGAAGACCATCCGTTGTTCGACGAAGACATCACCGCCGCACGCTTTGCCAGTTACTCCCATATCAGCATCTCGCGGCGCGGCATTGCCCGTGGGCCGATCGACACCGCGCTGAGTGCTCAGGGCTTGGAACGTCGTGTGGCAATGATCGCCCCAGGCTTTCACGGCGCGATGTTCATGCTGCCCGATTCCGACTTGCTGCTGCCGGTGCCCAAGGAAGCGCTGTTGAGCGCCAATCGCCTGAAACTGCCCCTGCGCTCGTTCGCCCTGCCGATCTCGTTGCCGACGCTGGTGCTTGCCCAATCCTGGCACCCGCGATTCGATAAAGACCCTGCTCACAAATGGCTGCGTGAAACCATGCGCGAGAGTTGTCACGCCACTTGGCTTGAAGCACAGCCTGTTTGATCGTTGCGTTTGGTGCACTTATACCCTTCCAACAAGTAACTTTTTGTCATGTTTGTGCCTGATTAAACTGCTCAGGTATTCAACATCCCGAGTTACCTGTTCATGACCTCCCTCGCTGCCCCCACCCTTGCGGCCGCAGCCAAACCCACCGCGATGACCCCACCTGTATTCGGCCCGCGCATCATCATCGGGCTGGTCGGCGTGTTGCTGGCGGTGCTGGTCTCTGGCCTCAACGAGATGGTCACCAAAGTGGCCCTCGCGGACATTCGCGGTGCGCTGTACATAGGCTTTGACGAAGGCACCTGGCTGGTCGCGGCGTACACCGCGACTTCCGTGGCGGCCATGGCGTTTGCGCCCTGGTGTTCGGTGACCTTTTCCCTGCGCCGTTTCACCTTGTGCGCCATCGGCCTGTTCACTGCGCTGGGCATCCTGTGTCCGTTCGCGCCGAACTACGAAAGCCTGTTGGTGCTGCGCACTGTGCAAGGCCTGGCCGGTGGTGCGTTGCCGCCGATGCTGATGACCGTGGCTCTGCGGTTCTTGCCGGCCAACGTCAAGCTGTACGGCTTGGCCGGCTACGCACTCACCGCCACCTTCGGCCCGAGCCTGGGCACGCCGCTGGCGGCGCTATGGACCGAGTATGTTGGCTGGCAGTGGGCGTTCTGGCAGATCGTCGCGCCGTGCCTGCTGGCCATGATCGCCGTGGCCTACGGATTGCCGCAGGATCCGATTCGGTTGGAGCGTTTCAAGCAGTTCAACTGGCGCGGCTTGCTGCTGGGTTTCCCGGCGATCTGCATGCTGGTCATCGGCATTCTGCAAGGCAACCGCCTGGACTGGTTCGAGTCGGGTCTGATCACCTTCCTGTTAGGGAGCGGTGGCGTGTTGCTGGTGCTGTTCATGGTGAATGAATGGTCGCAGCCCATCCCCTTCTTCAAGCTGCAGATGCTCGGTCTGCGCAATCTGTCGTTCGCCCTGATTGTGCTGGCGGGCGTACTGATGGTGCTGACCTCGGTGATCATCATCCCGTCGAGTTTTCTCGCTCAGGTCCAGGGCTACCGTCCGCTGCAAACCGCGCCCGTGATGCTGCTGATGGCGATACCGCAGTTGATTGCGCTGCCGCTGGTGGCGGCGCTGTGCAACCTGCGTTGGGTCGATTGCCGATGGGTGCTGGGGATTGGCCTGGGCATGCTGGTGCTGTGCTGCGTGGGCAGCGCGCACCTGACTTCGGAATGGATTCGCGACGATTTCTACGGCCTCTACCTGCTGCAGATCTTCGGGCAACCGATGGCCGTGTTGCCGTTGCTGATGCTTTCCACCGGCAGTATCCAGCCAATGGATGGTCCGTTCGCCTCAGCCTGGTTCAACACCATCAAGGGGCTGGCCGCCGTGATCGCCACTGGCGTGCTCGATACCTTGACCACCCAGCGCCTGCATTTTCACTCGACCATGTTGGTCGACCGCCTGGGCAACTCACCCCTGGCCGACGGCGACGCCCCGGGCCTGGCGCACCGCCTGCACGAGCAGGCCGTGGTGCTGACCTCTTCGGATCTCTATTACGTCATGGCCGCGGTCGCGGTGGCGTTGATCCTGCTGATTTTCTGGATGCCCACGCGGATCTTTCCGCCTCGCGCACCGACTTGATAGAAAGGACTGTTCATGAAACGCAAAGACAAAATTGCCGTCTCCGTCATCGCCGTGTTTGCCGTCGGCGTGCTGGTGTACCTGGTCGCGCCGGGCGTGCTGGGCAGCAAGCGCCAGACCACCAACGACGCGTTCGTCGCCGCTGACTTCACCCTGGTGGCGCCGCGCGTGGCCGGCTTTATCAAGGAAGTGCTGGTGGAAGACAACCAGCGTGTCAAAGCCGGGCAACTGCTGGCATTGATCGACGACCGCGACTTCCGCGCTGCCGCCCAAGCGGCTGATGCCGATACGTTGGTGGCGCAGGCCCAGCTGAAAAATGCCACCGCCACCTTGGAACGCCAAAGCTCGGTCATCGCCCAGGCCCAGGCCACCGTCGCGGCGGATCGCGCCGAAATGGCCTTCGCCGAACACGAACTCAATCGCTACAACCACCTTGCCGGTGTCGGCGCGGGCACTGTGCAGAACGCCCAGCAAGCCAAGACCCGTATCGACCAGGCCACCGCGCGGCTGGCGAATGCCACGGCGGTGCTGGCGGCCGAACGCAAGCAAGTGGAAATCCTCACCGCCCAGCGCGATGCCGCCGAGGGCGGGCTCAAACGCGCCCAAGCCGCGCTGGAACTGGCCAGCTTTCAACTCTCGTACACGCGCATCGTCGCGCCGGTGGATGGCATGGTCGGCGAGCGTGCGGTGCGCGTGGGCGCGTATGTCACGCCGGGCAGCAAGATCCTCGCGGTCGTGCCGCTGGAAGAGGCGTACGTGGTGGCCAACTTCCAGGAAACCCAACTCTCCCATATGCGTGCCGGCCAAGCCGTGCAGGTGCGTGTTGACAGCCTCGACGGCGAATTGCTCAACGGTCATCTGGAGAGCCTTGCACCCGCGACGGGCGTGACGTTTGCCTCGGTCAAACCGGATAACGCCACCGGCAACTTCACCAAGGTGGTGCAGCGCATTCCGGTGAAAATCGTCCTCGAACCCAACCAGGCACACACCGAGCGCCTGCGGGTCGGCATGTCGGTGGAAGCCAGCGTCGACACCCAGTCGGTCGCGCAGACGCGTGAGGTAGCCCAGCAATGAAGCGAGTTGCCTGGCTCACGTTGAGCCTTATCAGCCTGAGTGCCTGCACGGTCGGTCCAGACTTCCAGAGGCCGCAGGGCCCGCAAGTGACGCAATGGAGCGAGCCCCAGGGCCGCCAGGCGGCCAGCCGTGCGGTCAACGATCCGTTGCAGGAACGTTGGTGGGATGTGTTCCACGACGAGCAACTCTCGGCCCTTACACGCCGTGCGCTCACCGATAACCTCGACCTGAAGTTGGCCAGCAGTCGCCTGCAACAAAGCCGGGCCGTACGCCAGGTGACCACGGCCGAGCGTTATCCCAACGTCAACGCCAACGGTGATTACCAGCGCAAACGCAACAGTGGCAAAGGCTTGAGCGACCCGTCCGGCAACAACGGCCGTTCGGCATTCAACCAGTGGGACATGGGTTTCTCCGCGTCCTGGGAGCTGGACTTCTGGGGCCGCGTCAAACGCGAAACCGAAGCCGCCGACGCCACCTTGCAAGTCGCCGAAAACGACCGCCGTGCCGTGCTGTTGTCAGTGTTGGCCGAGACCGCTCAGAACTACATCCAACTGCGCGGTGTACAAAACACCCGCGCGGTCACCGAGCAGAACCTCGACGTCGCCCGTCACAGCCTCAAGCTCTCGCAGTTGCGCCTGGCTGACGGTGTGGCGACCGATCTGGACGTCGCCGAAGCCGCCGCCCAGGTCGCCGCCATTGAAGCGCGACTGCCGGATCTGCAACAGCGTCAGGACCAACTCATCAACGCCCTCAGCCTGTTGATGGGCGAACCGCCGCAGGCGCTGCATGCGCAACTGTCCAAGGACGCCGCCGTGCCCCAAACCCAGCGCCAGGTCGCGATTGGCCTGCCGTCGGAGCTGGCTGAGCGCCGCCCGGATATCCGCCAGGCCGAGGCGCGTTTGCATGCCGCCACCGCGAGCATCGGCGTGGCCAAGGGCGATTTCTACCCGCGCATCACCTTATCCGGCAGCCTCGGTTCCCAGGCCATGCAACTCTCGGATTTCGGTTCCTGGGGCTCCCGTGCCTTTGCCTTCGGCCCGCAGTTCAGCCTGCCGCTGTTCAATGGCGGGCGTTTGCAAGGCATGTTGAACCTGCGCGAAGCCCAGCAACAGGAAGCGGCGCTCGCGTACCAGCAAACCGTGCTGCGTGCCTGGCATGAGATCGACGACCAATTGACCCGCTACAACGCCAGCCAACTGCGCCGCGACAGCCTCGCCGAAGCCGTGCGTCAGAACCAGATTGCCCTGCGCACCGCGCAGCAGCAATACGTGGAAGGCGTGGTGGATTTCGTCAACGTGCTCACCGTGCAAAGCGCGCTGCTGGCCACGCAGGAGCAGTGGGTGGACAGTTCGACCGGGGTGTCGCTGGCGATGGTTGGCCTGTACAAAGCGTTGGGCGGGGGCTGGGAATCGGTCTACCCGCTGCAAACCGTTGGGCGCTGATCGACAAAGAGTTTTTGTCAGTCGAGAAATAAGGTGTAATGATAATTGCTCTCAATAGTACGCCTGAGCTTTTCATGGACACCGCGACTGACGGCCAGCAACAGCTTCATCTCCTGTACCGCGACCATCACGGCTGGCTGCAAGGCTGGCTGCGCAGGCGCCTGGGCGACCGCGAGCACGCGGCTGACGTGGCGCAGGACACCTTCCTGCGCCTACTGGTGTCCGGACGATTCCCGGGTGACAAGGAAAGCCGCAGCTACCTGGCGCAGATCGCACGCAACCTGGTGATCGACCAGTGGCGGCGTCTACGCATCGAGCGTGCCTATCTGGAAAGCATCGCGCACCTGCCCGAGCCGGAATCGCCGTCCCTGGAAACCCGCGCGCTGATCCTCGAAACCCTGATGCAGATCGACGCCATGCTCGACCGCATGCCCGACAACGTGCGCCAGGCGTTTTTGCTGTCGCAGTTCGAAGGCCTGAGTTACGCACAGATCGCCGAACGCTTGGGGGTGACTGTCAGCTCGGTACAGAAGTACATGACCCGCGCGATTGTTGCCTGCTATCAGGTGGCCTACGAAGAATGAGACACGACGCCCCCATCGCCCCGGCGGTTGTCGAGCAGGCCAGCGAATGGCTGATGCTGCAATGGGGCGGCGCCCTGCAAGGCGAACAACGCCAGGCCTTTGCCCGCTGGCAGGCCGCCGACCCTGAGCATCGCCGTGCCTGGCAGCGTTTGCAGCAGCTGCAGCAAACCCTCGGCAGCGTGCCCGCCGACAGCGCCCGCGCCGTATTGCGCGACACACCCGACACCCAACGCCGCGCTGCACTCAAGCTGCTCGGCCTGCTGTTGATGGCCGGCGGCAGTGGCTACCTGGTGCAACGCAGCGAGCCCTGGCAAGCCGCCTTCGCCGAATACCGCACCCGCACCGGCGAGATTCGCCACGTCACCCTCAGTGACGGCACGCGGCTTGACCTCAACAGCGACAGCGCAGTCGACCTGCGTTTCAGCCCCCGCGAGCGGCTTATCCGCTTGATCCGCGGCGAGATCCTGCTGACCAGCGGCCACGACCCCATCCGCCCGTTGATCGTCGAGACCCCAGCCGGCGTCGTGCAGGCCCTGGGCACCCGTTTTGCCGTGCGCGAACTGGCCGATGGCAGCCGTGTCGACCTGTACGAAGGCCGCCTCCGCGTAACGCCGACCCATGGCGCAGCCGTGCAGATGAAGGCCGGTGACAGCCTGTGGTTCGACGCGCGTCACAGCGCGTCGCTGGCGGCGGTGAGCGCCAACGCCAGCAGTTGGACCGAACACCGCCTGATCGCCGAGCGCCAGCCGCTGGGCGAGTTTGTTGCGCAACTGAGTCGCTATCGTCCGGGGCTGTTGCGGTGTGACCAGGCGGTGGCGGGTTTGCTGCTCACTGGCGTATTTCCGCTGAACGATACCGATGCAATCCTAGCGGCACTGGAGCGCTCGCTACCGGTGCACGTACACGCGGTCACGCGCTACTGGGTGACGATCAAGGCGCGGGTCTGAACATTTTTTCATCCGTGCTTGTCGGTTTTTGCTTCCCGCTCGGGATACCTCTTGAAAGCCAATCAAGAAGCGTTCTCACGGGGAGTCCTGCAATGCCGCACCACCCAATTCAACCTTTGGCCCGCGCCCTGCGCCGTGGCTTGTTTGTCAGCCTGTTGGCAACGGTGCCGATGGTGCCGACGCTGGGCTATGCCGAAGAAAGTGCCGAGGCGCAGCGCAGCTACAACATCCCGGCCGGCAACCTCGACCAGGCACTGAACCGCTTTGCCAGCGCCTCTGGCATTTTGCTGTCGGTCGATGCCTCACTCACCGAAGGCAAGCGTAGCGCGGGCTTGCAGGGGCGCTATGGGGTCGAGTCGGGCCTGGAGCGGCTGCTGATGGGCAGCGGCCTGATGGCGATGCAATCCCAGGGCGGGTGGTCGTTGCAGGCGGTGTCCAATGGCGGGCCTTTGCAACTGGGCGCCACCCAGATCAGCGGCCAGCAAACCCAGGAAAGTGCCTGGGGCCCGGTGGACGGCATTGTGGCGACGCGCAGTGCCTCCGGCAGCAAGACGGACTCATCGCTGGTGGAAATCCCCCAGACCATCAACGTGATCACCGCCGCCGAGATCAAGGCGCGCGGCGCGCAAAGCGTCACCCAGGCGTTGCTTTACACCCCCGGCATGACGGCGGGTGGTTTCGCCGACCGGGTCAAGTTGTTCGATGAGCCAACGTCCCGGGGCTTCTCGCCTACGCCCCTGTACCTCGACGGTCTGCACTTGCCTTACGGCGGCGGCAGCACTGGCGGTGCGTTGCAGATCGAGCCCTACTCCCTGGAGCGTATCGAAGTGCTCAAAGGCCCGGCCTCGGTGCTGTACGGGCAGAATCAGCCCGGCGGCATCGTCAACATGGTCAGCAAGCGCCCCAGCGAAACAGCGATCCACCAAGTGGTACTGGAAGCGGGCACCTACGAGCACAAAAGCGCGGCCATCGACCTGGGCGGCCCGCTGGATGAGCAAGGGCAATTTCTGTATCGCCTCACCGGCCTGGCCAATGACGGCCAGGACGAAATCAATTACGTCGAAAACAAACGCCAGTTCATCGCTCCCAGTCTGACCTGGCGGCCTAGCGATGAAACCAGCGTGACGGTGTTTGCCCAATACCAGAAAGACAAAGGTGTACCCGAAGCCCAAGGCCTGCCGGCGTCCGGCACGCTGTGGGACAACCCGAACGGCAAGATCAAGCGTGACGTGTTTATCGGCGAACCGGGCGTCAACCAGTACAACCGCGAGCAATACGCACTGGGCTACGAGATTTCCCATCGCCTGAACGACACCTGGACCCTCAAGCAAAACGCGCGTTACGCCGAGGTCGACGACCGCTACACCGCGCCGCTGCACGGCTACCGTTTTGTCGCCAACCCGGTCTCCGGCGTGCAGGACCAACGCTACCTGCAACGCTTCGGCGTGGACTGGGCGCAAAACAACAAAGTGTTTGGCGTGGACAGCATCGCCCAGGCTGAATTCGACACGGGCGCGCTGTCTCACACGATGATCTTCGGCCTGGATTACTACCATTCCAACTCGCTGTTCCATGGCCTGTATGACCGCAACCCACCGATCATCGACCTGTTCAAGCCGGTCTACGGCCAGCGCCTGAACTTTGGCCAGCCGTACCGCTGGGACCGCACCATCACCCAGACCGGCCTGTACATGCAGGACCAGATCAAGCTGGATAAATGGGCGTTGGTACTGGGCGGCCGCTATGACTGGGCCAATGTGGTGAACAAAGAGCCCTTGACCGACACCCGCTTCGCCAGCAAAGACCAGGCATTCACGGGGCGTGCGGGCCTGGTGTATCTGTTCGACAATGGCGTGGCCCCCTTCGTCAGCTACACCGAATCCTTCCTGCCGCTGGCTGGCACTGACGCCAACCAAAAGCCATTCAAGCCGTCGACGGGCAATCAATATGAAGTCGGCGTGAAGTACCAGCCGCCTGGCCAGAAGAGTTTCGTGCAGGTCTCGGTCTACCAGCTGGACCAGGAAAATGTGCTCACCACCAACCCGGTGGACACCACCTTCAGTACTCAAAGCGGCGCCATGCGCTCACGCGGTGTGGAGCTGGAAGCCAAGGCCGTTCTCAGCGATGCCTGGGACATCGTCGCTTCGGCCTCGCGCAATGACATCAAATACACCAAGGACAACGATGGCCGCGAAGGCCGTCACCCTGCCGGCATCTCACCGCTCACCGCGTCAATGTGGGTCAACTACAGCGTGCTCGGCGACACCCCGCTGGCCGGCCTCGGCGCAGGCCTGGGCGTGCGCTATGCGCGCCAAAGCCTGGGCGACTACTACGAGGGCGCCTTCAGTGTGCCGTCCTACAGTGTCTACGACGCCAGCCTGAGCTACGACCTGAGCCGTTCGCCACTCAAACTCAAGGGCGTGAAACTGGCGATGAACGTGCAGAACCTCACCAACAAGACCTACGTCTCGCAGTGCACCAGTAACCTGGATTGCTATTACGGCGAAGGGCGCACGGTGGTGTCGAGCCTGACCTACGACTGGTAACTGCCCGCATACGGTAGGAGCGAGCGTGCTCGCGAAAAACGCATGGAGCACGCGCCGCTACCTGATAGCGCTGCGTTATCGTTGACGTCTTTCGCGAGCAAGCTCGCTCCTGCAGGTCGTGGTTGAAGCCTTAAGGGTTCTGCAAGAACACCACATAACCCCGAAACCAATCACTCCCCTGTAAATACCCCGGTTCCTCCCACGTCCCACCCTGGATCAAGCCAATCTTGAACGGCAGCCCCAGCCGGTTCATCCGCGGCAAGTACGCCGCGTAATCCGGGATGCTGTGCCGTCCCTGATAGGTCTGCACCACGACTTCATCCACCACGCCCTTGAGTTGGGCGATGGCGGCTGGGTCGGCGTTGCTGCTCCAGTCCATCAGGCCGGTGATGCTCAGGCGCAGGTCGGCGGGCAGGCGTTGACGCAGGTCGCGCAGGAAGCTGGCGTATTCATGCAGGTATTGGGTGCGGGCGTCGAAGTCGATTTGGATGCCGACCACCGGGTTGCCCGCGTCGCGCCAGCGTTGCACCTGACCGAACAGTTGGCGGTAGACCTGCTCGGGCCAGTGCAGGGTGTGGGCGCGGTAGACGATCCAGATGTCGCCCTGGGTAAGGCGCGGCACACTGACGCCTTGGGCGATCATCTGCACGCCGCGCTGGGGCGCGCGGCGCGTGGAGTTGATCTGGCCCTGGAGGACGTACAGGGTTTTCGCCTGCTTGAGCACCGGCTGTGGCGTGACGCCGCTCCACAGCCAGAAGGCGTCATAGTCGCGGGCGTCGACGGCGCCGAAGGCCGGGCTTGCCAACAACAGCAAGCCTAACCACAGCTGCTTCACCAGTAGTACTGCAGCGATTTGCCCCATTGGGTGTCGGCGAAGCTGCTTTTCAGCTGGCGGAACCAGGCTTTGCGCACGGCAGGTTCAACGTCTTGCCCGCCGCAGCTGTTGTAGCCCGACGGTGCGTAACAGTTGACCGCACGGAACAGTGCGTAGGCCTTGTCATTTTTCGGCGCCTTGGCGTTGCCGATCACCTGTTTGTAGCCATCCAGCCGCGAGAAGGTTTCCCCCTTGAAGTCCGATGCGGTGCTGCCCAGGCTGCCGGCGGCGCGGGCCTGCTCCAACGGCATGCCGTCCAGGCCGTTGCGCAGGATGAACTCACCCAGGCAGTTCAGGCCCTGCGGGTTTTTCGCATCGGCCTGCAAGGTCGCGGCGGTTTGCGCGATGCTCGGGCAGGCGTAGCCGGACTCGGCTTTGTCGCCGTTCCACTGGAACAGCTTCAAGGTCTGGCTGGCGCTGTAGACGTAGCCCAGGCTGGTGCCCAGTTTGTCGTCCGGGGCGGTGGTCGGCAGTTGCTTGAGGTCGTCGGCGAACGTTGCGTACTGGCCGCGCAGCAGGTCTTTGTAGAGCAGCACGAATTGCGCAGTCTGGCGCTCCAGCGGGTCGCTGGCCTGGTCGATCTGCTGGCGCAGCAACTCGGGACCGGCGACGTTGCGCAGCAGGATGTAGCGCACCTGTTTGGCGCTGATCGGCGAATCGGCGGCAAACACCTTGGCCAATTGGCCGCTGCGCTCGTAGTTCATGGCCAGGGCCAATTCCAACTGATCGCGTTGCAGCGGTAACTTCGCCAGCGGCAGCAATTGCAGCCAGAGCGCTTCGGCGCCTTTCCAGTCCTGCTTGGCTTCCAGGGCCAGGGCGCGCAGGGTCTGTTGGCTGAAGGCGAAGTAATTGAGGCTCGACGGCACACTCTGGGGCAATTGCTTCAACGCGGCGTCCGGTTGCTGCTCGATGTACAGCGCGCACACCGCCAGCAGGTAGTCGTACAGTTCCGGCGCGCTGGCGAACGCTGCTTTTTGCTTCTCCAGGTCCGCGCGGGAAAGGGCGGGTTGGTTGCCGCCGCGCATCACCATCAGGTCGCTGACGAGCTGGATCATCGGCGTGGTGACGGTCTCGCTATTGACCATCAACAGCTTGAGGTCGGCTTCCTCCACCAGTTCATCCACCGACACATTGCGCTGCGCGTCTGTCGCTTCGGTCATCGACCAGGCGTAGGCCTCGGCGAGTTTGGTGTTATCTCCTGCCAACCAATAAACACGGCGCAACAGGCCACGGGCGGAGGCCAGGTATTCGCCTTGTGGATAAGTTTTCAGGTAGCCGAGAAAGCCTTCTTCGGCATCCCCCAGGGCGGACTTATCCACATGCTTGAGTTGCGGGATGCCGTATTCGTCAAAGGCTTCAGCCTGGGCCTGGTTCAAGGATGTACGCGCGGTCATGTACAGCGCGGTTTCCTTCAGCCAAGGCACCTGGCTGGAGCTGGCAGCGGCAAAACCGCGCTCAGCGTCACCGAAGCGACCGCTGTAGAAGTCGGCGGCGGCTTGCAGGTATGTACGGAACAGTTGGCCGTCGCTGGACTGGATCTGCTGGGCGTCCACCACCTGGCCGTCCCACGAACAGGCCGTGAGCAGTTGCAAGCGCGCCTTTATCAGCAGCTCACGCTCGGTCGCTGGCATGTCGGCCTTGATCACCTGGCTGATGAACGCAGTGGCGCTGTCATCATCGTTGCTGCGGCAACGGCTGCCCTCGCCATTCAGAAACGCTTCGCCTGCGGTCTTGTACTCGTCACGTTTGATGCCCAGCGGCTGTAGCAGCGTGTCGAGTTCGGCGGTGCGCGAGTCGTCCGGTTTGGTGTCGGGCTCGTCGCTGGTGGCGGGGACAGGCACCAGGCGATAGACCGGGAAGGGCACTGGGCCGAAGCCTTGGGCCAAATCGTCTTCACTCAAGGCATTGGGCGTAAGCGGTGCGGCCTTTTTGTCCGCCAGCAGCAGGCGCAGGTTCACGCGACTGTCGTTACCGGGGCTCAGGAAGGGCAGGTTGCTGCATGAATCGAGGCTGTCATGCGAGACGCGCCAATCGGGATAACACGAGTCGTCAGAGCTTGCCTGAGCGTGCTGGGTCATAGCCGCCAGCAATGTTAGTGCGAGGGGTGACAAAAAACCGATGCGCATGACGTGTCCTTGATCCTGAGTCCTTGGAGGAGGGCAATAATAGCGTGTTCCTGCATTTACTTCGGAGAGGCCCTGCACAAATTGCTGATTTGTCCGATTCCAGCAGCCAGCCTGGATCTTTTGTCCTAGAGTGGCGGTGTTTGCGCTTGGGCAATCAGGGGAATCGAGGTGCGTCGGTCTGTGGTAGAGCAAAACGAAAAGGTCGGGACGTTACCCGCACTTAACCGCCTCAGTTGGGAAGGTGCCGGTTGGATCAACCGTCTCTGGTGGGTGCCGATCCTGGCGCTGGCCATGGCCCTGCGCTTTTACCACCTGACGTCGGCGGCGATTTGGGGCGACGAGGGCTCAAGCCTGTTGCTCAGCGAATATGCTCTGGGCGACCTGTGGTTCCACGCCGCGCACGACGTGCACCCCCCGCTGTATTTTTTCCTGTTGCGCGGTTGGATCGAATTGTTCGGCGACAGCATCTGGTCGATTCGCGCCATGAGCGCCATTCCCGGCGTGATCGTCGTGGGCCTGGGCATCTGGCTCACGCGGCAATTGTCCACTCGTCGTGCGGCATTGCTGGCGGGGATCCTGCTGGCATTGTTGCCGACAGCGGTGCGCTACAGCCAGGAAGTGCGCATGTATTCGCTGCTGGGCGTGTGGTTGCTGGGCGCCACGCTGGCGCTGGTGTACTGGGTGCGTCACCCCGAGCGCTCGCGGTATCTGGCGGCGTACGGGGTGTTGATGAGTGCCGGCTTCTACACCCATTACTTCACCGCGCTGTGCGTGCTGGTGCATTGGGCCTACCTGGGCGTGCTGAGTGGCGCGATGCCGCGAGACCAACGGCTGATCACGCGCCCGGCCTGGTGGGTGGCCAACGCTGCGATTGTGTTGATGTACCTGCCGTGGTTGCCGAATCTGCTGGACCTGGTGCAGCACGTCGACCAGCTCAAGGTGGGCGGCGACATTGGTTGGGAAGAACCGGTCAACCTGTTCTCCCTGCCGTCGATGATCTGGCAGTTCGTGCTGCAGGATGAAGGCGTCGGCTTCTGGGCGCCGCTGTTCTGGTTGTTCCCGTTGCTGCTGGTAGCGGTCGTGGTCATCACGGCCTGGCGTGACCGCGAGCGCCATCGACCCGCCAGCCTGTTGGCGCTGCTTTTCCTGTTGCCACTGCTGCTGGTCTACGGCGTGTCGTTTATTTCCCCGGTGTTTATCGAACGTTACCTGACGGTATACGCCTTGAGCTTGCCGATCCTGCTGGCGATGGCCATCGACCGCTTGCCGTCGCGGTTTTCGCTGTTGGGGGCGGCGTTGTTCGTGCTGTTTGTCGGCGTGGAACTGGTGGGCTTGAAGAACAACTTCACCGTGGACGAACACGACCAGTTCAACGTGCCGGTGGAGTTCGTCAACCGCAATTACCAGGAAGACGACCGCATCGTCCTCAGCGACATGATGTGGTACCTCAGCTACGTGTATTACGACCAGACCGACGCCCAACTGCAGCTCTACACCCCGCCCAAACCTGATGGCACGCCCACCCGGCCGAATGCCTATGGCTTCGGCACCCTGGTGGACCAGGACGGCGGGCGTATTTACCTGGACCATCTGTCTGCACTGCCCGCCGACACCCGCCGCGTTTGGCTGATCAGCAGCAACGAAGCACCGGACGATTTCGCCCCGCTGCCTGAAGGCTGGCGCGAACTCAGTCGCCAGGATGGCGGCGGCGCGAGGGCGCGATTGTTTGTGGTGTGCAACGCACCGTCGGCGCAACCCGAGGGCTGCCGCTAGACTGGGTTAATTCATTTCTTTCAGGAGCCCGCCATGGAATCGCCTGTGCATAGTTTGCCGTCACTGTTCAAACAGCTGGGCCTGCCGGATGACCCGGTGAGCATCGAGCAATTTGTGGCGGTTCATTCGCCGCTCAAGCCGGAGTTGAAACTGGCGGATGCGTTTTTCTGGACGGACAGCCAGAAGGCGTTTTTGCGCGAGGAGATTCTGGAGGATGCGGATTGGGCTGAGGTGGTGGATGAGCTGAATTTGATGTTGCGGGGTGGGCGAGGGGTGTAAAAAAAACTTTGCTGAAACACGATAATGTAAAAAAAAATGGTGAGAGGTAAAAAAAACTGGGCTTTAATCGCTCAAGTGAATTTTTTCTGGGGAAGCTCACCTTGGCGACAGTCGGATATGCACATCTCTGCGAGTCGCTGGATTTAAAGGTCATCCCGCCTCACCGCGTCGCGATGATTAAACCCGTGACCAGAATCACCTTGATCGGCAACTGCCTGGCGGTTCCGCATGCCGTTGCACCTGCGCAACATGTCCTGTTTGAGCACGTGCTGTTCGCACTCAAGCATGAGGGTGTGAATCTCGCCATACTTGCCCAGGTTTTTGAACGTCTTGGTCCGGAGCCACTTTTGGCCGGTTTGGCGGAATCCCCCCATGGCGCCTTTATCCGTAAAGCCTGTTATTTGTGGGAAGGATTTACCGGGCGAGTGCTTGATTACGCACTACCTGTTCGGGGGCGTGTTGTTGCCTTGTTTGATCCCGAGCGCTATGTGACTGGCCCAAGCATCCGCAACAGTCGTTGGCGAATTGATTTTAATGGCCTGGGCTCTCTGCATTACTGCGCGACTGTGGAGAGAACGCCTGAGTTAGAGACGTTGTTGGCGCTTGATGTGTTGGGTCGCGCCAGATCTTTCATGGCAACCCTGCCTCCAGAAATGATGGACCGCGCGATCCAGTGGGCCTATCTCCACGAAACCCGCGATTCATTTGCTATCGAAAAAGAACAACCCAGTGAAGAAAAATCCCGACGCTTTGTCCAGCTTTTACGCCAGGCCCACGAAGGGCGGCTGCTGACAGAGGACTACTTGGTCGAGCTGCAAAACAGCACCGTCTCCAACCCGTTCGACAAAGCCGTCGCATTCCGCCATGAACAAAACCACCTGCACAACGGCCTGCGTGGTGCAGCGGGTGTCAGCTATGTGCCGCCTGCTCCGGCACTCTGTCAGGACCTGATGGAAGAATTGATGGCGTTCGCCAATCAGCCTGTGAGAGAGGTTGATCCATTGGTGGCGGCGGCCGTCACTGCTTTCGGCTTTGTGTTCCTGCATCCGTTCATGGACGGTAATGGGCGCCTGTCTCGCTTCCTGATCCACCAAACACTCTGCCACTACGGCGCGCTGGAGAACGGACTGCTGCTGCCTGTTTCCGTTGCGATGAAGCACGAAGAGGCGGCCTATCTGGAGGCGCTCAAGGCGTTCTCCCAACCCACGCGGGAATTCTGGAGCGTGACTTGGCTGGACGGCGATGAAATGGCCTTCGAGTTCATCGGCCACCCGTCGATTTACCGCTACTGGGACGCCACCCGCTGTGTCGAATTCACCCTGCAAATGGCTCGACGCGCATTGGAAGTGGAACTGCGTGAAGAAACCGAATTCCTCGACCGCTACGACCGCGTGATCAAGGCCGTGAACCAGCGTTATGACGTGCGCGGCAGTGATCTGTCGAAGCTGGTGATGATGTGCCTGGATAACGCGGGCAAGGTTTCGAAGCATCGGCGCAAGCAGTTTCAGTACAGCGTGGCGGAGGAGGTGTTTGAGTTTATCGAGGAGGAGACCCTGAGGTTAATCGAGGAGTAATAGGGCGGTTCTGAAATTTTGTGGAGAATATGGGAAATGTCCTATTTCTTTAAAGGAAACGGACGATGGTCGCGGCAGACGTTTTTTCTTATCAAAGGGAGGACCTCCTATTGACAAGAGATGCGACATGCAAAAACTAATTCCGCGTAGACAACTACAAAATTTTGATCCCTCGACGATTGAACTTGTAAGCCCTATTTTTGCGACATCAATTGTTGAGTCTCAACTTTCCTCTACTGCCCATTTATTTGGTTTGTCTGAACTTATCCGTGAGTGTGGTGTACGTTTGAGTTCGTGTGTAGGGAGGAATGAGCGAAAAGGAATACTTGAGAAAGTTAAAAGTGGAGAGTGGCTACTTATTTCAGAGCGGTTGGGCGCTTTAAATGACGCAGGTGCCAGGCGATGTATCCCTATTGGATTCTCTCCTCGCCAGCTTGAGAGCGAGGAGGTGGCAGGGCCGGGAAAATGGGCATTTTTTAGCATCGATTATGACGGAGTGAAAAACACCGCGATTATAGCCGCCAATCGATTAGGGTCTATGGGTGATCAAGGTCGAGTATTTGGTTCTGACGGTAAAGATTTAGCAAACACGACCAGAACACTCATTCAGCAATGGGTACCACTTAATGATTTCGAGGAGCACCGTATCGCGGATTCTGCCATACGTCGATATGGCGAGCTGCGGCATACCCCGCAACGGTTTCTGGAGGGAGAGGACAAGTGGCAGGTTGGGGGAAAATCGTGGCATTGGCAGCCAGTTACGCAAGATGAGGCGTATGAGATAAAGGGTGGAACAAAATGAGCCGTCGTAGAATTTGGCTGTTGTGGGGGGCGATGGATGCGATTTATCTCATTTGGTACTCAATCAATAGTTTTTTAAATAACAGAATTCCGTATTTAAGTGACGTGGTAAACGCTTCAGCTATTTTGCAGGAGCACAGTGTTGTGCAGCAATATATGTTTGTGTTGGCGTTAGTTTTACAGCTGTCAATATTTGCATCGTGCGCGATGTTTCTTCTCCAAAAAAAACAGTTTGGTGGCTTGTTTTTTTTCAAGCGCCTTTACGGCTTGTGTTTGTTATTCCGTCTGTTTCACTTCTTTTTATAGGCGCGCGAATTGTCCCGCATTACAGCGTGCCGTTAATGCTTGGATTGATTGGCGCATCGGAGATTCTAAAAATCTGGAGCGTGTGGCGATGGAGCAAAAAATGCTGATGCTTTTATCTGAACGTGCATTTTCGCTGCGCTATGTGCCAGCGCCCGTACGAGTCCTCCATCATCTGGTTACAGCTACATTGGTCTCGCTGCGCGACGGCTTGGAGATGATGGGCGAAATCCAGCGCCGCCTGGATGGCCAGGCCGAACAGCAGACCTGAAACCTAAACTGATCAAACTGTGTGTGTGGTTTGCCTGCGATAGCGAAGTTTCAGTCGACGTCTATCTCGACTGGACCGCGCCATCGTAGGCAAGCCCACACAGGCATTTTGCAGCGTCAGAAAATGCTGCATCCGCCCCCAAACCCGCTTTACTTACCCCTACCACCACCCATCCGCTAAATTGTTTCAAAACTTGACGCATTTCGATCCATCCACCATATTGATAGTTAGCAAACTAACTGTATGCGAACTATCCAGTGCCTCATTCTCCCGAACAACTCCAGATGAACCTCAGCAGCAGCATGGTGGTGGGCGCCCGTAACTGGCGCAAAATCTGCCAGACCACGCTGGTGAGCTATGGCATCTCCGAAGCCTGCGCCGTGCCGTTGTTGATGATCGGCCGCTTGGGCGATGGTGTGCACCAGGTCAAAGTTGCCCAGGCTTCAGGGATGGAAAGCCCGTCGCTGGTGCGCTTGCTCGACCGCCTGTGCACCGATGGTTACGTGTGCCGCACCGAAGACATCCATGACCGTCGCGCCAAGGCCCTGAGCCTGACCGAGCGCGGCCGCGAACTGGTGCAAGCGGTGGAAGGGCAGTTGGTGCGCCTGCGCAAGGAAGTGCTGGCAGACATTCCCCGGAGCGACATGGAAGCCGCGCTGCGTGTGCTGCGCGCCTTCGAGGCGGCTTCGCTTTGAACGGATTTTTTACCGGTTTCCCGCCCGCCCGTGATTGGTTCTATGGGGTGCGCACCTTTGCGGCCTCGATGATTGCCTTGTACATCGCCATGCTCATGCAAATGCCGCGTCCGTACTGGGCGATGGCCACGGTGTATATCGTTTCCAGCCCGTTTGTCGGCCCCACCAGTTCCAAGGCGTTGTACCGCGCCATCGGCACCTTCATGGGCGCGGCGGCGGCGGTGATTTTTGTGCCGATGTTCGTGCAATCGCCCTACATGCTGGTGGTGGTGATTGCCTTGTGGACGGGCACGTTGTTGTTTCTGTCCATGCACCTGCGCACCGCCAACAACTACGCGCTGATGCTGGCCGGCTACACCTTGCCGCTGATCGCGCTGCCGGTGGTGGATAACCCGTTGGCAGTGTGGGACGTGGCCGAGGCGCGTACCGAGGAAATCTTCCTTGGCATCGCGGTGGCAGCCGTGGTGGGCGCGATGTTCTGGCCGCGCCGGCTGATGCCGGTGTTTGATGGCTCGGTGGCCAAGTGGTTTGCCGATGCCCAGGTCTACAGCCAGCGCTTTCTGACGCGCAACGTTGAGCCTGACGAAATCAGCACGCTGCGCGGTGGCATGGTCGCCACCTTCAATACCCTTGAACTGATGATCGGCCAACTGCCCCACGAAGGCGCGCGCCCCCAGACGGTACGTAATACCAAGGAACTGCGCGGGCGTATGATTCACCTGTTGCCGGTGGTGGATGCGCTCGATGATGCGTTGTATGCCATCGAGCATCGCGCGCCGGAATTCCTCGATAAGATCACGCCGCTGCTGCAGGCGACCCGCCAATGGTTGGAAGGCACCCAAGACGCTGCGCCGATGGAAAGCTGGCGCGCCTTGCGCGATCAGGTCGATGCCTTGCAACCTCAAGGTGAAGCGCTGGACGATCGTCACACATTGCTGTTCTCCAACGCGCTGTACCGCCTGGGCGAATGGATCGACCTGTGGCAAGACTGCCGCAGCCTGCAAGCCGCCATCCAGTGCGAAAGCCAGGACACCTGGCGCGCCGTGTACCGCCATTGGCGCCTGGGCCGGCTCACGCCGTTCCTCGACCGTGGCCTGATGTTCTACTCGGCGTTTTCCACCGTCACCGCGATCATCGTTGCCTCGGTGCTGTGGATCCTGCTCGGTTGGACCGACGGCGGCAGCGCGGTGATCCTGGCCGCCGTTGCCTGCAGCTTTTTTGCCTCGATGGACGACCCGGCGCCGCAGATCTACCGGTTCTTTTTCTGGACCGCCATGTCGGTGCTGTTCGCCAGTCTTTACCTGTTCTTAGTGCTGCCCAACCTGCATGACTTTCCGATGCTGGTGCTGGCGTTCGCCGTGCCGTTTATCTGCATCGGCACGCTCACGGTGCAGCCGCGTTTTTACCTGGGCATGCTGCTGACGCTGGTCAACACCTCGTCGTTTATCAGCATCCAGGGCGCCTATGACGCCGACTTCCTCAATTTCGCCAACGTCAACCTGGCGGGGCCGGTGGGCTTGCTGTTTGCCTTTGTGTGGACACTGATCGCGCGGCCCTTCGGTGCTGAACTGGCGGCCAAGCGCCTGACCCGTTTCAGTTGGCGCGACATCGTCAGCCTCACCGAGCCCGCGACCCTGGCCGAACACCGGCACATGGCTGCGCAGATGCTCGACCGCCTGATGCAGCACCTGCCGCGCCTGGCCCTGATCAACCAAGACACCGGCACCGCCCTGCGCGATTTGCGCGTGGCGCTGAATCTGCTCGATCTGCTGGCCTACTCGCCGCGCATCCTCGGTGTGCCACGGGTGTTGCTCAACCAAGTCGTCGAAGGCGTAGGCGGTTACTTCAAGGCGTGCCTCAAGGCCGGTGAACGCTTGCCTGCGCCGAGCGGTCTGCTGATGACCCTGGACCGCACCCGCCGCGCCCTCAACGGCCAGGGCCTGCAAGACGAAGACGACACTCGCCTGCACCTTTTGCACGCGCTGGCTGGCTTGCGCCTGTCACTGCTACCGGGCGTGGAATTTATTGGCGGCACCGAGATGGAAGCGCCGCTGCCTGATGGAGCGCCTTTATGATCGGTGATCTGGATATCAGCGGGGTGTTCCTGCCCACGCTGCTGGTGCTGATGGGCATTACCTACCTGATTTACC
>Ga0308165_1001404_pt1 | contig 33701 bp, 34 predicted proteins | sample PhyWR2_FD_201032 | JGI IMG/M metagenome (GOLD analysis project Ga0308165, IMG submission 201032) | Phyllosphere microbial communities from UC Gill Tract Community Farm, Albany, California, United States - DLSLW.R2 | ecosystem: Host-associated > Plants > Phyllosphere > Unclassified | place: USA... | reverse complement strand
CGGAATACGGCGAATACGTCACCGGCCCACGCATCATCAATGAAGAGAGCAAGAAGGTCATGAAGCAAGTGCTGACCGACATCCAGACCGGCGAATACGCCAAGAGCTTCATCCTGGAAAACAAGGCTGGCGCACCGACCTTGCTGTCGCGTCGTCGCATCAATGCGGAACACCAGATCGAAATCGTCGGTGAAAAGCTGCGCGCGATGATGCCTTGGATCAAGGCTAACAAGCTGGTCGATCAATCGAAGAACTAATCGATCTCTTGTCGATGAAGAAAGGACGCTTCGGCGTCCTTTTTTATTTTCCGCGACTCTACGACGATCAGTAACAAGGATGTTGCATTGCTTGCATCTTGTCACAATTGCATTGTTCCTCCGAAGAACTAAGCATGCTGCAAGGCGTCCAAACGCCAGTCTTCGTTACTGCTTTTCTTTGCACATTGATGCGCAGGACAGTACGAAACTCATCAATCCGTTTCATTTCTGGAGATATCCATGTCGCGCTCAAGCCAACTATTATTCGCCGCCGTACTTGCCACAGCCACCATGGCGGCACATGCGCAATCAGTTCAGACTACCGGCACCCTGGTGGTCATTCCGGCCTCGGGCGAACTCGTCGTACCCAACGATGAAGCGCGCGCCACTCTGAACGTCGAAGAGCAGGACAAGGACAAAGCCGCCGCCGCATCGCGCGTCAACAAGAAGATGAAGCAGGGCATCGACATCGTGAAGCGGCAAGACCCGCAGGCGCAGCTCAAGACACGCGGCTATTACACCTACGCGGTCTACGCCGAAGATCCGCGCCCGAGCAACAAGCCGCGCCCCATCGTCGGCTGGCGTGTGGGGCAATACCTTGACGTCACCACCACCAATCTGGAAGGTCTGCCGCGTACCGTGGCGGCAGCACAGGGCGTTCTGGGACTTAATAATCTGCAATTCGGACTGAGCCCGGCCGCAACCAGGAAGCTGGATGCCGACCTCATTAACGCGACCTTCAAAAATCTCAATGAGCGCGTTGCATCGATTGCCGGCGCGATGGGTCGTCGCAGCGGTGACGCCGTGGTGGAAACCGTGGATTTCGAAGGCTCCGGCAACTACGCCCAGAACGCACCGGCGCCCAAGGCGATGATGATGCGCGCGATGGCCGATGCGCCGGCGCAGGAGGCTGTGGCCGAACCGAGCTTTGAGCCGGGCGACACCACCATCGGTATGCATCTGGTTGGCAAGGTGCGTTTCAAATAATGGGTTGAGTCTCATCGGGCGGCATCCGCTGCAGGCCGTCCGATGCAATTGTGCTCCGGCGCACCAGCCCGGAGCAGCGCTTGATCCTTCCTCGTCTCCCTGTCCCTCACTGCCGCCATTGTTCGCGTCAATCGTGGTAATCGCGATAAAATAGACTTCATCAGAACAAGAATGGCTACATCAGGCCACCAGGTCCCTCCGTTTTCCCCCGGCCGGAATCTCTGGCTGTCATTCGCTGTCAACGGGTAAATATCCGTTGATTTGACTTGCGGTGCGTTACATTTCTTAGGCGCTCGTCTAGAATAAGCACGCTTTAACATTTTGAAAACTATCAGCGACTATCGGAGCAACGTTGAATAACCACTATCCACATCCTATTATTGCCCGCGAAGGCTGGCCTTTTCTGGGCATTGCCGTTGTCGTCGCCGTTGTCGTCACCCTGATCGGTGGAGCATGGTCGATTCCGTTCTGGATCATCGCCTTGTTCGTGCTGCAATTCTTCCGCGATCCGCCGCGCACCATTCCTCAGAATCCGAATGCGGTGCTGTCGCCTGCCGATGGCCGCATCGTCGTGGTTGCCAAAGCCCACGATCCTTACACCAATCGCGAAGCGCTGAAGATCAGCGTGTTCATGAACGTGTTCAACGTGCACTCCAACCGAGCCCCGGTGGATGGCAAGATTGAGACCGTGCAGTATTTCCCCGGCAAGTTCGTCAATGCCGACCTCGACAAGGCGTCGCTGGAAAACGAGCGCAATGCGCTGGCGATCACCGCGGCCAATGGCGAGAGCGTGACCTGCGTGCAAGTGGCAGGCCTGATTGCGCGCCGCATCCTGTGCTACGTCAAAGCCGGCGACGTGCTGGCGCGCGGCCAGCGTTACGGCTTCATCCGCTTCGGCTCGCGCGTCGACGTGTACCTGCCGTTGACCGCAACCCCGAAAGTGAGTGTCGGCGAAAAAGTCTCGGCCACGGAAACCATCCTGGCTGAATTCTGATCACCCGACGCATATTGGACTGACTTCCTATGGCAACTTTCCGCAGACGCAAAAACAAAGGCGCGATTCCGTTTCCGAAATCCTTGCGCAGCCATAAGGCGCCAATGTATCCGGCCCAGCTGGAAGACAGCGACGGCGCGCCGATCGTGCGTCCGAGGCGCTCGCGCGGCATTTACCTGCTGCCGAACGCGTTCACCACGGCAGCGCTGTTCTGCGGCTTCTACGCCATCGTGATGGCGATGAACCTGAAGTTCGACCACGCCTCCATCGCGATTTTCGTCGCCATGGTGCTGGACAGCCTGGACGGCCGCGTGGCGCGCATGACCAATACGCAAAGCGAATTCGGCGCCCAGTACGACAGCCTGTCCGACATGGTGTCGTTCGGCGCGGCGCCGGCGCTGGTGGTCTATGAATGGTCGCTGCGCGGCATGGGCAAGCTGGGCTGGCTGGCGGCGTTCGTGTACTGCGTCGGCGGCGCCTTGCGCCTGGCGCGCTTCAATACCAACATCGCGGTGGTCGACAAGCGTTACTTCCAGGGTTTGCCGAGTCCTGCCGCCGCCGCATTGGTGGCCGGCTTCGTCTGGCTGATGGACGATCTGCGCTTCGCCGGCACCGACCTGAGCTGGGCGGCCTGGATCATCACTTTGTATGCCGGCATCACGATGGTGACCAACGTGCCGTTCTACAGTTTCAAGGACATCAATTTCCGCAAGCCGGTGCCGTTCATCGCGGCCCTGCTGGTGGTGGTGCTGCTGGTGGTAATTTCCAGCGATCCGTCCAAGGTACTGTTCGGCCTGTTTGTCCTGTACGGTTTGTCCGGCTACATCGTGTATGCCTGGCGCAAGATCAAGGGCAAGCCCGTCAGCATCGTGCAGACAGAACACGAAGAGAAGTAGTTTTCAGGGCAACTGAAACCGATCAAAACCGCCGCAGCGCAAGCCCGGCGGTTTTTTTGCGTGGAGCGCGCGGCTGATCAGGTTGTCACTGTTGCATCGAAAATCGTCCGCTTTGCTGCTAAGCTGAAACAGAAGAATGATTCAGCCATCGAGGACCTGTATGGCCATTGCGATCAACAGTTCATTTACCGCCAGCGTTCCGGCTGCCTATGGAGGCAGCACGCCGGTGATCGACCTCGGCCTGGGCCCGGCGGCGATCAGTACGGCGGTGGCGCTGAGCAATGCAGGATCGGTGGTCGTCAGCATCAGCGGCGCGCCGGCCGGATCGGTCACGTATACGGCTGCCGGGTTGCTGCGGGAGATATCTTTTGCCGCCGTGCCGGCACAAAGACCGCCGCCGCAAGCTGTACAGCAAGAACGTGCGCCGCAAGAGCGTCAATCGTCCCCGGCGGCCAACTCGGCGTCCGCAGCTTCACCCACGAATGATGGCCCGGAGTCGGATCAAAGCGAACCCGCCGTGGATGGCGTCTACAACGGCAGCGGTGTATTTACGCCGACCAGCGGAGTCTCGCCGCAACTCGCTACGGTGCTGCGCAGCGATCCGGGCTTTGCGACCGTTGCGGCCAACGACTCGTTCGCTTCGGGCGTTGTCGGCACGCTGGTGTCGACCAGCGCCTGACTAGCTTTCTTCCCGATTTTCCAGTTTGTTCGCACTGATGGCGGTGGCGACGCGTCGTCGCAGCCCGGCGTCTTGCGCGATTTTTTCGCTGAGGTGGTGGTCCACGCCGGGCAGGTCGATCAGCCTTCGGAAACGCGCCGACCGAGCCGCCTCCATCAACAGGTCGGCGACGTCGTACGGTATCACCGTGTCGTCGAGCGCCCGGACGATCGTCAGGCCGCCACGATAGCGGCGGATCAAATCCAATGTTTCAGCATCACGCCAACTGTCGGGGCGCCGTATCGCGGAGGAGAATCCCGGGCCGAACGGCAGCGCGAAAGCGGCGCGATCGTAAATTGCCCCGACCATCAATACCACATGGTCAATATCACCGGCGCTGCAGGCCAGGCGAATGGCGATTTCGCCGCTCATGCTGGTGCCGGCGACGGTATGGATGCGATGTTCGGGGTCGACACGCTGTCGCACCTGCTCGGCCTGGCGCAGGCGTTTTGCCAGCGAGTCCGGCGTGTTGCCGCTGCTCTCGCCATGACCGGAAAAATCGAAGCCGACGCTGCCAAGGCCGAGTGTCAAAAGCGCTTCCCGCAGCGGGCGTTGGCGTTGCCGATGGCTTTGTCCGGCGCCATGCAAGAACAGCACAGCGGGCGCATCCACCGGATTCGTCGCGCTCAGGACGTCGCCGACGATGGTCTCGTCGTCGACCTCCAGCTCAAAGCGACGTTCGTTCATTCCGGAGAGTTTTGCCGCCGTTCGTTGCCTGGCGTCTTGGCGTAATAGGAGCGCTTGTCTTCGTACATCAGCGCGTCCGCGCGTTGCACGGTGGCCTCCAAGCGCTCGCCGTGCTGGCTGGTGGCGCTGCCCATCGACAGGCTTAGCGGCGCGCCGGAGTAATACTGATTATTGATATCGATCAGGCTCTGGATGTTTTCCATCATGGCGACGGCGCCGCGTTCGTCGGTGGCCGGCATCAGGACGGCGAACTCGTCGCCGCCGATGCGCGCCGCGTGGACCGGACGATCCGCCGCCTTGCCGAGCACTTCGCCGATGCGACGCAGCAGGGCATCGCCGGCCGCATGGCCGAGCTGATCGTTGACTTCCTTGAGGCCATTGAGATCGGCCATGATGATGCTGACCGGAAATGGACCCTTGCGCTCCAGGCGATTCATTTCATCGACCATGAAGGCGCGGTTGTGCAGCTTGGTCAGCTCGTCGTGCTTGCCGAGAAATTCGAGGTAGGCTTCGGCCTTCTTGCGCGCGGTGATGTCGGTGAGCGCGACCAGCACCAGGTCCCAATCTTCTTCGTGGCCGGGGAATACCGAGAATTGTAAATGGACGTGCAGCTGTTCTCCATTGAGCGCGTAGTTCACCACCTCGCGCTGGTGGAACAGATTGCCGTGCCACAGCTCGCTCAACTGCTCGTTGAAATGCGGCCGCATGTCGTCGCGAAACACTTCGCTCAGGCGCGACAGCAGCGTCTTTTTGTCGGGCGCATGGAACATCGTCAACGTCTGCTGGTTGACGTCAATGACGCGTATCTCCTGCATGCAGCGTTCGACGAACTCCGGATGCACATCGGTGAATACGCGGAAATCCTTGATGCCGATCTGGCGCAAGTCGCCGAACAGGCGCTTGACCGCGCTGAAATCTTCCACCCACAGTGAAATCGGCGAGTATTCGAACAGCCCCCGTGCGTAGTCTTCGCTGTGCGTCAGCTTGCGCCGCGCGGTTTCGCGTTCGGTGACGTTTTCCACCGCCAGCAACACGCGCTCCCAGCTGTCTTCATAGCCGGGCAGGATGCGGGCGTTGAGCTGGATGTCGAGGCGCTTGCCGGACAGGGTGTAATTGACGCTGTGACTGGAGAATTCGTGCTTGCCTTCCCACACCTGCAGCAGTTCTTCGATATGCGTGTGCAGCATGTCGTCGCGGAATACCTTGTCGAGGTTGGCGACCAGATGCTCCAGATTGTCGGCCTCGAACAATTGCAGGGTCTTGCTGTTGACTTGCAGGACGCGGATGTTCAGGGTGCATTCGTGCACGCGCGACAGGTCGGCCTGCAAGTAGCTGCGCAAATCAGTGACCCCGGCTTCACGCCAGGCATCGAGCAGTTTTTTGACGCCGCTGAAGTCTTCCAGCCACATGGAGATGGGAGCCAGCGCAAACATCTCCGCATTGACGAGTTCGCCGCCGCTGGCGGCATTGTCGGGGGGGCGGCTTTGATTCTGCATGACGGTGAAGAAGGGTGGGTGACGCACTAGTGTAATGCCTTTAATGCAACGTACCCACGTTCTTCAAGGTTAATTCGCGTCTTTTTTGACAAAATTATGCAGTGTCCGGAAGGTGCCGCAAGAATAATTTCTAGCGCGACGCCAATAATTGCCGCGTCATGTTGCGCAATCGACGGATTGAGGACATTGCCAGGCAGACCACGGATTGCAGCACAAGGCTGCGCGTCGGCGCGCCGGCGTAATGCAGCACTTCTGCCGTGCGCGTTGCGTGCAGGCAAGTCCAGCCGCCGCGCTCGATCTGATAATGCTGGCCTTCATGGATGGTCGACAAGGTCCGCAGCACGGCGTCGGAGAGCCATTCCGGTGACTCGCGCAGACGGATGCTGCCGGCTTCCACCACCAGTACGGCATCGCGGCGGCTCCACAAATAGTAGCTTTGGCCGGCGCTGAGCTGAATCCGGGTCGGGGCAGTCTGAGGGCTGTCGGTTGTGTGCATGATGTTTTCCCTGTTGGTTGGCGTAGGGATAGTCTAGGCAAGAGCAGGCATACGAAACAGGCACAGGCTGTTGTCATGTGAATCGAAACAGCAGGCATTTTTTCGATCTGTTATCGTCTGTTTTCGATCGCTCTGTATCTATCGCCGCCACCGCGGAACGCTGAAGATTCACCCATGGATATGCAACCACCCCCATTCGCCCTTACCGGTGCTGCAGCACCGGCTTCGCCGCCCGCCTTGCCGATTTATCGCCGGCTGGCCGAGCATTACCTGTCGGCGATCCAGTCGGGCACACTGGCACCCGGCGACCGCATGCCGTCGGTACGCGACCTGATGCGCCAGCACCATGTCAGCTTGTCGACCGCGCTGCAGACCTTGCGTCACCTGGAGGAAGGCGGCTGGCTCGAAGCGCGTCCGCGCTCCGGCTATTTCGTGCGCCAACCGCGCCGCGCCATTATTCGCCCGGTGGGCGAGCCCAACATCCTGGCGCCGCTCGACCCCGCGCAGTACGTCGGGATTCACGAGCAGGTCTCCGATTTCATCGCGCGCCGGCAACTGCAGGCGCCCACCATTGACCTGAGCGGCATGACCTGCGCACCAGAGCTGTATGCCGTCGAAGCACTCAAGAACGCCGCCATCCGCGCCTTGCGCGAGCAGCCGTCCTTGCTCACCAGCGCCATGCCGATCAACGGCAACGCCGCTTTCCGCCAGGTGGTGGCGCGCCGGGCCCTCAATGCGGGCATTCGCATCGGTGCCGACGACGTGGTGGTCACGCACGGCTGTATCGAGGCGCTCAACCTGGCGCTGCGCGCGGTGGCGCAGGCCGGTGACACCATTGCGGTGGAGTCGCCGACCTACTTCGGCCTGCTGCAGACGCTGGAAAGCCTGGGCATGCGCGCGCTGGAAATTCCGACCAGTCCGCAGACCGGCATTTCGATTGAGGCGCTGGAACTGGCCATCCAGACTTACGGCAACATCAAGGCGGTCGTGGTGGTGCCGACCCTGCAGAATCCGCTCGGCTGCATCATGCCGGACGCGCACAAGGAGCGCCTGGTGGCGCTATGCGAGCGTTGTGCGGTGCCGCTGATCGAAGACGACGCCTACAGCGAACTGGCCGACGGCGAGGTTGCGCCCAGCGCCGCCAAGGTGTGGGACCGCAGCGGCAACGTCATCTATTGCGCCTCCCTCAACAAGGTGCTGGCGCCGGGCATGCGGTTGGGCTGGATGACCAGCGGAAAATGGCATGAGCGGGTCAAGATGCTCAAGTTCGCCTATACCCGCGCCAACGAGGAATGGACCCAGATCACGGCCGCCAACTACATGGGTTCGCCGGCTTACGATCGCCACCTGCGACGCTTGCGCGGCAGCCTGAAAGAACAGCGCGAGCAGATGGCGGAAGCGATCGCCGCCTACTTCCCGTCGGAGACGCGCCTGAGCGTGCCCAATGGCGGCGTCGGCCTGTGGGTCGAGTTGCCGCGCGGGCTGTCGTCGAAGGCGGTGTTCGCCGCCGCGCTCGACCAGGGTATCGGCGTGTCGCCGGGCGTGATCTTCTCCAATTCGGACCGTTTCGATCACTACCTGCGCCTGTGCTGCGGCAAACCGTTCACGCACGAACTGGATCAAGCCTTGCGCAAGCTGGGCGGAATCGTGGAGCGCATGCCGGGCTGAACGAAGGACATCGGCGAGCTGCTGTCGAAAAGTTTTTCCGCTGCGGCGGGAAAGCTTTTTTTGCCTTCCTCAAAAAAACTTGTAAGATTGCGTTCGATCCCCGCGACAAATCACCACTTGCTGACTGGCGTGCTGTGCTGATTTCCGCGTCGCTGCCGGACAGGCGTGTTTCCTAAATTCAGAACAAGCTACAGGAAAAGCATATGCAGTCTCTTTCTCAGGGCGGGGCGGATGCGGCGTTATTGCAACTGCTGCAGCAGGCGATCAATTTCCACACCACCGGCGATCTGACCCGGGCCGAGCGGATTTACCGCGAAGTGCTGGCGCAGGATCCGGTCCACCCGATCGCCCTGCATTACCTCGGTATTTTCTTGCATCAAAACGGCCAGCATGATGAAGGCGTGCAAAGTATCCGCCTGTCTTGCGCGCTGCAGCCGGACAACGCGGCCTGGCACAACGACCTCGGTAACGTGCTGTTCGCGCTGCGCGAATTCGAGGAGGCCTCCGACGCCTATCAGGCTTCGCTCGACGTCGATCCGCACGACCATGTGGTCTGGAACAATCTCGGCTCGTCCCAACTGCAGCACAACGATAGCGAAGCAGCGATTGCGTCTTTCAAGCAGGCCGTCGCGCTGTCTCCGGAGTTCGGTCCGGCGCTGATCCATCTTGGCAATATCTACGACGCGGCCGGCGACAAGATGACCAGTTCGCATTACCAATGCCGCGCCTTCGTGCTGCCGCCGCTGGAAGGAAAGTCGAAGGAGATGCTGGGCGTTTCCTTTTACTTCCTTGGTCGCCTGCAGGAGGCTGCCGACATCTATCGCGACTGGATGGAAGACGAACCCGAGAATCCGATTGCCGCCCATATGTACGCCGCCTGCTCGCAAATTGAAGTGCCCGGACGGGCGTCGGACAGCTACCTGGAAAAACACTTCGACCGCTACGCAGAGACCTTCAACGCCAACCTGGTCGGCAGCCTCGGCTACCGCGGTCCGCAACTGATGGCGCAAGGGCTGGATATCATCGGTGCCGCCGGCAAGCAATACGACGTGCTCGACCTGGGTTGCGGCACCGGGTTGTGCGCCCCCATTGTGGCCGCCCATGCACGCTCGCTGACCGGTGTCGACCTGTCCGGAAAGATGCTCGACCAGGCGCGCGCGCGCGGCGGCTACGACCGGCTGATCAAACAGGAAATCACCGACTTCATGGGCGCGGAACCGGGAGCCTATGACCTCGTCCTGGCGGCCGATACGATGATCTATTTTGGCGGTCTGGAAAAGGTGTTGGATGCCGTGGCAACCACACTCAGGGACGGTGGCCATTTCATGTTCACGGTGGAGGCGGTGACGCCGGAAGCAGGACAAATCGATGGTTTTCAGTTGCACCCGAGCGGCCGCTATCGTCACGGCACCGACTATGTCATGCGTTGCCTGGCGGAGGCCGGGCTCACCTTGGTCAGCATGACTGAGGCAACGCTGCGCGAAGAAATCCGCCAACCCGTCAAAGGCGTGCTGGTGGTGGCGAAAAGAGCATAGCGTCGGCCGCAAAAACGACAGACAAAAAAAGAGCGGCGGGCCTCAGCCTCGCCGCTTTTTTCATTTGGGCATCTCATTTGCCCATCTCACATGCCCATCTGATGTGCGGCCAAATCAGTTCAGGCGGTTCAATACCGCTCGCACTTGTTCCGCCGTCGGGATCGGCGCGACGGCGCCGTAGCCGGTGGTGGAAATCGCCGCCGCCACATTGGCGTAGCGCGCCGCTTCAAACGGATCCTTGCCGTCGACCAGTTGCGCAATGAAGGCGCCGCCGAAGCAGTCGCCGGCGCCGGTAGCGTCGATGGCGTCCACCGTGTGGGCGGACACCATCCGCCGTTCGGCTGCCGTCGCCACGTAGCAGCCTTCCTTGCCGAGTTTGAAGGCGATCAGCTTGACGCCATATCCGAGCAACTTGTCGACGATGGCGTCGCGGTCTTCAAGGCCGGTGAGGGCGCTGACGTCTTCCCAGCTTGGCAGGCAAATGTCGCACAGTGCGAAAGCGTCGGCCATCCGGGCGCGGGCGCGTTCCAGCGGCCACAGGCGCAGTCGCAGGTTGGTGTCGAGCGAGGTCAGCGTCCCGTTCTTGCGCGCATGCGCCATTGCCGCCAGGCCGGCGTCGCAGGCGCTTTCGCTGATGGCCAGGCTGATGCCTGACAAATGGAGGACCTTGGCTTCGGCGATGGCTTGCAGGGGCAGGTGTGCCGGCGTGTAGCGGCTGGCGGCGGAGTTCGAACGCAGGTAGGTGAAGTGATGGCCGGCATCGTCGTGCGTGACGAAGTACACGCCCGACGGCGTATCCTGCACCACGCTGACATGTGCGGTGTCGACGCGCTCGGCTTGCCACAGGGCCTGCAGGCTCTTGCCGAAATGATCGTCGCCGACCGCGCTGACGTAAGCGGTGTCGGCGCCCTGACGGGCTGCGGCGATACAGAAGTTGGAGGTATCGCCGCCGAAGCCTTCCAGGTAATAGCGCGGGTTGTCGGTGCTTTGGTTGAATTCCACCATCGCTTCGCCATAGGCGAGGATTTTCTTGCTCATGATGTCGAAGTAATAAAAACTCAGAAGAAGGTCTGGACGATGTCGAGGACGTTGAATTTGGCGTCCAGCACCGGCAGGTGGCGCCACTTGTCGAACGTCAGGCAAGGATGCGAAATGTCGAAGGCGATCATGTCGCCCACGCGGATGTCGTCGCCCGGCGCAATCTTGAGATAGGCGTGCTGGTCCATCATGCCGGTGACTTCCCAATGCGCAGGAGAATCCACAGGCGCAGCGTCGTGGCCCGGACGGAAGCGCTTGACCGGCAGCGGCAGGCCGGCGTCGAAGGCGGCGTCGCGTTTGCCCAGGGTGATGATGGCTTTGTCGGCCTCCGGGATCGATTGCACGTACGCCCACAATTGCAGGGCCGGCAGCAGTTCGCTGCGCATCTTGCGGGCGACCGGATTGCGGGTCTGGATCTGTTCCTGCGCGGCGCGATAGACGCCGACGTCATGCGTGAGATAGCAGCCGGGGCGCAGCACCACGTCCAGCGGCACGCCGATGTCGGCGCCGGCGAACTCTTCCGCGACCACGTCGTACCAGGCCGAGCCGGCGCCGGTCAGTACCGCCGGTTTTTGCGCCGTGCGATGGCTGAGGTAGCCTTGTTGTGCCAGGTCTTTGGCGCATTGCACCGCGCGTTGCAGGAACAGGCGGATATCGGCTTCTTCCTTGAGCACGCCTTCATACACTTCGATGCCGGACAGCGCGATGCTGCCTTCCCAGCGCTTGACGGCGGCCAGTACGGTAGCCTGTTGTTCGTTGTCGCGCACGCCGGTGCGACCGCCGACAGGACCCAGTTCCAGCAGGACGTTGAGGGTTTGTTTCTTTTCCGAGAAGAAGCGGCCGAGCTGATCGACCAGGTCGGCGGAATCGACGAGGCAAAAGAATTCGAACGACGGATCTTCCAGCAGGCGCGAGATGATCTGCATGTTCTGTTTGCCGACCAGTTGATTGGCCATCAGCACGCGGCGCACGCCGTGGTGATAGGCAACGTTGGTCTGGTGCGCGGTGGCCAAGGTGATGCCCCAAGCGCCAGTGGCGAGCTGGCGCGCGAACAGTTTCGGCGCCATGGTGGTCTTGCCGTGCGGCGCCAGCTTGACGCCGTATTCGGTCACAAACCGCTGCATCCAGTCGAGGTTGTGCGTCAGGCGTTCTTCATACAGCACGGCGGTCGGCAGGCTCAGGTCTTCCTTGAGGAGATTCCAGGGCAGGCTATTGGCGGCGTCGGGCGCCAGCGGGGCGGTCAGCGTGCCGATTCCCTTGTTGAGCGGATCGATGATGCCACTTTGCCATTCCTTCTGGTAGTTTGTATCACTCATCTTGAATTTCTCCTCAAAAATTTGATTTGACGTAATCATAGTCCTGAATTTACTATGTTGGAAGTGTGTTATAAACTAACACGAAAAAATCATGGCGCCTCCGGCAGCAAGTGGTAACGGTATTTCCGGTTCGGCGCTCATCCACAATTCGAGACTTCATTCCCCAGCCATGGCACAAGCTTTCGACATCGTTTCACGCATTACCGAGCGCAGCGGTCAGTTGCGCCTGGCGGAGCAAAAGGTCGCCGAGGCGATCCTGAGCGATTTGTCCTTCGCCGCCAGCGCCAGTATCGGCGAACTTGCGCTGAAGGCCGGTGTCAGTCTGGCGAGCGTGACGCGTTTTGCCAAGGCCATGGGTTGCCGCGATGTGCGCGAATTCAAGTTCATGCTGGCGCAGGCCGTGGCGGTCGGGCAACGTTTTTTCGATGGCATTAAAACCATTCCGTCCGGACAACCTCCGGAACTGATCGACGTCGTCTATAACGACATCCACGCGGTACTTGAAGTCAATCGGGCGCTGATCAATTCAGAGGCGCTGGCGCGTGCAGCTGAACTGCTGCGCGACGCGCGCATGATTTATTCGTTCGGCATGGGCGGCGGTTCCACCATGATGTCCGACGAAGCGCGCTACCGCCTGGTGCGACTGGGCCGCCCGGTGGCGACTTACCACGATGCCTTGTTGCAGCGCATGGTGGCGGCGACGTTGGACAAGAACGATGTGCTGCTGGTGTTTTCGACCACGGGCAACGTGCCGGAGTTGCTGACCAATTGCGAAGTCGCCAAGGAATACGGCGTCAAGATGATCGGCATTACTGCGCTCGGCTCGCCGCTGGCCGGCATGGTTGACGTGCTGCTGCCGGTCAAGGCGCTGGAAACCGATTTCATTTTCAAACCGTCGTCGTCGCGCTACGCCATGATGATGGTGCTGGACATGCTGGTGCTGGAACTGGCCCTGCTGCAGAAAGATCGCAGCCAGGAGCAGCTGCGGCGCCTGAAGTATGTGCTCGACATGCATCGCGGCGGCGGCGACCGTCAGCCGCTGGGAGATTGATATGACTACCCCGACCACCCCGAACACTTCCGCCGTTGCCAATTCCGCACGCAGCTGTGACACCCTGATCCGCAATGTCTTCTTGGTCGACGGCAGTGGCGACGACCCCGTGGTTGCCGACGTCGCCATCGCCGCCGGCCGCGTCGCCGCCATCGGCGCGCTCGGTCCCTGGCAGGCGCAACAGGTGATGGATGGCACAGGAAAAGTCCTCAGTCCCGGCTTCATCGACGTCCATACGCATGACGACACCAATGTGATCCGCATGCCGGAAATGTTTCCCAAGCTGTCGCAAGGCGTCACGACCGTGGTGGTCGGCAACTGCGGCATCAGCGCCTCGCCGGTCACGCTCAAGGGCGAGCCGCCGGATCCGATGAATCTGCTCGGTCAGTCCACTGCATTTTCCTATCCGACATTCGCAAGCTACGTTGCCGCCATTGATGCCGCCAGGCCGTCGGTGAACGTCGCCGCGTTGGTCGGCCACACCGCCTTGCGCAGCAATCACATGGACCGGCTCGACCGCGCCGCCAGCGATGCTGAAATCGTCGGCATGCGCGACCAGCTGACCGAGGCGTTGGAGCACGGCGCGCTCGGTCTGAGCACCGGCCTGGCCTACGGCAACGCCATCAACGCGCCGACCGAAGAAGTGCTGGCGCTGGCCGAGCCGCTGGCGGAGTACGGCGCGATGTACGCGACCCATCTGCGCAGTGAATTCGCCGATATCCTCGACGCCATGGATGAAGCCTTTCGCATCGGCAAGCATGCGCGCGTGCCGGTGGTGATCTCGCATCTCAAATGCGCCGGCGTCGAAAACTGGGGCCGCAGTAGCGAAGTGCTGGCAGCGTTGGAGCAAGCCGAGAAACACCAGCATGTCGGCTGCGATTGTTATCCCTATACCGCCAGCTCCTCGACGCTGGATCTGAAGCAAGTCACCGACACCTATCCGATCCAGGTCACCTGGTCCGAGCCGCATCCGGAGCAGGGCGGCAAGCTGCTGTCCGACATCGCTGCAGCATGGCAGGTCGACATGATGGAAGCCGCGCGTCGACTGATGCCCGCCGGCGCCGTGTACCACTGCATGGCCGACGACGACGTCAATCGCATCCTGAGCCATCCCGCGACCGTGATCGGCTCTGACGGCTTGCCCAATGATCCGCTGCCGCATCCGCGCCTGTGGGGCGCTTTTCCGCGCGTACTCGGTTATTACAGTCGCGAGCAGCAGTTGTTCTCACTGGCGGCGGCGGTACGCAAGATGACCGGCTTGTCGGCGCAGCGTTTCGGCCTGCACCAGCGTGGCCTGGTCAAGGTCGGCTACTGGGCCGATCTGGTCCTGTTCGACGCCGACACCATTCGCGACGCCGCGACCTTTACTGATCCGATGCAGCCGGCACACGGCATTGAGGCCGTGTGGGTCAACGGCGTCTTGTCATATCGCGGCGACGACAAGAAGGCCACCGGTGAACGCGCCGGCCGTTTCCTGGCGCGTCAACGGATTCAGGCGGAAGACACCGCCCCGGCGTAATTCACAAGTCATTCACAACAAACAATTGCAATCACGGGATGCGTCGATGGTCGAGCAGTATCCCGATTTCATTTCCTGAAGGAGAAATACTATGAGTATCAAACGATATGGCGTCGACGGCGGCAAAGGCACCGGCGGACAGCATCTTCCTTTCGCCCGCGCAGTGGAAGCGGACGGCTGGCTGTACGTCTCCGGCCAGGTGGCGATGGTCGATGGCGAAGTGATCGACGGCGGAATCGTGGCGCAATCGCACCAAGCCATCAAGAACGTGCTGGCCATCCTCAAGGAAGCCGGCTATGGCCCGGAACACGTGGTGCGTTGCGGCGTCTGGCTCGACGACACGCGCGACTTCCAGTCCTTCAATAAAGTGTTCAAGGAATACTTCGGCGCCAACCCGCCGGCGCGCGCCTGCGTGCAGTCGGCAATGGTGGTGGACTGCAAGGTTGAAGTGGATTGCGTGGCGTTCAAGCGCTGAGTTGAATGAAGCCCGGGGTTCAATGAAACCCGGGGTTGAGTTAAACCCGAATTGGGGTGAGGAGAAGGAAATGGAAGCAGTACAAGGAAGCATGTTGCTGATCTATGCGCTGGTGGCGGTGATCGCATTGATCGTGTTGATCGCGAAATTCAAGATGAATCCGTTCATCGTGCTGATCGTGGTGTCGCTGATATTGGGCCTGGCAGTCGGCATGCCGATGGGCGCAATCGTCAAGTCGTTTGAAACCGGCGTAGGCAATACGCTCGGTCATATCGCGCTGGTGGTCGGTCTCGGCACCATGCTGGGCAAGATGATGGCGGAGTCGGGCGGCGCCGAACGCATCGCGACGACGATGATCGGCGCCTTTGGTGAAAAAAACGTGCACTGGGCAATGATGACGGTGGCTTTCATCGTCGGCCTGCCGGTCTTCTTCGAAGTCGGCTTCGTGCTGCTGATCCCGATCGCCTTCAATGTCGCCAAGCGCACCGGCACCTCGATGGTGCTGGTCGGTATTCCGATGGTCGCGGGCCTGTCTGTCGTGCACGGCCTGATTCCTCCGCATCCTGCCGCGTTGCTGGCGGTGACCGCGTATAACGCCGACATCGGTCGCACCATCCTGTTCGCGCTGATCGTCGGTATCCCGACGGCCATCATTGCCGGCCCGATTTTCGGCAAACTGATGTCCAAAGTGGTGATCCCCAACCCGGATAATCCGCTGATCGGCCAGTTCGTCGATCAAGGTGCAAATGGCGGGGCCAAGCGTGAACTGCCGGGCTTCGGCATCACACTGTTCACCATCCTGTTGCCGGTGGCGCTGATGCTGATCGGTAGTTGGGCCGACCTGTTCTTCGCGCCGAAGACTTTCGCCAACGATTTCGTGCGCCTGATCGGCAATTCGGTGATCGCGCTGTTGATTGCCACGCTGGTCAGCTTCTACACCTTCGGCAAACTGCGCGGCTTCAATCGCGAAGCCATCCTCAAATTTACCAACGAATGCCTGGGCCCGATCGCCAGCATTACCTTGGTGGTGGGCGCTGGCGCCGGTTTCGGCCGCATCCTGATGGACGGCGGCGTGTCCAAGGCCATCGTCGGCATCGCGACCGATGCGCATCTGTCGCCGTTACTGCTGGGCTGGTTCGTGGCGGCGCTGATTCGCGTGGCGACCGGTTCTGCAACGGTGGCGATGACGACCGCGTGCGGTATCGTGGCGCCGATCGTGATGTCGGTCGGGGGTACCCGTCCGGAATTGATGGTATTGGCCACCGGCGCCGGTTCGCTGATCCTGTCGCACGTCAACGATGGCGGTTTCTGGTTGGTCAAGGAGTACTTCAACATGACCGTGCCGCAAACCTTCAAGACCTGGACCGTCTGCGAAACGCTGATTTCGGTGCTGGCGCTGTTGTTCACGTTGGCGCTGGCGACTGTGGTCTGAGTTGTCCGAGGCCCAAGAAAAAAGCCGCTGCGAAGCGGCTTTTTTCATGTGGAAGGGCGCGCGGAAGGATCAGAAGCGCATGCGGCTGTCGTCGTAACGCGGATCGGGACCGTTTTCGACTTTGCGGACGATGCCGTTGTTATCGAAGTAGATCGTCATCTGCGAGTTCCAGACGCCGCTTTCCTTGAAGCCGTAGTTCCAGGCTTCGTAAGGGATGCGCGCATAACGCGTTACTTCGGTGGGCTGACCGACGATACGCAATACATCGTTCTTGGTGGCCTGGTCGACTTTGATGGACTGGAATTTCTGGGTTGTCCACACTTGCTCGTAGGAAAGCAGGCGTCCGTCCGGACCGATGCGCGCCATGTAAGCGTACTGACCGAAAGGACCCGGCGCGTACTCGAGCAGGCGGGTATTGCCGTCCGGATAGACGGCGGTCGGTCGGCCCAGTCGCATGACGACCTGTTCTTCGGAGTCGCCGGGTGCCGGCGGCGGGGCGAACACGCTGGCGCAGCCGCTCAGCGACAGGACGGCAACGGCCAGCAAGGGGGCAAGGAGAGGCAAACGGTGCAAGGAAATGAGACGTTTCATGATCAATTTTGTGACAATGCAAACGGGAAAGACTCCAATTCTACGCCGATCCGGTAAGTATTTGAATCTGCTGGCCTTTTACTATATACTTGCGCCTCTGGTCATTTCGGCCAGTTTTTATTTTTGTTCACGGTATGCAGGGTAGCCACTCCGCACACCGCTTGTGAAAGGTATAGCAATGTCGATCGAAAAAGCAGCCAAGGCTGCCATTATTACTGATAACGCCCGTGGTCAAAACGACACCGGCTCCCCGGAAGTTCAAGTTGCGCTGCTGACAGCACGCATCAACGACCTGAACGGTCACTTCAAAGAACACAGCAAGGATCACCACTCCCGTCGTGGTCTGATCAAGATGGTTAACCGTCGTAAAAGCCTGTTGTCCTACCTCAAGGGCAAGGATGCCGACCGTTACCGCGCACTGATCGAAAAACTCGGTCTGCGTAAGTAATTTTGTTCCCTCGTACCATTCAGGTTCAGGGTTCATAGCCAAAATGCCTGCGTCAGTTTCTGACGCGGGCATTTTGTTTTTTGCGATTCCGCTTCGTGTGGTTGTCGATGTTTTCCCGGTTCGCAAAACTTCTTTGCAGTACCGCGATCCCATCCAATGATCGTGATTCGTAAGATGTCTTGCAGCGGTGCTGTTTTGGCCGGTGACAAGCATCCGTGGTGAGGTGAACGACAGCGCCTGAAAATCTGTCGGCAAAAAAGAATCTCTGCCAAGCAAGGCAACGCAGGGGTTCAATATAGAAAGGAAATACCGTGTTCAATAAAGTTACTAAAACCTTCCAGTATGGACAACACCAGGTCACGCTGGAAACTGGCGAAATCGCTCGCCAGGCTTCCGGTGCAGTCGTCGTTTCGATTGAAGACACTGTTGTGCTGGCGACCGTTGTGGCCCGCAAGGATGCCAAGCCAGGTCAGGACTTTTTCCCATTAACCGTCGATTACATCGAGAAGACTTACGCTGCGGGTCGCATCCCCGGCGGCTTCTTCAAACGTGAAGGCAAGCCTTCCGAAAAGGAAACACTGACATCGCGCCTGATCGATCGCCCGATCCGTCCACTGTTCCCTGAAGGCTACCTGAACGAAGTGCAGGTCATCATTCACGTTCTTTCCGTGAACCCTGAAATCGATCCGGACATCGCTGCAATGATCGGCGCGTCGGCTGCATTGTCGATCGCCGGCATCCCGTTCAACGGCCCGGTCGGCGCCGCACGCGTCGGTTACATCGACGGTCAGTACATCCTGAACCCGACTGCAACACAACTGAAGACTTCGCAACTGGATCTGGTTGTCGCCGGTACTGAAACCGCCGTGCTGATGGTCGAATCGGAAGCCAAGCAATTGTCCGAAGAAATCATGCTGGGCGCGGTCGTGTTCGGTCACGATCAATCGAAGGCTGTCATCAACGCGATCCACGAACTGGTGCGCGACGGCGGCAAGCCTGAAGTGCAATGGACTGCGCCGGCCAAGAATGAAGCGCTGATCGCACGCGTCACCGAACTGGCTGACGGCAAGCTGCGCGAAGCGTATCAAACCAAGGACAAGCAAGCCCGTACCGAAAAGCTGAAGACCGTTACTTCCGAAGTCAACGCAGCGCTGGCGGCAGATGCTGCAGCGGCCGGTACGTCGGCGGCGGATTCCGCGGAAGTCGGCGGCATCCTGTTCGACCTGGAAGCCAAGATCGTCCGTTCGCAGATCCTCGACGGCGAGCCACGCATCGACGGTCGCGACACCCGCACCGTGCGTCCGATCAGCATTCGCACCGGCGTGCTGCCACGCACCCACGGTTCGGCACTGTTCACCCGCGGCGAAACTCAGGCGCTGGTCATCGCGACCCTGGGCACTGCACGCGACGAACAAAAGATCGATGCGCTGATGGGCGAGTACACCGACCGCTTCATGCTCCACTACAACATGCCTCCGTTCGCCACCGGCGAGACTGGTCGCGTTGGTACGCCTAAGCGCCGCGAAATCGGTCACGGCCGTCTGGCCAAGCGCGCACTGATCGCCGCCTTGCCTGCAGCTGACGAGTTCAGCTACTCGGTGCGCCTGGTGTCGGAAATCACCGAATCCAACGGTTCCTCGTCGATGGCTTCGGTCTGCGGCGGCTGCCTGGCATTGATGGACGCCGGCGTGCCGATGCAAGCACACGTGGCCGGTATCGCCATGGGCCTGATCAAGGAAGGCAGCAAGTTCGCCGTCCTGACCGACATCCTGGGCGACGAAGATCACCTCGGCGACATGGACTTCAAGGTGGCGGGTACTGCCAACGGCATCACCGCACTGCAAATGGACATCAAAATCCAGGGCATCACCAAGGAAATCATGCAGGTCGCGCTGGAACAAGCCAAGGAAGGCCGCGTGCACATCCTCGGCAAGATGCAGGAAGCCGTTCCGGCCGGCGCCGGTGAACTGTCCGACTTCGCTCCACGCCTGATCACCATCAAGATCAATCCGGAAAAAATCCGTGACGTGATCGGCAAGGGCGGCGCAGTCATCCGCGCGCTGACCGAAGAAACCGGCACCCAGATCGACATCAGCGACGAAGGCGTGGTCACCATCGCTTCCGTCGACGCTGGTGCAGGCCAGGAAGCCAAGCGCCGTATCGAAGAACTGACCGCTTCCGTCGAAGTCGGCAAGGTCTACGAAGGCACCGTCCTGAAGCTGCTGGACTTCGGTGCGATCGTTCAGGTCCTGCCAGGCAAAGACGGCTTGCTGCACATCAGCCAGATCGCCAACGAGCGCGTCAACGCCGTTGCCGACTATCTGAAAGAAGGCCAGCAAGTCCGCGTCAAGGTTCTGGAAACCGACGACCGCGGCCGTCTGAAACTGTCGATGAAGGCAGCGCAAGAAGGCACGGAAGCGCCTGCTACGCAAGACGCACAGTAATCGCCGTACTTGCACTGCGGATGCAGGCGTTGCCTCATCCGCAAACCGCAGTCAGGTAGTATCGAATCCCTCAGGGTGACAGTCCTGGGGGATTTTTGTTTTTGGCGTGTGCGAGGTTGTTTGTCGGAAAGCGCCGCATGCACTTGTCGGACGTGCGCCGATTAGCGTCGGTGCACCTTGCCCGTGCCAGCAACTGGCGTTACGCTCGGGGTAGTGGTTTGAGACAATACAGGCGCAAACTATGCCGGACAATTGGAGGAGCATCATTTCATCCGAATCTGAAAGGAGTTCCATGCCTCACGTGATCATCGTCGGTTGCGGTTTCGGCGGCCTTGCTGCGGCACGTGCACTGGCCGACGCCAAGGTCGACATCACCATCATCGACCGCAGCAACCATCACCTGTTCCAGCCGCTGCTGTATCAGGTCGCCACGGCCGGCTTGTCGGCGCCTGCCATCAGCGCACCGATCCGCAGCATTCTTGCCTCGCAGCGCAATGTCACCAGCCTGATGGCGGCGGTCGCCGACATCGATGTGACCCGCAAGACGGTCGCGCTTGAAGACGGCAGCGAAATCGCCTACGACTACCTGATCGTCGCGGCAGGTTCCACGCACAGCTATTTCGGTCACGATGAATGGGCGGCGCTGGCGCCCGGACTGAAGACGCTGGAAGACGCCTTCGACATCCGCCGCCGCATCCTGATGGCATTCGAATACGCCGAACGAGAAGACGATCCCGTGCGCCGCGCCGAATGGCTGACCTTCACCGTGATCGGCGCCGGCGCTACCGGCGTCGAGATGGCCGGCACGCTGATCGAAATCGCCCGCTATACCCTGAGCGGCGAATTCCGCCGCATCGATCCGCATCAAGCCAACGTGGTCTTGCTGGAAGGCTCGGACCGCGTGCTGGCAGCTTATCCCCCGGACCTGTCGGAGAAGGCGCGTGCGCAGCTGGCCAAGCTCGGCGTCGACGTGCGCACCGGCAGCCGTGTCACAGGCATCGATGAGGAATGCGTGCGCTACAGCAACAAGGATGGCGACCAGCGGCTGGCGTCGCGCACGGTGATCTGGTCGGCCGGCGTGGCGGCGTCGCCGCTGGGCAAGACGCTCAACGTGCCGCTGGATCGCGCCGGCAGGGTGCCGGTAGGCGGCGACTTGTCGATTCCCGGTCATCCGGAAGTATTTGTCATCGGCGATCTTGCCGCCGTGACTTCCGACGGCAAACCGGTGCCGGGCGTATCGCCGGCGGCGAAACAGATGGGACGCATTGCCGCGCGCAACATCGTCGCCCACATGGCAGGCAAGGCGCCGGAGAACTTCGTCTACAAGGACTATGGATCGCTGGCCACGATCGGTCGCAAGGCCGCCGTGGCGATGGTTGGCAAGCTGAAGTTTTCAGGCTATCCGGCGTGGCTGTTCTGGTTGTTCGTCCACGTCTATTTCCTGATCGGTTTCCGCAATCGCCTGATGGTGATGACGGATTGGGCGTGGGCTTACCTGACCTTCAAGCGCAGCGCACGGGTGATTTCCAGTGCGATCAACACGTCGTCGGCGAAACCGCATGATGAGGCGCCGACGCAGTAGACGCGGCAGAACGCTTCTCCAATGAAAAGGCCGGCATGGTGATGCCGGCCTTTTTCGTTGGCAGTCCTTCCCGCGCGTCAGTTTTCCAACGCCAGCAGTGCGAAGCTGGCAAGCCAGTGGCCGCCGCTGTAATGGCTGCCGACGACGTGGTCGATGCTGGCGTTCAGGTGACGTTCGATCGCGCCTGCCAATGCCGGTTGCGCCCGATGAGCGGCCGGCAGATGCCGTGCGATGTGTTTCATGCACCAGGCGCGGCTCAGGTTGAGGCCGTCGAGGTGAGCGATCTTGGGATCGGTGCGGTCGCTGACTTGCGCCGGTTGCATCAGTCGTTCGATCTTGCCGATTTGCGGCAGGAAGGTATCGAACCATGCAGGGAATGCCGCCGCGTCCAGCACCTTGCTCATCAATAGTGCTTCCGTCAACGCAGCCGAGATGTATTCGTCGCCGCCCGGTTCGTAATGCGCCGGATAGTTGGCGTCCTTGCCGTAGTAGCTCAGCGAGGCCTGAACAATGACGCTTTCAAGCTCGCCATCGTTTGTGGCGCGGGCGTAGTCAAGCGCCAATGCCAGCGCAAACGCCGTGTTGTAATGCGTGCCGACGCGAATCGGGTAAGTCAGCTTGCCCAGGTATTCCAGCAGGCGCTTGCGAATTTCCAGCGTCAGCGGCTGCATCGCTGCGTGCCACGCGGCTGCGCGCGGATGCGAAGACGCTGCAAGTTCCTGCGCCAGACCGAGGATCCAGCCGAAGCCGTAAGGACGCTCGAAGGAAGAGCGGCCGCCGACCTGGAAGTAGGCGGTTTCCTGCGCCATCAATTCAGGCGTGAAGTGCTCGTCGAAGATCGCAGTAATCTTGTCGTGCGTCGGCAGCGCCGGATACAGCTTCGCGCAGCGCAACAGCAGCCAGTAGCCATGGACGGCCGAGTGCCAGTCGTAGCAGCCGTAAAACACCGGATGCATGGCGCGCGGCGACAAGACGTCGTGGGCGCCGTGGAGCACATGCATGATGTGATTGGGATATTCCTGGCGAAGGTAGGTCAGCGGCATCTCGGTGTATGCGGCGGCCAGTTCGATGGTGAGTTGCATGAGAATTTTCCGATTTTCTGATCTGCGTTGTTACTGTGTTGTTTCAGCGTGCTTGCGGCCGGTGCGGAAGCAACGGCCGCAGCATGCATTGATGGAACAATTAACGGAACACGATGAAATACATCAGCAGGATATTGGCTGCCAACAGCGCGATGCCGGTAGGGATTTGCACCTTGATGACCTGGTACTTGTCCTTTAGCTCCAGCAGCGCCGCCGGCACGATGTTGTAGTTGGCGGCCATCGGCGTCATCAGCGTGCCGCAATAACCGGCCAGCATGCCGATGGTGACCAGCGGCGCCGGGTCGGCATGTTGTCCGACGATGATGAAGGGCAGGGCGATGCCGGCGGTCATGACGGGGAAGGCCGCGAAAGCGTTGCCCATGATCATCGTGAAGAGCGCCATGCCGACGCAGTAGATCACGATCAGCATGAAGCGATTTTCAGGATTGACGAACAGGCCGACAACCTGCTGCACCGATTTGCCGGTTTGCGCTGCGACGAAGACGCCGCCCAGCATCGCCAGCATTTGCGGCAACACCGCGGCCCAGCCGATGGCGTCGAGCAGCCGGCGCGATTCACGCACGGCGTGCAGCGGGGTGCCGCCGGTCAGTTTCCAGCCCGCCAGGATGGCGCAGATACAGCCGACGCACAATGCCGCCAGCGTCAGTTGCTTCTGGTCGAGGATATACACGCCGCCGATGGCCACGCCCTTGAGCAGGATGGTGCACAACACGGTCACGACAGGAATCAGAATGGCCGGAACAAAGATCCAGTTGCCGTATTGATTGGCCGACGCCTGGCGTTGTTCAGCGCTACGCTGCTTGTAAGTGCCGATCGACAGCAGGCCGAAACCGGCAATCAGGGAAATCAGGATGACCACGACGCCGATGATGCGGTAAGCCATCGGTTTGCCCAGCGAGGAAACCAGCAAGTCGCTGAACAGGAATACCGCGCCGAACAGGAACCAGAACAGTGCGGTGGTCAGGCGTTTTGGATTGCCTTTGTCGCGCAATGTCATGCCGACCAGCAGCATGACGATAACGCCGATGAGGTAATAGATTTCGTTGATGGTGATAAGGGTATTCATGCTGCCACCTCTTTTCCTTCGGATTTTTGCCAGGCGTTGACGTCGCGCTGAATCCCGGCATCGAGACGCACCAGGCGGAACATATGGATGGCCAATGCCGCAATCGCGGTCGGAATGGCCCACAAGCCGAGATGCAGGGGCTCGACGTTGGTAATGCCATTTTCCTTGAGGAAGGCGTCGATCAGCAGCACCGCACCGAAGGCGAGGAAAATGTCTTCGCCGAAGAACACGGCGATGTTGTCACAGGCAGCGGAGTGCGCGCGCAGTTTGTCGCGGATGTGTTGCGGCAGGTCACCATAGCGAGCTGTGGCAGCGCCTTCAACCATGGGAGCAAGCAAGGGGCGCACGGTCTGTGCCTGGCCGCCGATATAGGTCAGGCCGAGTGCGCCGAACACCTGGCGCAGGATGAAGTACAGCATCAGAATACGCGCGGAGGTCGCGCTGGCCATGCTGGAAATCCAATCCTGTGCGCGTTCCTTGAGACCATAACTTTCCAACAGACCGATGATCGGCAGGATCAGGACATACACGGCCAGCGAGCGGCTATTGATGAACTTTTCGCCGAAGGTTTCCAGCAGCATGCCGAAATCCATGCCGACGGCGAGGCCGGTGGCAAGACCGGCGACAGTGACGACCAACAGCGGATTGAAGCGGAATGCGAAGCCGGCAACGACGATCGGAATCCCGATCAACGGTAGCAAAATCGAGCTATCCATGGACTATCTCCCAAGTAGGAATGGTTATTGTGAATTGACTGCTGACGACGAAGAATCAAAAGAACGGACGACAAAATAAACTCAGGACGGCGCACGAATCCCGATGTGCTCACTGGTCAGGCGTGTACGAATCTGGCGGGCAAATTGCAGCGCATGCGCACCGTCGCCGTGCAGGCAGACCGTTTGCGCGTTGACCTTCACGACGCTGCCGTCAATGGCGGTGACTTGCTTGTCCTTGACGAACGAAATCGTCTGGGCGATGGCTTGCGCTTCATCCTCGATCATGGCCCCGGGCAACGCGCGGCTGACCAGGCTGCCGTCGGCGTTGTAGGCGCGATCAGCGAACACTTCTTCAACTGCGGTCAGGCCCGCCTGTTTTGCTGCGCTGATCAATTCGCTGCCGGCCAGGCCGAACAGCGCCAGTTCCGGATTGAAGATGCGGATTGCCGAGCAGATGGCGTGCGCCAGTACGGCGTCTTTGGCAGCCTGGTTGTAGAGTGCGCCATGCGGCTTGACGTGCGCCATGCGACCGCCTTCGGCCCGCACGATGGCGTCGAGCGCACCCAATTGATACAGCATGCCGCTGATGATTTCTTCAGGCGGCAAATTCATGGCGCTGCGGCCGAAATTTTCGCGATCGGGGAAACTCGGATGCGCGCCGATGGCGACCTGATTGCGGATCGCCCAGCGTACGCTCTGACGCATGGTGCTGGCGTCGCCGGCATGCCACCCGCAGGCGATATTGGCAGAACTGACCAGTGTCAGGAGCAGTTCGTCGTTGTCGCAGCCTTCGCCGAGATCGGCGTTGAGATCGATGTGCATGTGCTGTCCTTATTTCCGGTATTGCGTGGCGCGCGACCAGTCGAGCGCAGCGACGGTTTGTTCGACATGGGCGAGGTAGCGCTGCTGTTCTTCCCATGCATGCAAGGCTTGTTCCAGATCGCAGAGTTGCAGTTGCAGCAAGCCGTTGAGCGGCGCCTGCGCCAGCTTCCACATGTCCGCCGCGATGACCACGCCGATCTTGGGATAACCGCCGGTGGTCTGCGCATCGCCCATCAGGATAATCGGCTGACCGGAGGGCGGCACCTGGATTACGCCCGGCACCACGCCGTGCGACAGCAGGTCGCGGCTTTGCTTGCGCTTGAGTTCAGGGCCTTCCAAGCGGTAACCCATGCGGTTGCTGTTGGGGGTGATGCGCCACTTGTCCTGCCACAGCGCGTTGCGCGCGGCGACCGTGAATTGCTCGAATTCGGGTCCGGGCAACACACGCAGCGTGATCAGCTTGCTGCTGTCGTTGGGCTGCGCACTGAGACCGCTCCATTGCGGTGAGCGCACGCCGAAGGCCGGTCCGCTGGCCTTGACGCCGGCGTCGCCCAGCGGCAGGCGGTCGCCCTTGCGCAGAGCGCGGCCCTGATGGCCGCCGAAACCGGCCTTGAGGTCGGTGCTGCGTGAGTCGAGGATGACGGGCACGTCAATTCCGCCGGCGATGGCAAGGCAAGTGCGCATGCCTGGCGCACCGCCGCGACCGGCGTGCGCCAGGCGTAGCGCCTGACCGGCGCGTACCGGCGTGCTCCAGTAAGGAGCCAGCGGTTTGTCGTCGAGCCGCGCATCGAAATCGTCGCCGCCGAGCGCAATGCGCGTGTCTGCGGTGAAGCGTAATTCGCAGGCGCCCATGGTGATTTCAAGTCCGGCTGCATTGACGTCATTGCCGACCAGGAGGTTGGCGGTACTGAGCGCCAGCGGATTGAGCGCGCCGCCGGGATTGATGCCGAGGCGCTGATGACCGGGACGGCCGAGATCCTGCACCGAAGTCAGCATGCCGGGTTGGATGATTTCCATCATTTGGCGATCCGTTCCACGGTAAAGCGGACGCGGTCGCCCGGGCGCAGCAGGGTTGGTGGGTTTTGCGTCGGATCGAACAGCGGCAGCGCCGTGTGCCCGATCAGTTGCCAGCCGCCGGGCGATGCCAGGGGGTAGATACCGGTTTGTTCGCCCCCGATGCCGACCGAGCCCGCAGGAATCGAGAGGCGCGGTTCATCCTGCCGCGGCGTTGCAAGTTGCGGATCGAGTCCGCCCATGTAGGCGAAGCCCGGCATGAAGCCGATGAAATAGACGACGTATTCTCCCTCGCTGTGGCGGCGAATGACTTCCGCGGTCGAGAGACCAGTATGACTGGCAACAACGTCGAGGTCGGGTCCGCCGGCACCGCCATATACAACGGGAATGTCGATGTTGCGGCCGCTCAGCTGCCCAATGTCGAGGTGCGCCCAGCTGTCCAGGATGCGCTTCGAGACTTCCGCCATCTCTGCGACGGGGCGGCGCAGGATCAACGTCAGGTTGTTCATGCCCGGTACGACTTCGGCGACTTCGGGCCATCCCGCTGCCGTGTCGGCGAGACTCCAGATGCGCTGCTGATGGGACAAGGTGGCCGGCGGCGGCAGATTGCACAGCAGTGCGCCGTCGCCGAGAAAGTGGAGTTGAGGTTGAATCATTGTCATCCGGATCTGGCTGGAAGGCTTGCGCCCGTTAATCCCGAAGGATCATACATTTCGGACAAGGTGCAGACAATATATAGATAAATTATTTATTTAAGATTGCTATATAGTGTCGTAGTTGTACGAATATTTTCATGACAGAAAAAAGCTTATGAGTGACAAATCCTTGAAAAACACGGCGGAACAGGCCGTGACCCAAAAATCTCCGACCAAAATCGTCTCCTCGAATCATCTCGTTTCCGAGCGCAGCGCCGAGCTGTCGGAACTGGAATATGCACTAATCATGGCCGGCAATGCATTCAATCGCTGGATGATGCGCTGCATGATGGCCGCAGGCGCCAAGGATATGACGGCAATCGAGGTCTCTTTGTTGCATCACGTGAACCATCGCGAGCGCAAAAAGAAACTCGCGGACATTTGCTTTGTCCTGAACATTGAGGATACGCACGTTGTGACTTATGCGCTCAAGAAATTGGTCAAGGCCGGTTATGTGAAGAGCGAGAAGGCCGGCAAGGAATTGCTGTTTTCGACCACCGACGAAGGTCAGCAACTGTGCATGCGCTACAAGGAAGTGCGCGAGCGCTGCCTGATCGAGGTGCAGGTCGACAGCGGCATCCAGAACCAGGCCATCGGCGAGGCCGCGCAATTGTTGCGCAGCGCCTCCGGTTTGTACGATACCGCCGCGCGCGCGGCCGCATCGCTGTAAGCAGCCGGTCGGCCATCGACCGCGCCTTCCTGTTGAGGCGCAAAGGAAAATCATGCGAGCAATTGAAATTACCGAATTTGGCGGACCCGACGTGCTGCAGTTGTGCGAACGACCGTTGCCTGAGCTGAAAAGCGGCGAAATCCTGATTAAAGTTCATGCGGCCGGCGTCAATCGCCCGGACGTGTTCCAGCGCCAGGGCAATTATCCCGTGCCGCCGGGCGCTTCGGATTTGCCGGGGCTGGAAGTGGCCGGCGAAATCGTTGACGGCGATCTTAACGGCAGCGTCTTCAGAAAAGGCGATGTCGTGTGCGCGCTGGTGCAGGGCGGCGGTTACGCGGAATACTGCGCCGCGCCGCTAGCGCAATGCCTGCCGGTGCCGCAAGGCTTGAGTGCGCTGCAAGCGGCGGCGCTGCCCGAAAATTTCTTTACCGTCTGGAGCAACGTGTTCGAACGGGCGCGACTGGCGCCGGGCGAAACCTTGCTGGTGCAGGGCGGTTCCTCCGGCATCGGCGTGACCGCGATCCAGATTGCGGCGGCGCTGGGGCATCGCGTCTTTGCCACCGCCGGCTCGGACGACAAATGCCGCGCCTGCGAAGAGCTGGGGGCGGAGCTTGCCATCAATTACCGTACTGAAGATTTCGAGGAAGTCGTCAAGACGGCCACCGATGGCCGCGGCGCCGACGTCATTCTCGACATGGTCGGCGGCGATTACCTGCCGCGCGAGATCAAGACCCTGGCCGACGACGGCCGGCTGGTCATCATTGCCTTGCTGGGTGGCGCCAAGGGGCAGCTGGACATGAGCCAGATACTGCGTCGTCGCCTGACCGTCACCGGCTCGACTCTGCGTCCGCGTCCGGTGGAGTTCAAGGCCTTCATCGCGCAGCAGTTGCAGCAGCGCGTCTGGCCGCTGCTTGCCAGCGGCAAGGTGAAGCCAGTGATCTTCAAGACGTTCCCGTTGGCGCAGGCCGCAGAGGCGCATGCACTCATGGAATCGAGCGCGCACGTCGGCAAGATCATGCTGACGCTGGACTGAAGAAACTTGGGGCAAGGCAGATACCGGGGTGTTTGGTTTGACCGGGTTTGCCGCGGCGCGATAGAATGCGGGGTTATTCAGAATTCTCCCCTTAATTCGTCCTTTGGCTCTCCCTTTTATGCGTCGTAAATTAGTTGCCGGTAACTGGAAAATGAATGGCGGCCTCGCTGCCAACGCTGCCTTGGTCGCTGATATCAAAGCCGGTCTGGCTACCGTCGGTGCCAATGCCGATGTTGCTGTGTGCGTACCGGCGCCTTACTTGGCGCAGGTGCAGGTCGCGGTTGCCGGCTCCGCACTGGCGGTGGGTTCGCAGGATGTCTCCGCGCATGCAAGCGGCGCCTATACCGGCGAGGTTTCGGCGGCCATGCTGGCCGAGTTTGGTTGCAAGTACGCCATCGTCGGTCATTCCGAGCGTCGCGCCTATCACGGCGAAGATGATGCTGCTGTCGCGGCCAAGACGGCGGCGGCGCTGAAGGCCGGGCTGACGCCTATCGTCTGCGTCGGCGAAACATTGGCCGAGCGCGAAGCGGGCCGCACCAATGCCGTTGTTGGCGGTCAGCTCGATGTAGTGTTGGCGGCGCTGGAGGCTTCCGACGTGCAAAAGATTGTGGTGGCGTACGAGCCGGTCTGGGCCATCGGCACGGGCAAGACGGCGACGCCCGATATGGCGCAGGATGTGCACGCGATGTTGCGCGCGCGCCTGGCTGCAAAGAATGCTGACGCCGCCGTCGGGGTGCAAATCCTCTACGGTGGTAGCATGAAACCCGATAACGCCAAGGAACTGCTGGCCATGTCGGATATCGATGGTGGTCTGATTGGTGGCGCGGCTCTGAAAGCGGCGGATTTCCTGGCGATTGTCCAGGCTGCCCAGGGCAACTGATTGTTTGTTGTTTTAATTTAAGATGGCTATATGAATACTTTATTTACTGTTATTGTTGTCGTTCAGGTGCTCGCGGCGCTGACTATCATCGGTCTGGTTCTGCTGCAGCACGGCAAAGGGGCAGATATGGGGGCTGCGTTCGGTTCGGGCGCGTCGGGCAGCTTGTTCGGCGCCACGGGTTCTTCCAACTTCTTGTCGAAGTCGACCGGCATCGCCGCCGCGATCTTTTTTGCGGCCACTCTTGCGCTGGCATTCGTCGGCAATCATCATGTTTCACAATCCGGCGGCGTCATGGATAATCTGCCTGCTCCGGCAGCCGCAATTCCGGCAACTCCGGCCGCATCCGGCGCTCCCGCAGCTGCTCCTGCGAATCCTGCAGATCAATCGAATCAGATTCCGAAATAGTCTTTTGCGCAGAGTGTAATAATGCGCAAAACTTAAAGCAGATTGTGAAGTTTTAGTGTGATTGTGCATTGAACAAGAGCATCAAAACGGGTTACAATTGCAGTCTCAAGCCGACGTGGTGAAATTGGTAGACACGCTATCTTGAGGGGGTAGTGGCGAAAGCTGTACGAGTTCGAGTCTCGTCGTCGGCACCATGAAATACCGAGAAAAGCCAGCAAAGGACCAAGTCCCGAGCTGGCTTTTTGTCGAGGAAAAAGCTGTTTGATATTGAGAATCATTCCGCTAATTATCAACAAACCTACGCCAAATCGTGAACCTCGAAAATTACTTTCCAGTTCTGTTGTTTATCCTAGTTGGCATCGGTGTCGGTGTCGCTCCTCAGTTACTCGGTCGTTTGCTCGGTCCTCATCGGCCTGATGCGCAAAAGACTTCTCCTTACGAATGCGGCTTTGAAGCTTTTGAAGATGCCCGCATGAAATTCGATGTGCGTTACTACCTCGTCGCCATCCTGTTCATTCTGTTCGATCTCGAAACTGCATTTTTCTTCCCTTGGGGCGTCTCCATGCGCGACCTGGGCTGGTCTGGCTACATCACGATGATGGTGTTCATCGCTGAATTTGTTGTCGGTTTTTGGTACATCTGGAAAAAGGGTGCCCTGGATTGGGAGTGAGCCATGTCAATTGAAGGCGTATTAAACGAAGGGTTTGTTACCACCTCGCTGGATAAGGTAATCAACTGGACCCGTACCGGCTCCATGTGGCCGATGACCTTTGGTCTGGCGTGCTGTGCGGTTGAGATGATGCACGTCGGCGCCTCGCGTTACGACCTGGATCGTTTCGGCATCATGTTCCGTCCGTCGCCGCGCCAGTCTGACGTCATGATCGTTGCCGGCACGCTGTGCAACAAGATGGCGCCGGCGCTGCGCAAGGTGTATGACCAGATGGCCGAGCCGCGCTGGGTGATCTCGATGGGATCCTGTGCCAACGGCGGCGGCTACTATCACTATTCGTATTCCGTCGTACGCGGTTGCGACCGCATCGTGCCGGTCGACGTGTATGTTCCAGGCTGCCCGCCGACAGCCGAAGCGCTGCTGTACGGCGTGATCCAGCTGCAAAATAAGATCAAGCGCACCAATACCATTGCGCGCTAAGAGAGTGGAAGGGTCAGTATGACGACAAAATTGGAAACTCTCGAAGCTGCCTTGCGCAATGCGCTTGGAGGGTATCTTCAGAATTTGACAGTATCTTTGGGCGAGATCACAGTAGTGGTCAAGTCCGCCGATTATCTCTCGGCGATGCGCGTTCTGCGCGATCACGCCGATACCCGTTTCGAAGAATTGATGGACCTGTGCGGCGTCGACTATTCGACGTACGGCGACGGCGTCTGGGACGGTCCGCGCTTCGCGGTGGTGTCGCATCTGCTGTCGCTCACGCATAACTGGCGCGTTCGCGTGCGCGTTTTTGCGCCGGACGATGAGCTGCCGCTGGTGGCCTCGGTCATGAACATCTGGTCCGCCGCCAATTGGTACGAGCGCGAGACTTTCGACTTCTACGGCATCCTGTTCGACGGCCATGACGACCTGCGTCGCATCCTGACCGACTACGGCTTCATCGGCCACCCATTCCGCAAGGACTTCCCGGTGTCCGGCTATGTTGAAATGCGTTACGACGCCGAGCAGAAACGCGTGATTTATCAACCCGTAACGATTGAGCCGCGTGAAATCACGCCGCGTGTCATTCGTGAAGAAAACTACGGGATTAAATAATGGCTGAAATCAAGAATTACACGCTGAACTTTGGTCCGCAGCATCCGGCCGCGCACGGCGTGCTGCGCCTGGTGCTGGAGTTGGACGGCGAAGTCATTCAGCGCGCCGATCCGCATATCGGCCTGCTGCATCGCGGCACCGAAAAGCTGGCCGAGCAAAAAACCTATCTGCAATCGGTTCCGTACATGGACCGCCTCGATTACGTGTCGATGATGTGCAACGAGCACGCCTACGTCATGGCCATCGAGAAGCTGCTCGGCATTGAAGTGCCGCTGCGCGCCCAGTACATCCGCGTCATGTTCGACGAGATCACGCGTCTGCTGAATCACCTGATGTGGATCGGCGCACACGGTCTGGACGTCGGCGCGATGGGCGTGCTGCTGTACGCCTTCCGCGAACGCGAAGATTTGATGGATTGCTACGAAGCCGTGTCCGGCGCACGTATGCATGCCGCCTACTATCGTCCGGGCGGCGTGTATCGCGACCTGCCGGAAACCATGCCGCAGTACAAGGCATCGATCATCCGCAACGACAAGGCCATCAAGCAACTCAATGAAAATCGCCAGGGCTCGATGCTGGATTTCATTGAAGACTTCACTAACCGTTTCCCGAAATACGTTGACGAGTACGAGACACTGCTGACCGACAACCGCATCTGGAAGCAGCGTCTGGTCGGGGTCGGCGTGGTCTCGCCGGAACGTGCGATGGCAATGGGCTTTTCCGGTCCGATGCTGCGCGGTTCGGGCATCGAATGGGATCTGCGCAAGAAGCAACCGTACGAAGTCTACGACCTGCTCGATTTCGACATCCCGGTCGGCAAGAACGGCGACTGCTATGACCGCTACCTGGTGCGTGTGGAAGAAATGCGCCAGTCGAACCGCATCATCAGGCAATGCGTCGAGTGGCTGCGCAACAACCCGGGTCCGGTCATCATCGACAATCACAAGATTGCACCGCCGCCCCGCGTGGACATGAAGTCCAACATGGAAGACCTGATCCACCACTTCAAACTGTTCACCGAAGGCTTCCACGTGCCGCCGGGCGAAACATATGCAGCGGTCGAGCATCCGAAGGGCGAGTTCGGCATCTACCTCGTGTCGGACGGCGCCAACAAGCCTTACCGCATGAAGATTCGCGCGCCGGGTTATGCGCATTTGCAAAGTCTCAACGAGATGGCCAAGGGCCACATGATTGCCGATGCCGTAACCATCATCGGCACGCAAGACATTGTGTTTGGTGAAATCGACCGATAACCGGTGAAGTCAGCCGGTCAGTGGATGTTTTTGAAAACCCATTAGGTTCTGGGGAATATCCGATAAACCCGCGCAGGTTCTCAAAAACCATGCGCACGGATGGCCAACGATATGCTGTTAAGTCAAGACGCTTTAAAGAAAATCGATCGCGAACTCGCGAAATATCCTGCGGATCAACGCCAGTCTGCGGTCATGTCCGCGCTGCGTATTGCCCAGGATGAACACGGCTGGCTGCCTGCCGAGCTGCAACAGGAAATCGCCGATTACATCGGCATGCCTGCGGTGGCTGTGCAGGAAGTCGCCACGTTCTACAACATGTACAACACCAGCCAGCAGGGCAAGCACAAGATTACCGTCTGTACGAACCTGCCATGCCTGCTGTCGGGCGGCGAGCGCGCTGCACATCATCTGAAGCACAAGCTCGGCGTGGGCTACAAGGAAACCACTGCTGACGGTCAGTTCACGATCGTCGAAGGCGAATGCATGGGCGCTTGCGGCGACGCACCTGTCATGCTGGTCAACAACCACCGCATGTGCAGCTGGATGTCGAACGACAAGATCGACGCGCTGCTGGAGGAACTGAAGAAATGACTTGTCTGCACGATCGTCATATCAAGCCGCTGATTCTGGCGGATCTGGATGGCCAGAA
>Ga0308165_1001402_pt1 | contig 33760 bp, 30 predicted proteins | sample PhyWR2_FD_201032 | JGI IMG/M metagenome (GOLD analysis project Ga0308165, IMG submission 201032) | Phyllosphere microbial communities from UC Gill Tract Community Farm, Albany, California, United States - DLSLW.R2 | ecosystem: Host-associated > Plants > Phyllosphere > Unclassified | place: USA... | reverse complement strand
TACCTTTTCTAACTAATTGTTGAATGGTTGGCATTGTGCTTTTTTATGTTTTTTTATTAAAAAATTTACCGCTCCCCCGGCATCCTTGCAGATAGCCCATAAAACGGACTGCAAAAGTAGAACAATTATTTCTAAAAATCAAGCGGTTAGCTTAAAAAGTTTTCAGTTGAAAGTTTTCAGTTGGAAGTTGAGGATTAAGCAGTTGCAACTGTTGGTTTGGGGGTTAAAGATTTAAGGAGCGGAAACGCCCCAAGTAAAAAGTATTGATGAATAGTTCTCCCACAACAACCCTATGAACTATAATCGGCTTCATTGCAAAATAAGCTGAGCCATGTACCTGAAGATAGGGTTACGACTAAAAACCGTACAAAATAAACTAATCACATAGTTTAACAAAAAATAATTGTAGATTTAAAGGAGTAAGTAAAAACTGATGATAAGTAATTAACCTCCAAAATATGAAAACAACAATCATTACCATCATTCTTTTGGGTATTGGCTATTTATGTCGCGCCCAGATACCAGATACAAAAGCCAATGTAGATTTCGATGCTTATGAGAAATTGATACCAAAAGTAAAAGCACACCGGAAAACCAGGCTTGTAACACTTGAAACATTTTTAAAAATGGGTGCGGAGGCGGGTACTATTATTCTAGACACCCGATCGGACGCCTTATATAAAAGAAAACATGTTAAAGGTGCTGTTCACCTCAACTTTTCGGATTTTACACAACAAAATCTGTTAAAAATTATACCAAATGCCGATACCAGAATATTAATTTACTGTAATAATAACTTTAGAGATGATGCGATAAATTTCGCCAGCAAAACCGTAATTCCAACCTTAGTAAATAAAAAAATAGAACCAATTTCACTAGCGCTCAATATTCCTACTTATATTAACCTTTACGGATATGGATATAGAAATGTTTACGAACTTTCTGAAATGGTAAGTACGCTGGATAAAAGAATCACTTTTGAAGGAACTGATCAGGTAAATTAGATTCAGAATGTATCTTTATGTATCTCCTAAGAAATCAACATAAATTTAACAAAAGCATGAACACTTACGCTCGAATACTAATAATCATTTTTTTACTTTTTAGCAATCAAGCTTTTTCGAATAAAATTGATTCCCTTAACACGGATAAAGATGTTGAAGAATTTCTAAAAGGATTAAATAAGGATTTTGCGAAAGATGGTAGATTTAAAATACAACCAACTGAACTGCTTGCCAAGAGTTTGGATTGCGAAGGGGTTTTCCAACAATGGAAAATGAAAAATTGGGAAAAAGTTGATATAACTAACGACGGATTGACAGATTTAATATTTATTGCCAATTGGTATAATTATATTTCTTATGCACTAATAGATAAAGGCGGCAACAACTTTAGCTTTTTTCGATTTTCCAAAAATTCCTTTGAAAACTGTGAATTTGTGAAACCAATACGTATTGGTTCGAAAAACTACCTCAAAATATTCCGTAAAACCAATGAACCCGACACTACCAACAAACAACCTTTCAGTTATAAAAGTGTTTTAATTTTCGATACGCTAACCTTTAATTTTAACAGCTTCATTGAATTAAACGAGCTTAAACAAAGTCCTAATCAAATTGAATCTATTGAAATAAATACCAGTTACTGCTTTGGCACCTGCCCTTCTTTTAATCTCAAGCTCTTAAAAAACGGAACGGCAAACTTTGAAGGTATTGGCTACACCAAACAAGAAGGGAAATCTACCAAAAGATTATCTCCTGAAACTTTTAAAGAATTAGCTGCATTAGCAACGTATATTAACATTAAAAACTTAAAGGACAATTACGCTGTAAACTGGACAGATGATCAGACGGCCATTTTAAAAATCACTTTTAATGACAAATCAACAAAGGTGATCAGAGACTACGGTTTGCAAGGAACATTTGGCTTGAGCGCAATTTATTCGAAACTTATGAAAATCGGCATTAATTGGCCTACGATGCTTAATTACAGTCCTTAAAACTATCCTTAAGTACCTTCAACCTTGCTACTGCAGCTTCAAGTTCTTTTGGGGCTTTCCCATACTCATATGTAATTTTGTACTGTTTACCATCGGCGTTTATTGCAATCCATTCTGCGCCTCCATCGGCACAATCGGGGCAGCCAATTACTTCGGGCAAGGCCGAAATCTTATCGATATTCAGTTCGTTTTTGATGGCGTTTATATCGGCTTCAGAAATTGTTTTGCTGCAACTCTTGGTATCGGCTGTCTGTCCGTTTTTCGATTTCGAAAAGGTAAGCTTTAAATCGCTAATCAGCAGATTATTGGAACAATAGCCTACACACATCCCAAAGGAAGATCCATAGCTGATGCTGTTAAGGTTTTTGATATCACCTTTTTTACAGGCTGAAAAAATCAGTGTTAAAGCAATTGCAAAAATAAGTGGTAAAGGTTTATTCATACACTAGGGTTTTAGATAAGGGCTTAATTGGCCTGAAGTTACAAATATTCCCCTATATGCAGGTACAGAAGCTTCTAATGTCCATAACAATACACCTTTTCTATTGGTAAGCACTATAATATGCCGTTTAGAGCTACAGCACAGAATATGATCTTTATTGATCATATAAGCACTTCCCATACGATCGTTGTAAATCTGTGCAGGTAGTTTAATGTGCATATCTAAACTGGCAGTTTGTGTATGCCCGTTTAATTTAAATGCGTAAGCCCCAGATTGGTGCTTCTCTATACCATTATCGAAGAACATTAAATTCCCTTCGGCATTAATGTGTACCGCATGTGCCTGCGAAAAACCTGCATCAGCAGGCATTTTTATATCACCACCTTTTCCAAACTTCCACATCACTTTACCTGTTTTTGAATCAATTTTCCATATCTGCCCATTGTTGTAAAAGGAAACAATATAGTTGCCGTCTTTATCATAATTTAAACTATTGGCATGCATCCAGTCTTTTTTCGTTTTCAGCAGGGCTTTGTCTTTTAAAGGATCGAGGCTATCGAATACACTCCATTTCCAGATCTGTTTGCCATTTTTATCCATTACTAAAATGCCATCTCCATTTATAGTATCTTGTTTGCTACCCCCAATATGGCTCAAATCTGTTATTTTCTGATCTACAAAAAGGGTAACCAACTGGCCCTGCGTATTTTTTAAAATTTCGTGGTGTATGGTCTGTTTAAAATCGCCCTGCCCTTTTTTCAACAACAAAACGGTATCGCCTGCTAAGTTAACCTCCAGTATCTGACTGCCATAACTTGTTGGTTCATCATTACCGCCCAAAATGGAAAGCAATGTTTTATCTTTTGTAAAATTAATTACTTTAAAGCCCACATTATCTACCATATGGTACCACCTTAACCTGCCTTTATAATCAACCAGGTAGGCCATGCCGGGTGCGTAACGTTTATTAACCAGGATTAACCCGTTCTTTAATTCTTTGGGTAGCAATTTCTCATCGGCACTTTTGGCCTTAAACTGATCTTTAAGCCATTCGGGCAATTCGTGCGATTCGAAAGTATAGGTTTTACTGGCTTTCTCGGTACCGTTTTTTACCGTAATAACCTGATAGGCATAACTCGTTTTTGGAATAATGTTGCATAACACTAGCGTATGCTTGCTTTTACCCTTTGATATGGCCGTAATCTCTTTTGTGGAATCTGCAATTTTGTTAGGCCAATATTTTACGTAAACATCAGCATCCGAACTGGTAGTTACATCAATCTGTATTTTTAATTCATTGTTGTTATGGAGCCCAACCTTGATTTCTTTAATTCCTTCGCCTTGGTAACATCCGTAAAAACTAAGCGTAGCCAGAAAAAAAACAAGTTTTAAAAAGTACCTCATAAAATTGAAATTATTAAAAATGTAGGGCGCATGTTTAAAGCAAAAAGAATATGCAGCCAAAACTGCATATTCTTTTTATTGTAAATAAAAGTATGAAATTATTGTCGGCCCGCGTTATTTAAATTCGGGTTAATGTTTACCTGGTTTAAAGGATAGGGAAAAAATTGATCACGTGGCATTACAACCGTATTTGTTCTGTTTATCCGTTTTAAGTACCCGTTTACAACACTCTCATATTTACCAAAACGCATTAAATCTGCCCTTCTTTTCCCCTCATAAAACAGCTCCCAGCCACGTTCTTGCAAAAGTGCATCTTTAAGGGTAGTTTGATTATAATTGGCCGCAACCAATAGTTTAGCGTGGGATCTTCCTTTTACCTGATTAATCAAATCAATACACTCTGCCGTAGGGCCACTTAATTCATTGATGGCTTCTGCCCTACTGAGCAGCACATCGGCATAACGCAAAATGTTAACACTATGCCCATCGTAATAGGTATTTGCGCCATTTGCATCAGCATATTTTGCAGTAGCTACATCTTGCATATAAAACACACCCGCAGGTGGCGTAGCGCCAAGTGTTGGTGCTTGTTTATGGATCAGCTTATCAACGCCTAAATACTCAGGGAAGAAAAGTTTTTTCCTGTCATCAGCATCATCAAAGCTATTATAAAAATCCCAGGTTACTGCATAATATTGCCACCTATCAGTTAAAACCGGATGCTGTTGCGGGCCAAAGTGATTTAACAGCTCAGTTCCATTTACATTAGCATCACTCAGTACTGAGAAAATATTTTCCTCACACCATTGATTTTTTTCAGCGAACAAACCTGCATAAGTTGGGTATAGGGAATAGGCTTTTAAGTCCATTACCTGTTTGGTAACATCGAGTACTTTTTGCCACTGGTGCTGGCGGAGGTACAATTTAGCCAGTAATGTAAGTGCGGCTCCTTTTGTAGCTCGGCCTACATCATTTGTTGTATATATTGCATTGTTGGCATAATTTGTTGGTAAAGCTGTAGCTGCCCCCTGTAAATCGTTGATCAAAAATGTTTCGATCTGATCAAGCGGCGTTAATGGCTTATTGGCAAAATAGTTGGGCGATTTACTTGCTTCTTCAACATCTTTCTCTGTTGCTAAAATTACCGGGCCCCATGCATCAGTTAAATCCATATAGGCCACTGCCCTTAAAAATCTCATCTCGGAAAGGAATTGACTTTTTTCTTCTGCCGTAATGGTTGTCATGTTTGAAAGGTTAAAAATTGCATTATTGGCATTTGCAATAAGCTTATATATCTGTCTCCAATCTTCGGCAATTAATCCGTTTGCAGAGTTCCATTGTACGTTAGAAAGTTGGCCCGGATCGCCACCATAGCTACAGTGCCCAACATCAGTTGTTAAATCGGTCAAAGCAAAATGCCTTACTGTCCAATAATCAAAATTATCTCCTACAGATGGTCCTTTTAAACGGGCATAAACAGCGTTTACTGCAGCAATGGCATCAGATTTTGTTTTGAAGGCATTGCTAAGGGTTAAACTACTATATACCACTGGATCTAAATCTTTTTTACAGGAAAACTGTAAAAGTACAACCGCAGTAATCGCCAAAATAATTTTATAACTTTTCATCTCTTTATCTTTATTATTCCTATAAACCTGGAAAGTGTTACTAGTTGATTGTTAATTTTACACCTGCCGAGAATGTTCTGAATGCCGGGAATGCATTAAAATCGATTCCTCCTCCAAAATTACTTCCCGAGTGCGAATTCACCTCCGGATCGGTTCCGCTGTAATTGGTAATGGTGAATAAGTTTTGTGCTTCGGCATATACCCTTAAGCCCTTTATCACCTTAATATGATCTAACCATTTTGAAGGCACAGTATAACCAAAGGAAACTGATTTTAACCTTAAGTAAGATGCATCCTCAACAAAGCGTGAGTTAACATAACTACCATAAGTACTTAAAAAGTATCCCTCGCGTGGGATCTCCGTATTTTCGTTAGTTCCGGCAACAAACCTGTTTAATGCGTCGGCACCAGTAGTCGATTCTAAAACCAGCCTGTTCATATTGTATAACGAATAGCCAAAAGAGCTTTGGAAGAAAATATTTAAATCGAAACCTTTATAATGAAAATCGTTTCCAAAACCCATGGTAAAACGTGGGGTTGAATTGCCTAAAAAGGTCATATCATCCGGAGTTATTTTACCATCACCGTTTATATCCTGATATTTGGGATCGCCTGGTTTCGAATCTGGCTGAGGAGCATAAGTTTCTCCTGTTTTGATTACTCCCGAGTAAACATATCCAAAAAGTTCGCCAAGTTCACGACCTGCTATCACCCTTGAAAATTCACGGCCTGAAACCGTGCCACTAGGGTTTGCCGTATTAACTGAAATCTGGTTAACCGGCCCAAGCGACAATACTTTTTGACGGTTTAATGCAATGTTGAAATTGGTATTCCAGGTAAAGTTATCATTACGAACATTTACCGTGTTCAATAAAAATTCAATTCCCCGGTTCTGTATCGAACCAGCATTTACAGTGATGTTGTTAAATCCCCAATATTGTTCTAATGGAATGTTAATCAACAAATTAGTCGTTTTTTTAGCATAAAGATCTATCGTAGCATTAATACGTCCGTTTAAAAAGCCCATATCGATACCAAAGTTATATTGGGTAGTGCTTTCCCACTTCAAATCGGGGTTAGGCAATGTTTTAGGCTCTGTACCAATCTGCAAAGGGTCGCCTGGATTTAATACAGTGCTATAGTTTGTAAAAGTGGCCAGATATAAGTAGTTAGGCACACGATCGTTACCGGTTACACCATAACTTGCCCTTAATTTCAAATTAGAGAAGGTATTTAAATTTTTGATAAATTCTTCATCTGTAAATTTATAAGCAACAGCTCCTGACGGGAAATATCCATAACTATAATTTGGACCAAATTTAGAAGAACCATCTCTCCTTAACGTAAAGGAGGTTAATAATTTATCTTTATAATTATAATTCAGCCTTCCGTACATAGAGTTAAAAGTAGACTGCTCTTTAAAACTGTTATAACCATTACCTAAATTAGATATAGTAATACCAGAGCCATTAGGCGTTGAGCCTGCACCCAAATTATAGAATAAATAAGCATCAGTTGGGAAACCCTTGCTACCTGCAGCAATAAATTCGTTTACGTCTTTTTGACTGGATACTCCGGCCAATACTGTAAAATCGTGATCTCCTGTTTTAAATTTGTAGGTTAAATAATTTTCTACCAGCCATCTAAATGTTGTAGAGCTCTTTTCTGCAGCTAAACCACCGTTTTTTGCACCTGCACTTAATGTTCTGGGGATATACTGTCCTTCAATCAGGTTAGTGTATTCTGCACCGGCACCAAGGTGATAAGTTAAGCCTTTAATAATTTGATAGTCTAATGAAACATTGCCATTGGCCAGTTTATTGGTGCTCGTATTTGTTGGCTCTAACAAACTTGCCAGGGCATTATCTTTCCCCTGGTAACGATAATAACTTCCATCGGGATTGTAAACAGGTATATTAGGCAGCGCAGTTAGCAAACCAAATAATGGTGCAGTAATATCTGCCGAATACGACTGTTGCAATAATTTTGAACTTGAGCCATAAAAGTTAGCACCCAACTTTAACCGTTCGTTAAGGGTTTTTTCGGCACCTATCCTGGCTGTGTATTTTTCTAATCCGGTACCTTTTAACACTCCTTTTTGATTGATATAGTTACCCGATACGTAAACTTTTGAGTTCTGATCGCCACTGCTAATGCTTAAACTCCTGTTATGTACAGATGCAGTTTGAGTTGCCTCATTTAGCCAGTTTGTATTTGCAATGGCAAATGAAGGTGGAAAAAGAGCAGGGTTACCATCCTCAATAGCGGTTGCATTTTGAATAGCAGTGTACTGCTGGCCGTTTAATAATGATGGCTTATAGGTTAAAAGCTGGTTACCGTTTGATAAATCCAGATCAATGGCAACCCTACCGGCCTTACCTTTTTTTGTAGTGATTAAAACCACACCATTACCTCCCCTTGCACCGTAAATAGCTGCCGAAGATGCATCTTTAAGGATCTGGATATCTTCGATATCGTTCGGGTTAATCGTGCTTCCATTGTCGGAAATAAACCCATCTACAACATACAAAGGGCTATTGGTAGTGTTAATCGAATTACCGCCCCTAACCGTAATCTGCATGCCTGCACCAGGCGCAAAACTGGTTTGCTGCACCTGTACACCTGCTGCTTTACCCTGTATAGCTTGCCCAATGTTAGAGGTTGTACCGCCAAGGTTCAGGTCATCACTTTTAATCGAGCTGATGGAACCTGTTAAATCTGTTTTACGCTGTGTACCGTAGCCCACAACCACAACATCATTTAAATTATTAAGATCTTCTGCTAAGCTTACATTTACTTCATTGGAAGTACCCAAGGTAACTTTTTGTGTTTTATAGCCTACCAGGGCAAAATTTAAAACACGTAGCTTTCCTTTTAAGGTTAAAGTAAACTTACCGTTGGCATCAACAGATGTTCCGTTTTTTACATCGGTTTCTGTTACCGATGTTCCAACAGCGGGCAGGCCTTTTTCGTCTTTTACTGTACCTGTTATAACCGTTTGGGCACTGGCTACAACCGGTATTAAAAGAAAAAGGCAACAATAAATACTATTTAAAAGAGTGTTGAAGAGCGTGCTTTTAGCTATAGGAACGGTTTTCCTATAATTTTCCAAGGTTTGTTCGTAAATTTTGGTCATAGTGGTTTGTTATGATAGTTGATAGCAAGCAAAAGCAACGACTAATGCTGCTTGCTTTTATAATATTAGCGATTAAACCACTTATTTAAATGAACAAACACTGCGCAATCGATTGACTAACACTCTAGATGCACCTAAAACACAGCTAAAAAAAACAAAACGAGAAAAACTAAGGGGCAGGGATGAAGAAATACTGGCTAGGAAACTGGCCTGATTTGTGAAATAATTTCTAAAAACACCCTATCCATACTTTGAACAGCACTTTCGGTATTTGTTCTGATGATGAGATTAGCATTTAAAGCGGGTTCGAACCTGGCACTAACCCCCGTAAAATTCGAGATCAGGTTGAGGCCTGCATCTTTATATAAACCTTTTACGTCTCTTTCTTTGCAGATGGCCAGAGGACAATCTAAAAATACTTCAAAATATCTTTCGCCAATTATTTCGGCGGCCAGTATGCGGTGCTGTTCAAGGGGAGTAATAAAAGAGCAAATGGTAATGATATTATTCAGCATCATCAGTTTGGCTATTTCGGCAGCCCGCCTGATATTTTCGGCACGGTCTGATTCGCTGAAGCCTAAATCTTTATTAATGCCCTCTCTGAGTACATCTCCATCCAATGTGGTTGCAAAAAAACCTTCTTTTTCAAGCTTTTCTTTTAATAAAGTCGAAATGGTTGTTTTCCCTGAGCCTGACAATCCAAATAGCCATATTACCATACCTTTTTGATCGGGAACAATAAAACTGTTTTTGGATGTAGCTTGAAGAGACATATTTTATATTAATCTATTTTACACAAAAAGCCCTCATTCAAAAGCGATACTTTGTTGTAATGCATGGGCTGGCCCGATAAGGTATGAATATTACAACCACTGAATAAAATAATGGCATGGCCTGCGGCAGTATCCCATTCCATAGTTGGGCCTGTTCTGAGGTAAATTTGTGCCTTACCTTCTGCCAACAGGCAAAATTTTAGTGAGCTGCCTACAGCAATAAAATTTACAACCGGATAGTTGGCAAGAATTGCTTTTTCTTCGCCATCGGCATGCGATCTGCTCACCGCAGCCGTCCAATTATCATCTTTCTTAATGGCTTTGATCCGAACCGGTTCCTCACCAGGAATTTGTTTCCAGCTTCCCACAGTCTTGCTGCCATAGTACAATAAAGTTTGCACAGGAATATAGATTACGCCGAATACGGGTACATTTTTATTGATTAAAGCGATATTTACTGTAAATTCTCCATTTCGCTTGATAAATTCTTTTGTTCCGTCCAACGGATCTACACACCAGTACGAATCCCAGTTTTTCCGCTCTTCATAAGGAATGCTTTTCCCCTCTTCTGAAAGGATAGGAATTGCCGGATAAAGCCTTTTCAGCTCCGCACAAATGATGTCGTTTGCTATTTTATCGGCCTTGGTTAAAGGAGAGGAGTCACTTTTTGTGGATACCTCAAAATCTTCCTCATTATCATAAACGGTTAAAATTGCTTTGCCCGCTTCAACAGCAATTCCCAGTATTAAATTTATATCAATGGTATCGATCATGTTATTTTAAACTATTGCCGACAAGTATTGCGACTTTATTCTTTTTAATATTTCCAATTGCGGGCCTCTATTATCAAGGTCGGATTGACGTGCATGTAAGAGTATGCTTTTTTTGAGCAGGTCATTTTCCCGGTCGAAAGCTTCAATTTCTTCTGCAGAAATCCGCATATCCCTGTTGCCAGGATGGTCCAGAACGTAGCCCAGGTTGGTTAAAGTTTTATGGTTTACGCATTCGAATATATTGATTTCTTCAGTACTGAGTTCTTTTCTGTATTTACCGGTATTGTCCTTAATAATCGGTTTGGCCAGGTTTTCCCACATTTCGCCTGCACTGGCTGTTGCTTTTGATTCTTTTGATCGGTGGAAATCCAACATCTTCTCCGAATAATCAATCGCTAAAAACCGGCACAGTTCCCGGATCACCTCAACAGGGTTCGCAATCAGCGTTTCGTAGTTTAAAGAGAAAAACCAGTTTTCGGTAACCTTTTTCGACAGTTCGATACAGGCCTCCTGATCTTTAAGCCATTGTTTGGCCAGATGATAGATATGTTTTTCGCCTACAATAGCCTTTTTAAACGAAAGTGCAACATCGCGCCCATCGCGGTACAAATAAATATATTTTAAGTTGGGCGAATGTTTTTCCAAATCGGCCGCATAATGCACATTCGCCATACTTTTGCAGCACCAATACTTAGCTTTTTTTGCCAGCGCAGCTGTTTCGTAAATCAATCTATTAATTTCAAAAAGACTATAAGTTTTCGAATTTTCAAAAATCCATGCTTCGTTTAGTTCAATACCATCCCAAGGTACCGGGTTGGCCCGCACATAGTTTACCACATCACTTATTAATACTTTATATTTAGCTTCGGTCAAAAAACCATAGAGATCCAGCAGTGGTATAAAGGTTACCAAAATATGCGGTGGATGGGGTGAGGCAATTTGATCTGACTGATCTAAGATTACTCTCAGCAAATTGGAGCCAGACCGTTGAGTTCCGATAATCTGAATGCCGCCAGGGTTTAAAAAACTTTCCATGATATAAAAATTGACACTGTTCCAAGAAAAATTGCACCGAGTACTAAATATACAGGGCTTAACTTAAATTTATAGCTCAATAGCAAAGAAACTACACAAATTATCCCCACCAAAAGTGTTCGTGGCTGCAGCCATAATATTTTTAGGGCCGATGATATTATCAAGCCAATAACCACAACTTTAATTCCTGAGATCATGCTTTTGATAAGAGGATGATCTTTGGTTTTATTGAAAATTTTGGAAACCACAACCATTAAAATAGCTGATGGAATAAACATACAGCAGGTAGCAATTAATGCCCCAAAAAAACCGGCCAGTTTAAAGCCGATAAATGTTGAACTTACCAGGATTGGACCTGGGGTAACCTGGCTAAAGGCGATTACATCAACCAATTCTTTGGCATTTAACCATTTGAGATCTTTCACCAAGAGCGACTGCATAATTGGAATTACAACATAACCTCCACCGAACAATGAAATACTGATGCCCGAAAAAACCGTTCCTATCTTAAAAACAATGTTTTGATAAGATTTAAATGCACCCGTAATAAATAAGATCTGATTGATCAGTAAAACTGTTACTGCTATAAAAGAAAAGGATTTTAATCTTACTTTGAAATTTGTCTTGAAATTACTTATAACTCCGCTATAAATAGCTTTTTTGCGATCAAAGAGCAGTCCGGCGATAGCCCCAACTCCAATTAGTGTTACAGTGATCAAATAGTTCCCTTTGATCAGATCGAGCGTTATTGCTATTAAAAAAAGGAAGATTTTCCCATAATTTAATGCGATTTCCTTTTTAAACAACTGCAGGCCTGTAGATAAGATGATGATACCTACAATTGCCCCAACATACTGCATTATAGAAGTCCACGCAATATGCTGCCCATTCGACAAATAAATGTAGGCCAAACACAACATGAGTGTACAGGCAGGCAATAAAACAGCAAACATGCTTATGGCAGCTCCAAATTTACCTTTTAATGAATAACCGATATTTGCAACAACATTTACAGCCATCGGCCCAGGCATAAAAGAGGCCACTGTAACACTGTTTAATACATCTTCATTAGCGATTGTTTTATCCTGATCTACCATTATGCGCTGAATTAACGAAACCAGCGCCATGTGCCCGCCGAAGCTTACACAGCCAATTTTAAGAAAAGTTAAGAAAAGATATTTCAGCGTTGTCTTTTCTTTCGTTATATCGCCCGCTACTGATAACTCCATTTTTTACATTTAACAATGTAATTTATACTATTTTGGAGGTATAACCCAGTTAAATTTCACGCAAACGTTTGATTAAATGGATAATTCTATATTCAATCATCAATAATCTTAAAAAATGAGGCAAAACTGTTTAAAATAGAATTACCTCTTTTATAAACCGACGGAAGAAAGTGATCAAACAGATGAGGGCTGATTTTGGCAAGATGAGAATTTCAACAAACGTTTGCGTTAAGTTTTATAGAAAAACATAAAAAATGCAAAGGCCCCTAGCAGTTATAGTTAACCATGCAAGGGGATTTAGATGGAGGTACTTAATTAGCTCTCTATTTCATCAAGCTGAGCAAGTCTCAATAACAAAAAGCAGTTCAACAAAAAAGTCTTTCAATATTACTTGAAAGACTTTCGATTTTTAAGCTTTAGCTACTTTTTTGCTATGCTTTTTATGATGGTGTTTTTTATGACCTTTTTTAGTCTGTGATTTTTCGGTACCTGCTTTTGCCGGAACAGTGGTTTGTGCGCTTACGGTATTAATGGTAAAGGCTGCTACTAATGCGATTACTAAAACTTTAATTGCTTTCATTTTCAAATGGATTAATGATGAATAAACCTTGTTATTTTGTTTATTAAATCTCGAAAATCAAAATGAAGATTTTATGAATAATTAATTAGTGAATGATTGAATATCCGACTGCTCGTTAGCACATCCACTCATTCAAAACTCTATCATTTAATGTTGAATGAATGAATGATGGAATGATTGAATGTAGGATTGACCCTAAAACATTCAAAACTCACTCATTCAAAATTCTATAATTTAATATTGGATGAATGAAGGATTAAATGATTGAATGTTGAATTAACCACTAAATCATTCAGAACTCTATCATTTAATATTGGATGAATGAAGGATGGAATGATTGAATGTAGGATTGACCCTAAAACATTCAAAACTGACTCATTCAAAACTCACTCATTCCATCATTTATTAAACGTATCCAAATATAACTCTTCAACTTTTTTGCGTGCCCAGGGCATTCTGCGTAAAAATTTTAAGCTCGATTTTATACTTTGGTTATTGTTAAAACAATCGATCCTGATCAGCGATCCGAGTTTTTCCCAACCATAATGCATCTGAAGATCGGTTACAATTTTTTCTAAGGTGATACCGTGTAAGGGATTGTTTTTTTGCTGTTCGGCCATGGAGGCAAAGTTAAGGCAAAATTATCGGGGTTTATATTGCGCCATCCAAACATTTGCACCACCGCATTCTGGATCGTTTATTTTATGCTTAAGTACTTCAAACTGGTTCGCCTGAAGCAGTTCGAGGTATTCTGCAGTATCCAAAGAAGCGTGGAAAAGGTTTTCACCCCCGTTCATTCCCCAGGCTTCTCCCCTTTCGGTACCGGAAGTAAACAACAAAATACCATTGGCATTAAGGTGCTGACTAAAAATGTAGAACATATCGGGCTGATCGGCGGCAGGAAGATGGAAGAAACTATGCCAGGCAATTACCGCGTCGAATTTTTCATCAAGCTGCAATTCGCGCATATCCTGCAGGATAAACTTTGTGGTTGGAAAATTATTTTTTGCCAGCTCAAGCATCTGCTCACTCGCATCAATTCCCAACACATTTACCTTATGGGTAATGAAATATTCCAATATTGGTTTTCCATCACCGCAGCCCAGATCTAGTACTTTTGCGTTTGATGGCAAAGATTGGAGCATTTTATCCAGATAAACTTTCTCTACCGAATCGGCATATCGGTTTTCGGCAAACCATTTACCTATTTTGTTGTAAACTTTATAAACGTTTTTGCGTTCTCCTTTTTCCATCAGTATAAATTCCCGATTACTATTGATGCTTTAGTAACACCAAATTAATATGATTATCTTTTATTATTGGAAACAAACGTATAATGGTTCTTGGCAAATGCAGCCCTGCCATCCGCTTTATTCCATTGCACTTCATGCCCGCTACTGTCAGATTTAGGATGATCGGCCTGCTTTCGGCAGCATGCCAAAAGCGTCGCACTGATGTATCTAAACCCGAATTAAAATAGAAGTCCGCAGCAGAGCGACGACTATGAACAGAGCGGTTAAATTAACCAGCAGCCGTAGCATCAATTTCGATCAACATCCCATCCAGGGCCAAACGTTGTACCGGAATGAGTGTATTCACTGGAAATTTCTGATCAGGCCATATTTTAGCCGATTCTTCAATTAAGACCTGGTGTTTCTCATCATCATAATCTACTACTAAGGTAGTCAGTTTTGCAATATTAGCCATCGTTAAGCCTTTGCTTTTTAAAGCTAACGCAATATTCTCAAATACAATGCTTACCTGGGTCCTAAAATCGCTGTTCAAAACGCCATCTGTTCGGCTACCGCCCTGGCCGGCAACAAACACAAGCAAACTTTCTGCGGGTACTGAGGCCACATGCGAATACCCATGCGGACGGGGATCATATATTCCTTCAGGATTGGTAATTTCCAAACTATGTTTTTCCATTTCTTGTAAATTTAATACCGCTAAATTATCCGATAAGAAATGGTAAAGCGTCGGTAATTTGCAATAAAAAGCCTCCTGATTTTAAAAAAAATCAGGAGGCTATTGAAACCTGCTTTAGCTGGATTAGTTACCTGTGGCTGTCCATGTATTGTTATCAGGGTTCGAATCCGGAAGTACTTTATTAGGATCTAAAGTAACCGATTCAATCTCTTCTGTTGTTGGGAAACGCACCAACCAGCTCGTATTTTTCATCCAAACATCAACCGGAACTTTAACGATTTCTGTTTTGCCACTTTTGGTTTTAACCTGAAGAATAATTGGCATTGGCATTTTTTCGAGGTTTACCACTTTAATGTTGTAACCCACCAATTTATCGTCTTGTTTAACCGCTTCAACAGCAGCAATGCCCTGATCCATTTTCCAGCTGTTTAACCACCAGCTTCTCCAGAACCAGGCTAAATCTTCGCCTGCACCATTTTCCATCGAACGGAAGAAATCAAAAGGTGTTGGGTGTTTAAAAGCCCAGTTTTTAATGTACTGGCGGAAAGCATAATCAAAACGGTCTTCACCTAAAATCTGATTTCTCAATATATCTAAGCCCCATCCTGGTTTGCTGTATAAGTTAACCCCGATATTTCTCTCTGCCATTCCATCAGGCATCTGCATAATATTTTCATAAATCGGGTTACCGATAACGGCTTTGCCAATTCTATTTAAATCGGCAGGTGGACCTGCATATTCGCCTTTATTAAAATTGCTTTTCGAAATGCCATTAATGAAAGTATTAAAACCTTCATCCATCCAACCGTACTTACGCTCGTTAGAACCAACAATCATCGGGAACCAGGTATGACCAAATTCGTGATCAATTACGCCCCATGCGCTTGCTTTTTTAGCTTTCCAGCCACAAAATACGATTCCCGGATATTCCATACCGCCAACATTTGCAGCTACGTTAACCGCCATTGGATATGGATATTCGAACCATTTTGATGAATAATGCTCGATGGTTGATTTTACATATTCTACGCCACGGCCGTAGGCATCAACACCATTGCTCTCTACCGGATGTGCTGAAACAGCCAAAGATTTTTTTCCGCTTGGCAGATTGATCTTTGCAGCATCTAAAACGAATGCTTTTGAAGAAGCCCAGGCCGCATCGCGTGCATTTGCAATTTTAAATTTCCAGGTTAGTTTATCTTTCGCCGGACGTGATTTTGGATCGGTTACTTCTGCTTCGGTACGGATATGAACCGTAGCATCACTCAGTTTGGCTGCATTCCATCTTTTTAACTGCTCTGGCGTAAAAACTTCTGCAGGGTTTAACAGTTCGCCAGAACCCATTACGATATGGCTTGCAGGCGCCGTAATGGCAAAGTTGATATCACCATATTCGCAATAAAACTCTCCTCCGCCCCAATATGGCAAGGTATTCCATCCAATTACATCATCATAAACACACATGCGCGGAAACCATTGCGCAATGGCAAAAATTTCCCCGTTTTTAGTGGTTAAATGCCCGGTCCTGTCCGATCCTTCTTTTGGTACGATGTATGAATAATCCATTTTAACGGTTACGATATCGCCGTTTGCCGCCAATGGCTGATCTAAACGGATCTGCATACGCGTATCCTCTACGATTGAGGTAAATTTTACGGCTCCGGCCTTTTGCGATACGCTGATGTTCTGGATTTTGTATCCGCCATCAAATTTTTCGCCCTGAGCACCGTAGCGGCTACGTGATGGTGTAATGGCATATCCGCGTGAAGTTTCTTTAAAAGTATTCTGATCTAACTGCAACCACAAGTAAGGCAGCTTATCGGGACTATTGTTTTTATAGGTAATGGTAACTGTTCCGGTAACGGTATTTTTGGAATCGTCAAGACTGGCCGTAATGTTGTAATCAACGTGGTTCTGCCAGTATTTTGGTCCAGGGGCACCAATTGCAGAGCGAAACTCATTCCCATTTTGGGTATAAAATAATGGTCCGAATGCTTCAGCAGGATTGTAATTGCTTGCCGGTGCAGGTGTTGTAGCTTGTTGGGCCGATGCCGAAAAGGCAAAAACACAACAAACTAAACAAAAATTAATCAGTTTAGTCAATTTCATGATAATAATAAGGTTGTAATACAGCTGTAAATATAAAAAATAACCACATATAGATTTATATGTGGTTATAATGTTACCAATAATGGCAACAGTACGATGTATAAGTAGCTAAATGTTCCTAATTGGCCTTTAATTTTGGTAAATCCTGCAATTTCCGTTCTTGCGGTGTCAATTTATTCCACGCAGCAAAGGCGCGCGATATATAGTAAGGATAACGGTACGGTCTTTCGCCTTTAACAGCTTCAATAGAGGGCCTGTAAATAATCATAAAGTTTTTAAGGTCTTCACCTTCCAGCTTGGTTAATTCGGTAATGGCCTTCGGCGTAAAGTTTTCGTCAATTTCCTGTTGGTACATTTCCTTTTCTTCAAGATCTGCTTCTTTGCGCTGCTGTCTTTTATATTTCCCATAACCAAGGTTTAGGTTTAAGCCGCCTACCTTGTCTGTCATGCGTTTGCGGTTTAAATTCCCACCGGTACTCAGCAATGTATATTTTTCTGCCAAAGGGTCTTTAGCATCTGTAACCTGACTGTTCATCCGCACTGCAGTAATATCTACATCCTTTAAACTGTTCGATTTTACAGGCAGGTAAATTGTTCTGTTTAACAAATTGGTTAAATACAACGTATCGGTATGGTAACCAATGGCCGAAAATTCGAGCAGATCGCCAATATTTGCGCCAATCGTATATTTACCTTCCTTATTGGTGCTGGTTGATTTTTTACTGTTCAGATTTCTGATGTTAACACCAGGCAGTGAAAGCGTTTTTTTCGAATAATCGAAAACTGTACCTGTAGTTACCGTTTGGGCAAAAGCGCCGATGGGCAAGGCAAGCAATAGAAAAATGATCAGTTTGTACATACTCAAAAGTAATTTAGTTCGACATTTAAAATCTGCTTTTAACAAACTTTAACATTAGAACAAATGAATTAGGCCAGTGTTTTTAAATAATTGTCATCGTCAAATCCAATTAATACCGCTTTATTGTTTTGCTCGATGATGGGACGTTTTATTGCGCTCGTATTTTCTTTTAAATAGGCTATGGCCAAATCCTGGTTGTCGATTTTCGCCTGCTCTTCTTTAGTGAGTTTTTTCCAGGTTAAACCTTTCCGGTTCAATATGGTTTCCCATCCGAAAGTATTGCACCATTCGTTCAACTTTTCTTCAGTGATGCCTTTTTTCTTAAAATCATGAAATTCAAAATCAACCTGATGTGCTTTTAACCAATCGAGCGATTTTTTTACTGTGTTGCAATTTGGGATTCCGTAAACGGTCATATTGAATGTATGAATTTTAAATGGGTGATAAAAATGTAAGATGGATAATGAAATAACCAAACCACAGTTCAAAGATAGAAAAAATGGAGCATGTAAAACGGAAAACGAATTGAAAGATGGATAATGTAAAATGGAAGATAGAATGACCACATTAATCTTAAAATCATGTAATCCTAAAAATCCTGGTCAAATACAATGTAGAAGATGGAAAATGTGAAATGGAAGATGGATAAGCGTTTCGATCTCAAAATCATGCAATCCTAAAAATCCTGTTCAAAGACAATGTAGAAGATGGAAAATGTGAAATGGAAGATGGAATAAGCATATCGATCTTAAAATCATGTAATCCTAAAAATCCCTGTTCAAAGACAATGTAGAAGATGGAAAATGTGCAATGGAAGATGAATAAGCGTTTCGATCTTAAAATCATGTAATCCTAAAAATCCTAGTCAAAGACAATGTAGAAGATGGAAAATGTGAAATGGATGATGGAATAAGCGTTTCGATCTTAAAATCATGTAATCCTAAAAATCCTGGTCAAAAGACAATAATTCGGTTATTCATCACATTTTTCTGCTCATCCGTCACATTTTAAATATTATAGCCGGTACTCTTTGTAAAATTGCACCATAAACTAGCATAAAATGGAAATTCTTTCAGGTAAACCATCTACAACAAAAACAAAAAACATCAACCAGCTTGAGTTTTGGATTTCTACAACCCTTTATGTGCTGGCTCTAATTGGCATCTGCTCATCTACAATATATAGCGACGGTAATTCTTACCGTTTCGAAGAAAGCCATATAGAATACAATGTAATGGCAAATTATTTTATACCAGAGCTGTTCAAGATCACCATTTTATATATCAGTTTTTTGCTGTTCAATTTTTGTTTTATGCCTCAACTGGCAAAAAAGAACAACATTGCGCTTAATCTTATTCTTACAGTTTTAGTCACGGCGTTTTCGGTTGTTGCCTGGATGATCTATAATACCTACGCTCAAGCTTATCGATTATTAGAATACAATAACATTGATAACGCTTACGGTATCTTTTTTGGAGAAGCATTTACCTATATCTTCTTTTTATACCTGCTCTTTAACGCTTATGCCTATTTTAACGAGCGCGGAATCGAGCTTTTTAATAAGGTTCATTTTTTAAAGCGTTATAACGATAATATTATTTCAGAGATCTTTGTAAGTACAAAAGTTTGGTTAATTACGCTCATGATCTTTACAGCAGTACTTTCTGTTAAAATAGATTATGATTTATTAATGGTTTGGGTTATAGTACCTCCGGTAAACATTATTGTCGCTTTTTGTGCCATTTATTATATCATTCCAAATCTTAGAAAGGATTTTAAAGGCTTTGGCCGTTATTTTTGGGGAAATGCGGGGATTACGATTTTAATTTCTTGTTTACTTACCCTGGCGCTGATAGGTTTTATGCGCAATGGGCCAGCTGTTCCGGTTACTTTAATTTTAAATGCAATATGTTTAATCTGTGTTACCACTCCATCTGCATGGTACATTTATAAGCATAAATTTGAAAAACTGAGCGAAATACAAATGCTGAAAACAGAGTTGGGCAAATCGGATGCGAACCTGAACTTCTTAAAATCGCAGATTAACCCTCATTTCCTGTTTAACGCATTAAATACCTTATTTGGAACGGCTTTACAGGAAAATGCCGAAAGAACTGGCGAAGGTATCCAGAAACTTGGCGATATGATGCGCTTTATGCTTCATGAAAACACCCAGGATAAAATTTCATTAACACGTGAGGTAGAATACCTGAACAATTACATCGATTTACAAAAATTGCGCACTTCAAGATCCGGAGATATCAGAATCGATACAAACATAGAAGAGCAACTAAACAATCTGCAGATTACACCAATGTTGCTGATCCCATTTATCGAAAATGCGTTTAAACATGGCATCAGCCTGCAACAGCCATCTTATATTAAAATTACCCTGCAAACAAAAGAAAGCACTTTGTATTTCGACGTCAGCAATAGTATTTATATCAAGTCCGATAACGATCCCGAAAAATTAAAAAGTGGTATCGGTTTGGAAAATGTAAAACAGCGTTTATCATTGCTTTATTATGGCAAACATGAACTGATGATCCGCGAAACTGCAAAGGAGTTTTTTGTACACTTAACTTTACAGTTGAATTAGAGGATATTTTTTCTTTTGTTAAATAAGTGAGCAAAATATGAAGACAATTTATTTATAAAAATTCTTATTATTGAATTCGGATAGCCACTGTCAACATGAATGCATTGAAGGATCTTTAACCACAAAACAGATTAAGGATTTGAATTTGCAGGAGCCAATCCATTAGAGATGCTTCCTTCATCAGCATGACAAGTGGACTAAAAACCTAAAGGACAAAATTAATGATTGCCATTGCTATAGATGATGAACCGATTGCGCTTGATATTATAAAATCTCATGCTTCAAAAGTTCCGTTTGTAGAACTGCAACAAACTTTCACCGATGCTTTTGCAGCCATCAGTTATCTTCAGCATAACAAAGTGGATTTAATTTTTTTGGACATCAAAATGCCTGACATCAGTGGTATTGATTTTTTAAAGAGTTTGAGCAAACCGCCAATGGTTATTTTTACCACGGCATATACCGAGCACGCGGTGCAGAGTTTTGAACTTGATGCCGTTGATTATCTGTTAAAACCTTTTTCACTTTCGCGCTTTTTAAAGGCCTGTAACAAGGCACAAGAACTCTTTAACCTGCGCAATCAAAAGCAGGAAGCCAAAACAGAATATATTTTTGTAAAAGATGGTTATGAACAGATTAAGGTAGAACTGGATGAAATCCTTTATGTGGAAGCTTCAGGAAATTATACCCAGATCCAGATGAAGAACAGACTTTTAAGCTCGCGGATCACCATTAACGATTTGGCAGAACTGTTGCCCAAAGCAGATTTCATCCGTTGCCACCGTGCATATATTGTGGCTAAAAACAAAGTATCCAAATTTGACCGCAGCCAGATTTGGATAGGAGAAAAAGTAATTCCCATTGGTGCTACCTACAGTGGTATCCAGTTGATATAAATTAGTGTAGAACACAATATAATTTTCTGCTCCATACTATTAACCGTTAATAGTAGCAAAACAACCCCAAATCTAGACCTGATTGGCGGGAAAAGCTCCCGGTATCACCGGGACTTGTACCAAAAAGCAGGACTACAGCAACCGAAGCGTTGCTATAATTGCTCTTCAAAAGGTTAAAACAACAAGCCAGACAACCCAAATAAATTAAAACTAGGGTTTAACATTTACCTTTATTCCTGCCGGATGTGTGTAGTAAACTCTGGCGCATGCACAGCTTTATTTTGGGCAGATGTGCTAAAAGAAAAGGTAAAAAAATCAGGAATATAGTTATAGATTGTAGAGCGTTTTTCATAGTTCGGCCTTTAAATAGAAGATGGAATAGGTACAGAAATTCCATAATCATTTAAATATTACCAGATAATTACCCTGAGGTACAGATTAACAGCTAAAAATAATCTTACAACATTTAAACATTAACCTCTTTTAACATAAGTTGCTTAGCCTTATCTTTGCCCCCATGTCAACACAATTAAAAAATCTATCAGATTTCTCTCATACCACTGTTCCCAGCGGTGCAAACTATAAATTCGGGATTATTGTAGCCGAATGGAATGCCGAAATTACCGGAGCATTATACAATGGTGCATTAAAAACCCTTTTGGCAAATGGCGTTGCCGAAGAAAACATTATCTCTTTGCCGGTACCGGGAAGTTTCGAATTAACAGGAGGTGCAGAAATTCTATTGAGCAAAAGAAGCGATATTGATGCTGTAATCTGTTTAGGCTGTGTAATACAGGGCGATACCAAACATTTCGATTTTATTTGTGATGCAGTGGCACAGGGGGTAACCAATGTTGGCATTAAATACAGTAAACCGGTTATATTTGGGGTTTTAACTACCAATAACTTAGAGCAGGCGCAAGACCGTGCTGGCGGCAAACATGGCAATAAAGGCGATGAGGCGGCAATTACAGCAATTAAAATGGCCGATTTTTCTGCTCAAATTTAAACTTGCGTATTAATAATTATTTGTAACTTAGAAGTTTAAAAACTGTTTGATCCAATGAAAAAAGTAGCCATCTTATTATTGGCGGTGTTTTGCACCATTACCATTTTAGAATCCTGTTCTTCTAAACTTTGTCCTGCTTACGGATCGTATCCAGAAGGTAAACGCAGAAGAAACTAATCTTTCTCATCAGTAATCTCATATTCAGGTCATTTGCAGAACTTTATTAAACTGCAATTGTTGTCCTGTAAACAATAATAAATTATCATGACCTGGGTTAACTTAACTTCAATGGAACAGCTTGATGAAATCAAAAACGCAAGCGGTTTTAACCTTATTTTTAAGCACAGTACACGCTGCTCCATCAGCTTGATGGCTAAAAAGAACTTCGAATTCGATTGGGACATCATTCCTGCAGATACTACGCTTTATTTTTTAGACCTGATCAGCTACCGTGATATTTCCAACCGGATTGCAGAAGTATTCCAGGTTGCACACCAATCACCACAGATCTTATTGATTAAAGATGGCGATTGTGTATTGGAAGCTTCGCACAGCGATATTTCTGCCGATGAAGTGGCAGAAGTAATTGCAGCATAACGATAAAAGAACCTTCATCCTGGATTTATTTCAGGATCTAAAACATCTAAAAGAATTTTTAGGTGTTTTTTTTATTTCAAAGATTTAAACTCAGAGTTTAAAATACTTTTTTTTAGAAAAGCAATGTTCGGTGTGTTATCGGATGCGGTAGTCCTGCTGTACACTGTAGCACCGATTGAAAAAATCGGGCGCTGCCGTTCCCATCAGGTTTATAACCGCAAGGCCTGCGGAGAGAAAAAACACCAATTAATATTTATCATGTTTCAATCTGTGAGGATACAGACGGAGGAAATGGATCGAGGGATAAAATAAAAAAAGGCCGCGATTTGCACCGTGACCTTCTAAAAATTATAACTGTTTCGCCTTAAGCAACCACAGTATTCTCTATTTTTAAAACTTTAGAGGTTTTTGCTCGGGTTTCTTTACAAAGATCAGCATCCTGCGCAAGCGATTTTCCATAGGTTGGGATCATCTCTCTAATTTTTGCCTGCCATTCATCGGTGGCCAGATCATCAGCAAAACAACGGTTTAATAAATCGAGCATGATCGAAACCGCAGTGGAAGCACCAGGTGAAGCCCCCAATAAAGCAGCGATAGAACCATCGCCAGCACTTACTACTTCTGTTCCAAACTCTAAAATACCACCCTGTTTTTCGTCTTTTTTAATTACCTGAACACGTTGTCCGGCATATTCCAACTCCCAGTCTTTGAGTTCCGCAGTTGGTAAATATTCTTTCAACGCTTCTAATCTATCTTCTGGCGATTGCCTTACCTGCTCGATTAAATACTTCGTTAAATCGAGGTTATGCAATCCGGCAGAAATCATCGGCCGGATATTATTGAACTTTATCGATTTTGGTAAATCTAAAAATGAACCATTTTTAAGGAATTTGGTCGAAAAACCAGCATAAGGGCCAAATAATAAAGCTTGCTTACCATTAATCATCCGGGTATCCAAATGCGGAACCGACATTGGCGGTGCACCAACGGCAGCTTTACCGTATACTTTGGCATGGTGTTTTTTAATAATTTCCTCATTGGTACATTTAAGCCATTGCCCGCTTACCGGGAAACCGCCGAAACCTTTTCCTTCTGGTATATCAGATTTTTCCAATAACGGCAGAGAACCACCACCTGCACCAATAAATACAAATTTGGCTACACGTTTGCGCTTGTCGCCACTTTCTAAATCCTTAACCTTTATAATCCAGTTGCCATCTTTATTTTTTTTGAGGTCGCGGATTTCGTGGTTGAAGTACAGATTAACGTTACTCTGCTGCTTTAAGTTGTTAAACATATCGCGGGTTAAGGTTCCGAAGTTTACATCGGTTCCGAGATCCATTTTTGTTGCTGCAACTTTTTCGCTTTTTTTACGGCCATCCATAATTAAAGGGGCCCAGGTTTTCACGGTTTCGGTATCCTCTGTGTATTGCATATCGCTAAACAGATCGCACTGCGTTAAGGCATCGTAGCGTTTCTTCAGGTAATCTACATTCTTTTTACCCCATACAAAGCTCATGTGCGGAATGTTGCGGATAAAATTGCAGGGATCAGAAACCAATCCTTTATTGACCAGGTAAGACCAAAACTGTTTGGAAACCTCAAAATGTTCAGCAATCTGAACCGCTTTCTTAATTTCAACGGTACCGTCTTTCTTTTCGGGCGTATAGTTTAATTCGCAAAAAGCGGAGTGCCCTGTTCCGGCATTGTTCCAGGCATCAGAACTTTCTGCTGCCGCAATATCCAAACGTTCGTAAATTTCTATACTTAAATTGGGCTCTAATTGTTTTAACAAAACACCCAGGGTTGCACTCATGATGCCGGCCCCAATTAAAATTACATCAGCGTCAGTTTTACCAACTGTCTTTTTCTTTTTTGTCATCTTACTATAAAGGAGTTACAAATTTAGAATGATTTTAAACATCCTACTAATTTTAAGGCATTAAATCTTAAAAAATTGCCTAAAAATTAGAAATATACCCATCTTTTTGATGAGTTCTAATCAAATTTTAATCCAAACTTTTGCATCCCCATGAACTAAATTAAAAAAGACATTACATTAACACGACCACCCGGTTGTCAATTTAACAAAACCGCTGCCTGTTTCATTAAAATAATTAACAAATTCCCTTTAAAGCGACTAAATATTTAAAAAATCATCAACAAATATTCGAATTACTAGTTCCAAAAACACATCGATTAAGATTATTTACATTTTTCGTTCCCAAAATATTAGTTTTACGCACCTATTTAACATCAACATCCCTCATGAAAAACTCAATTTTACTCTTCACTTTACTATTGCTAGTGTCCTGTTCGCGGGAAAAAACCGATCAGCTTTTGCTCGAACTTGATCAAAAGAAACTCGCAGAAAACATTAATTATGATAAAATCACCTTTTATAAATTTATCAAGATAGCGGTGCGCTCGGCGGCAGTTCAGGATACCACCTTACCCGAATACCAAAAATTTAGCAGGCAGGCACAGAGCGTAATCAGAACCTTAAATACTGTAAACGGACATCACAATGAAAGCATTTCGGTTATAGATGCGTTAAGGGTATATAAAGAATACCGCTCGGTAAAACAATTTGTAAAAGAAACCGACGAAGATGTTTTTCCTCTGCTGAGTGCTGGTTTTATTGCCATGAAAACGGATTCAAAAACGCCACAAAGCTTTTTTAAAGCAGCAAACAAGGCCTATGATCAAAATATCGAACATGCTATTTTGAGTATGGCTGTGCTGGCCACCAGAGACCTCGGACAGCCTTTTGCGTTATACGAATGCGCTAAAACCCAGCCCGAACTGCTGGATGACTGCGAAATTAAAACACTTTTAGAATTTGTGCGCGGGTTCCTTTTCTTTAGCAACAACCTGTTTTACCTGTCGGAAGATGGCCTTTCGCGGAACATTAAATGGCTCGATAAAAACGAGAAAATACCCCTTCCTTACACCAAAGCTTTTTTTGGCTGGGGCCGTTTAAATGATGAACAAACACATTTGGCATTCCACAGTATGAATTACTTATTTAGGGGTTTCGACCGCATGCGGATGGAAAGAAAAATCGACGAGGAAAGATCGCTGGAGGATTTTGAAGCTTTTTTAACTGACATGAACAAACTTGGCATACAGAACGAGCTGGTTTGGGGAATAACAGCTTATCTGAATCTAAAAAAAGAAAAGCCAGAAAAGTCGCTGCCAGCATTAGAAAAACTAAGCCAAAGCGCTTTATTTTCAGAAAGTGAGCGCGGGGCTTTACAACAAACCATTGTTTATGTCAAAAACCGCAATTCGGATAAGGCCTTAACCAATGTGTACGATAAAGCATTTATCGGTAAGATTGCCACCAGATATATGATATCAGTACTATCGAAAATAGACTGGGAAAAACTGATGAAACAGCAGGGTGTTCCCTATGCTGAAGATATATTTGCCGGGATTGGCAAGTTTAAAGCATTATCCAATTCAGTAAGCGCATATACACAGCCATCAACTTTAGAGAAAGGCAAAAAAGAAATAGGCAAAAAGAGCAACGAGCTTCTTGAAAAAGCGAAAGGATTGTGGAATTAGATGATAAACACCGTCATCTCGACTGGAGCAACGCGGAATGGAGAGATCTATAAAGGCGGATCTCTCGACTACGTTACACTCCGCTCGAGATGACGAATCTTGTATATTAATTTTTAAGCTTCGCTTTAAATACTTTTTCGAGTTTATCTATTTTAGGCTGAATAACCAACCTGCAATAAGGCTCACTTCCGTTTTTGTTGAAATAATTCTGATGATAATTTTCTGCAATATAAAATGGCTTGGCAGCTTCTATGGCTGTTACAACCTTTTTACCATAAGCATTGGTTTTATTCAGTTCTGCTTTATATTTTTCGGCCAGGGCTTTTTGCTCTGGTGTGTGGTAAAAAACAACCGAACGGTATTGTGTACCGCTATCGGCACCCTGACGGTTTAAGGTTGTAGGATCGTGGCTTTTCCAGAAAACCTCCAATAAATCATCGTAAGAAATCACCATCGGGTTATAAGTGATTTCTAAAACCTCTGCATGCCCGGTAGCACCAGTACATACTTCTTCGTAGGTTGGATTGGTTAAAGTACCGCCTTCGTAACCGGATTTAACCGAAACCACGCCCTTTAAACGCTGGAAGATAGCTTCAGTACACCAAAAGCAGCCCATCCCAAATGTTGCTTTCTCTGTCTTTTTCCCTTGTGCATTTGCCTGGTTTAAAGCCAGCACCGACAATAGGATTAAAATTATTTTTCTCATGTGTGTGTTTTTATGTGATTAGTCGCGGATAACCAGTTTACCTTACAGTTTAACCCGCTAATTTTCTATCTAATTATACGAAATAATTCAGGCTGTAGTTTGCATTTGTGTTTTAATGGATTTTTTGTGACAATAGAACATTTCTTGCATTTTCATGTTTTTGTTAATAACTTAAAAATCTGTATCTTAATTTCTTAAACCTCTAAAGCCCGTACCAAACCCAGTTATTAACAATTCTTTTCTACATTCGTACAACATTAAAATTTAAAATTATGTCTACACCGTATATTCCATGTTTAGATTTAGGTTCTTACATCAATGGTTCAGAAGAAGAACGTAAAAAGTTTTCCGATGAACTGGGCAGGGCCTTTAACGATTCGGGTTTTGTTACCATTACCAATCATGGTTTAAGCCAGGAATTGATCGATAAGCTTTATGAAAATATTAAAGCTGCTTTTTCTTTACCTGTTGAAACCAAAAGAAAATACGAGAAACCAGAACTGGCCGGCCAACGTGGCTACACCAGTGCCGGAAAAGAAACTGCTAAAGGTGCTAAAACTCCCGATCTGAAAGAATTCTGGCAGATTGGACAGGAGGTAACCGATGGTGATCCGGTTAAAAATGAATATCCTGATAATGAGGTTTTAGAAGAACTGCCTCAGTTTAACCAGGTAACTGGCGACATCTACAAAAAACTGGAAGAAAACGGAACGCATTTATTACGTGCCATAGCCACTTATTTAGAATTGCCGATCAATTATTTCGATAAACACGTACATAACGGAAACTCTATTTTAAGGGGCATTCACTACTTCCCGATCGAAAACCCTGAAACCATCCCGGATGATGCAGTGCGTGCAGGTGCACACGAAGACATTAACCTGATTACCCTGTTAATCGGCGCCAGTGCAGACGGACTGGAAGTGTTAACCCGCAGCAACGAATGGTTGCCGATTAAAGCACACCATACCGATATTGTGGTAAATGTTGGCGATATGCTACAGCGCCTAACCAACAATAAATTGAAATCGACCACACACCGCGTGGTAAACCCTCCCCGCGAACTGATGAAAACCTCGCGTTTCTCGGTACCCTTCTTTTTACACCCACGCAGTGATATGGATTTAATCAGCTTACCTTCAACCATTGATGCAGAACACCCTAAAGCTTATAGCGACATGACTGCAGGTGAGTACCTGGATGAAAGGCTAAGAGAGATTGGATTGAAGAAGTAGTTTGGAGCTTTAGTCCTGAGTCGCAAGTCCTTAGTCCTCAGTCTGGAGTCTTGTAAAGAGTTGTCAACTTTACCAGCACACTTGCTATTAAGTTGACAACTCTGGAGTTTCAAATGAATAAAAAAACAGCATCGGCCAAAACCGGTGCTTTTTTTGTTTTATAGAAAAGCTTTGTCAACTTTACCTGCAACATGGCCATTAAAGTTGACAAAGCTGATTTCACAATTGCCAGAATACTTTATTATTTCTTCGAATCGTCTATCGCTTTATTTACCACATCCTGTATTCTGCCCCTGATTTTCAGGTTAGACAATTTATCGGTAACGGTTGGATTTACGCGGTTGGATAAGAACACATAAACCAGACCCCGTGAAGGATCTACCCAAATACAGGTTCCGGTATAACCCGTGTGGCCGTAGGTTTGCGGCGAAGCCAGCTCTGATGGGTAATGCTTTGTACTATCCGGATCCCAGCGATCGAAACCCAAACCCCTGCGGCTTACATTCGATTGTTTCGAAGTAAACATATCAACCGTAGCGTTTTTAAAATATTCTACCCCGCCATAAGTACCGCGGTTTAACAACATCTGATAGATAATGGCCAGATCATTCGCACTGGCGAATAAGCCCGCATGACCAGAAACACCTCCTGCCAGTGCCGCACCCTGATCGTGCACATAACCTACCAATAAGGTTTTTCTGAAATACTTATCATCTTCTGTAGGGATAATCTGCTCCGGTTTGAAACGGTTGCGTGGCAAAAAGCCGGCTGTTTGCATCCCTAAGGGTTTGTAAAAATTCTCGTAAGCATACTGGTTAAGCGGCTCTTCGCTGATATGCTCCACAATATCTTTCATCACATACATGCTGATATCACTGTACACATATTTACCCCTTGTTTTAATTGGCGAATTGAGCATTTTAGGCCACATAAAATCTTTAAAAAAGCCCTTTTTGATATAATAGTTATCCGCCACTTTGGTAGGATAAGCAGCAGAAGAATCCCTGCTGTAATCGCCGGTTTTCACATAATCGTGAAAAGGGATGTAAGGGATAAAACCCGCCTGGTGCAACATCACCTCGCGCACCTGGATATTGTTCATTGGCGTAGTGCGTGCTTTAGGGATATAAGCACCAATATTGGTATCCAGTTTCAGCTTCCCTTCTTCAAACAAACGCATTACGGCAGGTGTGGTGGCTGTTACCTTGGTTACCGATGCCAGGTCGAAAATATCGGTTACCTTATCGGGCACATTGGTATCGTAAGTGTGCGTACCGTAGGCTTTATTAAAAATAACCTTTCCATCTTTGGCCACCAAAACTACCAAACCCGGTGTTGCTTTCTGCGCAATGGCTTCGGCAGCAATGGCATCAATTTCTTTTAAGTTGTTCGAATTTAGCCCCGCATCTTCGGGCACGGTATATTTTAAACGTGTAGCAGTGGTAACAAAACCCGAGCCCATGGTATACCGGGCAGAATAAGCAGTGGTTAACTTGTTGGATGCGGCAATACCACCAAAAATATACTGGGGAACAATCGCGGCAGCATCGGCATTATTCTGGCCTGTCCATACAATTGGCGATTTTAGCAGATCGAATGATTTTAAACCCGGTCCGTTACCAAAGAAAGAAATGATTACCTCTTTATTTTTGCTGATACTGTTAATGAAATTAATGTATTTCGCCTTGTTTACATTCTGGTCGTCGATGGCAATCAACACGGTATTAAAATATTTCAGGTCGTCTTCCAGATCGTTCAGGTTTACACTGTCTTTATAAGCATCGGCAGAAAACGAGGTGATCTTATCATATTTATTTGCCAAACTATCGAATACCGTACTATAGGCAAAGCTCAGGCTCACAGAAGCAATATTCTTTTTATCGAGCGATTTTAAAGGAACAATGGCCTCCTGGTTATTCAGCAGAACCGTTGCACCAGAAATGGCATTGGCAATTGATAGTTTTTTTTCGTTCGCTGTATGCTCCTGTGCGCAGGCCATTAAACATAAAACATTGCAGCAGGTTGCTACAGCCAGGATATACAATCTATTTCGCTTCATATACTTTTTCTCCGTTCAGATAGGTTTTTAACACTTTCGTTTTTAATATGTTTTGTGGTGTTGATTTTAAAATGTCGCGATCAAGGATAACAAAATCGGCCAGTTTGCCTTTTTCCAAACTTCCTTTTTCTTCTTCTTCAAAATTGGCTTTTGCCGCCCAGATTGTCATTCCGCGCAGGGCCTCTTCGGGGCTTAAGGCATTTTCCATCTGGAAACCGCCCTTCGGAAAGCCTTTTGCATCTTCGCGCACTGTTGCTGCATAAAACGTTAATAAGGGATTAATGTTTTCTACGGGGAAATCGGTACCCAATGGGATCCAGCCGTTTTGTTTTAATAATTGCCTGTAGGCGTAGGCACCTTTTAACCTTTCGGCACCTAAACGCTGCCCGGCCCAGTACATATCGGAAGTAGCGTGGGTAGGCTGCACCGAAGGCACAATGCTTGCTTTGCCGAACAAATCGAAATCCCTGGCATTTATCACCTGTGCATGTTCAATGCGCCAGCGCTGATCGTTTTTACCCTTTAAAATTTTATTGTAAATATTCAGGATTACCCTGTTGGCCGAATCGCCAATGGCGTGGGTACACATCTGGAAATGATTTTCGGCTATCTTTTTGGCCACCTCTTCAAAATGTTTCTGATCGCTTAACAGGAAACCCGTTTTACCCGGCATATCGCTATAGGGGTGCAGCAAACATGCCCCGCGCGAACCTAAAGCACCATCGGCATACACTTTAAAGGCCCGAACGTTTAACCGGTCGGTTTTAACCGGACCGCGGGCGAAAAGGTATCTGTAATTATCAGGCTCGTCTGAAAGCATTACATACAGCCTCATTTTTAGTTTGTTCTCTTTCTGCAGTTTTTCGATAAACTCTACGGCCAGATAACTCAGTCCGCAATCATCAATCGTGGTTAAACCCGCGGCAAAACAGTTCCGCTGTGCATCGGTAAATATTTTTTCGGCCTGTTTGACATCTGGCGATGGAATTTTACGTTCTACCAGTGCTACTGCATTATCGATTAAAACACCTGTCAGCTTTCCGCTTTTAGTAAGCATATCGCCGCCCACCAGTTTCTGTTCGCCCTTAATGCCCGCTTCATCCAAAGCTTTTTGGTTGGCAATAGCAGCATGGCCGTCAATCCTGTTCAAAAATACCGGCCGATCGGGAAACAGAGCGGTTAGTTTTTCATTTGTAGGGAAAGCTTTATCGGCCCAATCGTTCTGGTCCCAGCCATTACCGATCAACCAGCCATCGGGATGCGTTTTGGCAAAACCGGTTAAACGTACAAGCACTTCATCCCACGATTTCGTTTCTCTTAAATCGGCGGTCTGCAAACTTTGTCCATAACCATAAAAATGGGCATGTGCATCGATAAAACCGGGGTAAACAGCCTTACCATCGGCATTAATTTCTTCTTTGCCTGCATACTTCGATCTGATATCCTCACTTTTACCGAGTGTGAGTATTTTACCGTTTTTTACGGCAAAAGCCTGCACCGTATCGAAGCTGTTATTTACCGTATAAACCTTGGCATTATAAACAATTACATCAACTTCTTCTTTTTTGGCGCAAGAAGCAAATAATATAACCAACAAAAGGCAGTATAATGTGGATTTCATAGCGATAAAGATAGTATTTTAGTTTGGAGTTCGGAGTTTGAGATCGGAGTTATGCGTGTTAAAATCAAGAATTACAATGAAAGCTTCGCGCCGTAGGGAGCACCAAATCATTATGGTAATGAAACCTTCCTCCCCTGGGGAGCAGCAAATCATGATGGCAATGAAAGCTTCGCGCCATGGGGGCACGAAATCATGATAGTCATGAAACCTCCCTCCCCTGGGGAGCAGCAAATCATTGTAAATGCTTACCTATATTTATCCTGTGTAAAATAATTGTGGTTAACGGGCTATTATAACATCACTTTTATTAGAAAGTGAGCGCCGCTGGTACATGGCAGTTGCAGCCCCGCCATTGCTTCAATCTTTTTGTGCGCATTTATCTTTAACCGAGAAAACTTTGTTGCACAAAAAGTATTTCCGCGACTGTCGGGCTTAGGTTTTGGGGGCCTGAACAAAGAAATGAGAATGATATTTCGACCAGAAATAAGCGTATTGAGGTTACCGAAAAAACAACGTTTAAAAAAATGGGATGGCAGGTTTATAAATCACTTCTTTCAAGTTTTTACTACGAAAGGTGTTGATCAGAATCAGTACAAAATTTAGGGCATATAAACCACAAATCATCAGAAAGATATATTTCCCGAAGATGCCACCAATATGCATGATTTTAAAAAAAATGAATGTAACGTACATCAAAGAGATAATCAGTGTCCAGGTTGCCTGAAAATTGAGGAGTTTTTTACCTGTTTCGTTTAATTTTTCATCGCCATTGCGTTTAAAATACCATAATATTAACGGCACAATAAAACCTAATATCGGATAAATGATAAAACTCAGTGCAGAAAGATTTAAAAGCGGAATGAGATGGGTTTCTTCTTTTTCAGTGCCACCGGTTAAATCGATAGGCTTTAAACCAAAAACCTGTGCCAACCTGATCAGGGTATCGCCCCTGGCCCCCGTTTCATTCTGTTCGATACGCTGGATGGTGCGCAAACTCAACTGTGTTTGCCTTGCAACTTCTTCCTGACTAAAACCATGCTGGTTTCTAAGCTCTTTTAGTTTATCTGATAATTTCATAAATTTTTAACGATTGCGTTTTAACAAATGTAAAGGATCGTTTTAAATTAAAGTGCGACTTATCTACGACATTTATGCGTCAAACTCGGCAGAAAACTGGAAAACTAAATCCCAATGATCAAATTTCACTTTTCAAACAAAGTTAATACTTGCGTTTATGCCCCTGTTTCTGGTTTTAACGCCCCGGTAAGACCTCGTAGCTTTTTTTACCACGGATGCAGGCAGATAAACACGGATGAGTATCGTAATTCAAAAAGATTCTTCACTGCGTTCAGAATGACAAGTGGGTAATTAAGTTAACTCCGTGGCCTGTGTCCTCACAGAACACCAATCTCTAGTCTAGGCGTTCAGCATAACAGGCCTGAGTGAAATAAACCCGATGGAAGCGGCATCCCGATTTTTTCAATCGGATACAGCGTACAGCGGGACTACCGGAACCGATTGAAACAGAACCCTGCTTTTCAAAAAAACAAACATTGAAAAGATTATTTCCTG
>Ga0308165_1001400_pt1 | contig 33846 bp, 34 predicted proteins | sample PhyWR2_FD_201032 | JGI IMG/M metagenome (GOLD analysis project Ga0308165, IMG submission 201032) | Phyllosphere microbial communities from UC Gill Tract Community Farm, Albany, California, United States - DLSLW.R2 | ecosystem: Host-associated > Plants > Phyllosphere > Unclassified | place: USA... | reverse complement strand
CCTGAATTGCTACTCGTTTTGTCGTTTCCATTTTTGCGTTAAAACAAAAAAGTCCCGGCTGTTTGCCGGGACTTTCTTATACATTTTAATATTGTTATATATCTTTTTGCATATTAGCCCCGGCTCTTACTAAAATAGTAAAAGTAACCAAAGTAATATGTGTTTGTAATTTGCATTTCTTTTTTTCTTGAGCCAAATGTAGTAACAAAATTTAATTTGTCAATAGAAAAGTGAAAATATTTTTAATAAAATTTAATTTTCTTTGATTTAGACCGTTTTGGTGTTGGGTATAGAAGCGGGGTTTGATTATACTATCCTTATAAGCTATCAATTATTTTTTGAATATCTTTTTTTCCTATTGTAGCCTCTTCTGATTTATCATAAATGTAAATCATATTGATAAGGTTTTCTGTTTGCAGGTAGGTAATTACTCTATATCCGCCACTTTTTCCCTTTCCTTTGCTTTTTATGGCGAGACGTATTTTAAAAATTCCGTTTCCTAAGTCTGAACCCATTTTAGGGTTCTCTCTGAGTTCAGATTCTAGATTGGAAAGATCGTTTAACAGGGATTGGTGTTTCTTTTTTAGCTGTTTAGCTTTTTTGATGAATATCGGAGCGTAAATAAATTGAATTTCATCCATTTAGATGTCTTTTAAGGAGAGCGGAGCTAGCTTGCCAGCTTTTATCTGTTTAGCTTCTTGAAGGCCTTTTTTTATGCCATCAAGCAATACTTCTTTTTTTGAGGTTTGAACAACTTTTCCATCAATCCTTTTGAGTACTTCCAAAAGAAAATCAGTATCCGTATCTTTTACCTGAATAGTTAATGTTGTCATTTTAATAAGCTTTAATCAAAAATACGAATATTATTGTATATTTATTTCACAGATGCATGCCTTTATATCATGAGGCTCGAAGTTTATAATTCTATGTCTTTTGATAGTTGTTCACTAAGTTTCTTTGTAGCTTCCAATACTTGGCTGTTCATGTATTCGCCAAAATAACTGATGTAATCTCCGTTTTTAGAAATCACAACAAAACTTCCACAGGGGTAATGATGTTTGAAAAAATGTTTTTCAACTGCTTGCCCGGGATCTTTGACCCAATTTATAGCTTTTTTGAATCGATCTAAACCTGTGTTTTCCTTATATATGAATAAGGGTTGTATTTTATATTTTTTTGATAAATCTTTTTCCAATTCTTTGTCTTTCGCAGCCACAAACTTAATATTTCCACTAGAATTGCAAGGGTCTTTTCCTGGGTAATAAATAATCACGATTGGTTTAGAGGGATCTATTTTCTGTTTTGAAGCTATTTCCAAAAGTGATACTAATTTAACTTTATCTTTTACTGTTCCTTTTTCTTCCCTGTTGATTAGATGATGGGTAGAATCGTTTTGGAAATCAAGGACGGCATTGGCTGCACGTTTCTTTTGAAAGGTAGATTTGCTAATTTCCTTATGATCTACATCGAAATATTTTGATTCTTGAGCAGCTGCAAAAAGAGGTACTAAGGCGGTGAGGAATAGGAGAGCGTATTTTTTCATGAATGTTGATTTTTTGCAATATGCTAAAAATCAGGCAAAAACTTCTATTTTTCAAAAACTGGCAGAATCGTAATGCCTTGACAGGCTTTTCGGCTGCATTAAGATTCACGCCTGCGAACAAAAGATGATCATTTTTGAAGTCCCTTTAAACAAAAATGGTCTGTGAAAACACAAACCATTAATTTTTTATCCTGTAGAGCTTAACTCTCCTCTGTCGTTAAGTCCTTTTACTTTTTCTTTCTGCAATGCCTCGTACTGCTTTTGTTCTTCCTCATGTAATTCCTGTTGCATTATTTTAGCAATTTTGGTGCTTCCATCATGGCTCCATCCCGGTGGGTTAAAGATGTATTTCATTTTAGCTGTAAAAGTCGGCGCTTTTTTAATGTCGGCCTTTAATGCAATAAACTCATGGAAAATAATATTTACAGCACCGGTATCTTCAGGTTGTGTTGTTAAACCATATTTAACAACATCTTCAGGCAGTTCTTCCTGAAAAGTTCCAAACCACCTGTCCCAAAGAATTAAAACCATACCCATATTTTTGTCTAAATAACGAACATTGCTGGCGTGGTGCACACGGTGGTGAGATGGGGTTACAAAAATATATTCGTACCATTTAGGCAGCTTAATGTTGTATTGCGTATGCACCAGGTTGCCGTAAATCTGTGTAATCAGATATGCAAAAAGGATATCCACAGCTGTAAAACCCATAAAGGCCAATGGAAGATAAAAGAAAACGCGGTACAATGGCTCAAAAACAGTAGAACGGAAGCCCGTTGTTAAGTTGAAATGTTCTGATGAATGGTGCGTAACGTGCATTGCCCAAAAAAAGCGGACATAATGGCCAACGGTATGCAAAAACCAATATAAAAAATCTTGCGCCAAAATCAGGACCAGCCAGTAAACCCAAACATTAGGGATTTGGAACAAACGGAACTGGTAACAATATTCCAACAGGAAAAATGTTCCTGTTTTAGTACCCAGATTAATCACGACAGCGGCCGTCATCAGGTAAATATTGGTCCAGGTATCTCGCTTGGTATATAATTTTCTGTCGTGCTGGTAACTGAAATACATTTCAACCAAGGTTAAAACGATAACGAAACCAAATAGCCCGATAACAGAAATATCGCTTCCGGTAAACTTCATTTTATAAACTGTTATAATAATCTAAACTGCTTAAAATATCGGCTGTGCTTACACGGCAGTTAAACGTGCATTTACCGGTGTTTTCTAAGAGTGAGAAAAGGATATTTCCATCTTCATTCTTTTTGTCGCTCTGCATCAATTCCAGAAGGGTGTCAAAACTTTCTTTTTTGATGTGGTATTTAGGATATAACGATAAAATATATCCACTGATATCATTTAATTCTTCTTTCGTAAGTGAGCTGTTTTTGATCGACAATGCTGCTTCGCAAACAAAACCAATGGCAATCGCCTCGCCATGTGTTAAAGGATTTTCATCATTTGCCAAAGAATATCCTTCTACGGCATGCCCAATGGTATGGCCGAAGTTTAAAATCTTGCGCAGGTTTTTCTCATGTGGATCGATGGTTACCACCTCGTTTTTAATCTCTACCGAACGGTAAATGTCTTCCGCACTTGGTGTTAGGTAGTTGCTTGCTTTTAATTTTTCATAGTACGGCTTATCATAAATTAAGCCATGTTTAATCATTTCGGCAAAACCGGATAAAAGTTCGCGCTGTGGCAATGTTTTTAAAAATCCAGTTTCGATAAAAACCATTTGCGGCAAAGTAAACGTACCTACCATGTTTTTTACATTGTCGATATCTATTCCTGTTTTGCCACCTACAGATGCATCAACCTGCGATAAAAGGGTAGTGGGCACATTAATAAAATCGATTCCTCTTTTATAGGTAGAAGCAATAAATCCGCCCATATCGGTAATAACACCACCACCTAAATTAATCATCAAACTTTTACGGTCGGCTTCAAAATCCAATAATGTTTTCCAGATGCCGATGCAAAAATCAATGTTTTTATTTTCTTCGCCTGCAGAGGTTTCGATCAGGTCAAATTCAGAAAAATCATCTAAAAGCGATTGAAACAGGGGTAGGCAGATTTCGCTGGTATGTTCATCGGCAAGCACAAAAACTTTACTGTATTTGTTGCTTTCTAAAAGTGTTTTTAGTGCTGCTAAATTGCTTTCGAAATAAAGGGTGTGGCCTGCGCTGGTTAGTGGTTCCATTAAATAATTTCTATTTTGTTTTCGCCAAAAGTAATAATATCGCCAACCCTAACCTTATAGCGTTTGCGGAATTCGACCTCGCCGTTCGTTTTTACTAAACCATCTTCTACAACGGTTTGGGCATCACCGCCGCTGCCAACCAATCCACTTGCTTTTAACAGTTGGATTAATGGTATAAATTCGCCCTCTAATTTGAATTGTATCATTTTCTGCAAAAATACGATTATTTAAAGGTTTTTAGTTTTAACAATCAATGCTTTTTATAATTTTGCACCAATCTGACTTATTATATTGGTAAAAATGGATTTATCCCCCAACAAACAGCCTAATTTCGACAATACGGAAATAGCTTTCCGTCAAAAATCTAACAGCGAACTCAAAAAAGCGTATTGGCTTTTTAAAATGATCGGAAGCAATTTTCTTACTAAAGTTGGTCCAGCCATTACCAATTTCTTTTTAAACATTGGCCTACCGATTCAGGGCGCTATTAAAGCAACTATTTTTCAACAGTTTTGCGGTGGCGAAACCATTGCAGAGTGTAATAAGGCCATTGATCAACTGGATAAGGGCGGTGTTGGTACTATTCTGGATTACTCGGTAGAAGGGGAAGAAGAAGAACAGGTGTTCGACGAAACCTGCGCAGAAATTATCCGTACCATTGTTCGCGCTGATGGTGATACTAAAATACCGATTACTGTTTTCAAAATTACAGGGATCGGCCGTTTTGCCCTGCTGCAGAAACTGGATGCCAAAGAAACCTTAAATGATGCCGAGCAGGCCGAATACGAAAAGGTGAAGCTGCGTTGCGAGATGATCTGTAAAACTGCCTTTGATAAAGGTGTGCCGATTATGATCGATGCGGAAGAAACGTGGATTCAGAACACCATTGATGAACTGGCCCTGGATATGATGCGTAAATTTAACCGCGAGCGCATTATCGTGTATAATACCTATCAAATGTACCGCCATGATAAACTGGCCGATATGAAGGCCGACCATTTAATTGCCAAAGCAGACGGTTTTATTTTGGGCGTGAAAATGGTCCGCGGTGCTTACATGGAAAAAGAACGTAAACGCGCAGCCGAAATGGGGTATCCTTCTCCAATTCAGCCTGATAAAGAGGCGTCAGACCGCGATTACAACGAATCTTTACGCTATTGTGTAGATCATATTGAAGAAATTGCCATCGTTGCCGGAACGCATAACGAAGATAGCAGCCGCTTGCTGACTTATTTATTGGAAGAAAAAAATGTTGCGCACAATCATGCTCACGTATATTTTGCCCAACTGTTGGGCATGAGCGATAACTTAAGCTTTAATCTGGCCGATTCGAATTATAATGTGGCAAAATACGTTCCTTACGGACCAATTAAGGCTGTGATGCCTTATTTGTTCAGAAGAGCGCAGGAAAATACCTCAGTAGCCGGACAAACGGGCCGCGAGCTGGGTTTGATTGAAAGAGAATTAAAAAGAAGAAAACTGTAGTAGTTTTCGGTTAGCAGTTGGTGGTTTTCAGTTTTGGGTGGTTATTGTACTGCCAACTAAAAATTGCCAACTGTTGTTGTTTTCATGATATCCAATACTATCGTTATACTGAATTTATTTCAGCATCTTTCTATCTTGTATATGATCCCTTATTTTTTGAAAATGATTTTTCAGTAGTACTTTCGGGCATGCAGTCCTGCTTTGCGCTGTATCCCCAATGAAGGATTGGGGGATGCCGCTCCAATCAGGTTTATTAACAAAGGTGGGTTAAATCCACTACGAACTGAAAACCGCAAACTGTTAATCATTTCTTTACCACAAAAGATTGTTTTCCTGTTAATAAATCGTAAAACAGAATAAAATCGCTCACAAGACTGTAACCAGGATACTGAAATGTTGCCGGTCTGTTTTTTTCGAAGAAAAAGTGGCCAACCCATGCAAAGCCGTAGCCCAATACCGGAATGGCTAAAAAGAAATGCCAGTTGTGGAAGAGAAAGCCCGTGAAAAATGCCAAACAAACCAATCCGGTACCGATAAAATGTAAGATACGGGATGTGGTATTGGTATGCTCGGATAAGTAAAAAGGGTAGAACTCTTTAAGTGATTTAAACTTTTTTGCTGACATACACTAATTTACAAAATTCCGTTTGCTTTCAAAAACGCCTCCAAATTAGCAGGTTTTTCAGTCATTAATAGGGTATTTAAGCCTACTTTTTTAGCACCTTCAATATGTTGTGGACTATCATCAATAAACAATGTTTCTGCAGGATTTAGATTATTCTCATTTAAAACCTGTTCGAAAATATTGGTATTGGGCTTGCGCAGTTTCATGTGCTGAGAGAAATAAGCTTTCTCAAAATAATCATCGTAATTGTTCAGTTGAAAAGTAGTTTTCAGATAATTGATAATCCAATCGTAATGAATTTCGTTGTTGTTGCTGAGCAGGAAAGTGCGGTATTTTTCTTTAACTTTTAGCAGCACATCGTGGTTTTCCTGGATGGTTCCGATTAACAGGCTGTTCCATGCACCGTCAATCTCCTGATCGGTTAAGCTTGGTTGATCAGCTGCTTTTCTAATTCCTGTTCTAAATTCTGCAGGAGAAATAGCACCGGTTTCAAAATCGTCAAATAACTGGTTGTGTGCTTTGTGGGCGAAAAAGCTTTCGATATTCTTAATGCCTAATTTTTGAAAAGAAGCCTGGGCAATTCTGAAATCGATCTCAAATATTACGTTTCCGTAATCGAAAATAATGTTTTTAATGTTTTGCATGGAAATCCTTTAGCATTTTGCTGCAAAGATATTGTTGCTCATTTAATGAAAGGCATCAAATCCGTTTTTTTTACAATAAAAAGCCCGAAACCTAATGTCATTAAGTTCCGGGCTTAGTATAGATTCAAATTACTTCGGCTCTACTGTGATCGATTGAATAATCGGCCTGTTTTTTTTGTCGTTGGTTTTCAGTTCTTTGAAAATAAAATAAATTGAATGGAATTTGCCGTCTGATAACATATTGATCGGGATGCTCTTTCTAAAAGTAGACTTTCCGATCATAATTCCAGTGCTGCTATCCAATCTGATCTCTATTTCGGCATCAGCACCGGCATCTAAATTTAAAAACGAAAAGCCGAAGCCCGAAATACCAGTTAAATCTGTATTTTTTAATACGATCCAGCCAGTTTCTTTCATTAAAATAAGTTTTTCGCCTCCATAAATATCTTTTCGCTCAAAACCACCAAAATCTTTGATATCATCCGCATCAATAATACTGCTTTTCAGGTTTACCACATTGGTTGTGGTTAAAGGTTTTAAGCCAGCAGCTCCGGCATCGGTATAGGTTGCTTTTAAGGTCAACACCGATTTCTTTTTATCAGTGCTTGCTGGTGGAACAATTTTGCCAGAAGTTGGGAGTGATGCTTTCACAGCCTCTTTGTTGCCCAAAGTCATAATCCACTCGGTAATTTTCTTCACTTCAGCTTCTTTCATCGCGCTGTGCGCAGGCATAGGTACTTCTCCCCAAACGCCCTGGCTACCGCCAATTACTTTTGAAGCAAGGTAATCGGAAGCTTTACTGTCGTTTTTATATTTTGCCGCAATTTTATCAAAAGCAGGTCCGATAGAAACAGCCGACTCTTTATGGCAGGTGCTGCAATCGGCTTTTAGCATTAATGCTTTGCCTACCATGGTTTGCGCTGCCTGTTGGTGCCCTAATTGTGCGCCGGCCATGTCTGTTCCTTCGGTGTAGGTATTGGAAATGTAAATGCGGCTGTTATTTACTTTTGAACCTTTATCGCTTACCAGAACCTTGTAATCAACTGGTTTGTTAGGGAAATAAAAAGTTTTGTTACCGGCCAAATCTATGCTCACATTTGGGTGTTCGTTACCTGCAAAAACAGGAATAATGGCACTCTTTGCTGAAGCTTTGCTTTTGTCCATTACCGTAACACTTACCGGATATTCGCCTGCTTTGGTAAATGTATACACTAAATTTGGTGTAGTGGTAGTTTTGGTAATTCCTTTTCCTAAGTTCCAAACGTAGGTTAAAGCATCCCCATCAGGATCTTTTGCAGTAACATTTGCAATCAATTTATAAGGTAGCAACCCGCTTGTTTTTGTAATATTTAAACTTTCAACAGCTGGTGGGCGGTTTCCTTTCAGGTAATCGATCCTGGTAATTGCTGCGTCTGGATTTTTACTAAACCAGCCTTTACCATATTCGAGTACATAAATTTTTCCGTCCGGGCCTAATTCCATATCAATTGGCGCGGCAAGCGAAATTTTCGACATAAATGGTTCCATACTCACATAATCGCCTTTGGCATTCATGGTTACGGCTTTAACCCATCCACGTACCCATTCGTAAATAATCAGTTTTCCGTTATAATAAGTAGGGTAAGGAGAATTTGCCGTAGCATAATAAACTGGTCCGGCCATTGCCGTACGGCCGCCTGCACCAACTTGAGGAAAATCTGCTGATTCGCCATAAGGATACCAGATATAGGCCGGCTGTGCTGGGGGCAACTGCTCTAAACCAGTATTGTTTGGCGAATTGTTAATTGGTTTGGCAGGATCGAAAGCATTTCCATTGGCGCCATTGGTATAATCGTAAGCTTTGTACGGGTAATTGTTGCCTATAAACAGGGGCCAGCCAAAGTTACCCGCTTTTCGTGCCTGGTTTACTTCATCGTAACCTCTAGGGCCCCTTAAAGCATCATCATTACTTGCATCAGGACCAACTTCGCCCCAATATAAGAAATTGGTTTTTTGATCAATAGAAATTCGGTAGGGGTTTCTATCACCCATTACGTAAATTTCGGGCCTGGTTTTAGGATCGTTTTTCGGGAAAAGATTGCCATCCGGAATGCTGTAAGTGCCATCTTCGTTAACTTTAATTCTTAATATTTTTCCTCTCAAATCATTGGTGTTCCCGGCCGATCTTCTGGCATCATATTGTTCAAATCCTTTTCTGTTATCGAGCGGCGCATAACCTTTGTTTACGTATTGCTGTTTTGGCGCATCAAAAGGGGTAGAGTTATCGCCGGTAGAAACGTAAAGCAGGTTGTCCGATCCGAAAGCAATCGATCCACCTGTATGGCAGCAGATCTCGCGCTGAGAATAAAATTCTAAGATGATTTTTTCCGACGCTTTATCAATCTGATCATTCACCAGCTTAAACCGGGATAACCGGTTTACCGATTTATCAAAAGGGCTGTAAAAAAGATAAATATATTTGTTTGCGGCAAATTTAGGGTCGGCAGCCATGCCCAATAAACCTTCTTCGGCATTCACATCAGGAGTATTGGTCTTGAAATAAACATCAAGTTTGCCTGCTTCCTTAATTTTTTTGGTCTGATTTTTATAAATTAACACTTCACCTCTGCGCTGGGCTACCAAAATATCAAGATTTGGAAGTATCGTCATTTCGGTAGGTTCGGTAAACTCGCCCTGTGCAAGGGTAACTTTAACAAAGCGATCCTGGTCTGGTGTATCAATTTTGTTTTTGGTGTTTAAACTGAAAGTTGCGTTTTTGTAAGTCTTTTTGCTTAGTGTGGTTGCTGAAATAAGTAGAACTGCAATTGCAGATAACAATAGCGTAAAGGTTGTTTTCATCTATTTGGTCGAGGGATTTTTTAATAAATATAGAATATTGTTTTATAGGATAGGGTATTGTATCAAAATTTATGCGAATTTATAACACGGATGATAGAATAATTGAATGACAAAATGATTTAATTTCTGTCTTTAAAGCTTACTTTTCGGACTTTGTTGCCTTTAATATATAATCGGCCATACTTTCGATGTCTTTTTTACTAATAGCACCATTCCAGGCTGGCATTCCCTTATCGATAATTCCATCGGTGATATTCCTGATGATCGATTGTTTATCTGCCCCATGCTTAAATTTGCCTTCTTTGAGGCTGTAAACCGTTTCTGTTCCCTGTAAATTATCGCCATGGCACGATGCACAAAGCTGTTTAAATAAGCTGGCAGGAGTAACTTTTAATGCTGCTGTTTTATTGTTAGATGAAATATTTTGAGCCAGCTGATCAGTTTTCGTTTTTGAAGGGCGTAACCGAAGGATCATATCGTAAGGCCTTTCGCCTTTACTTTCTGGAAGATCTAAGTTGGATGTGGAGATATAAATGTATCCATCGGGGCCAACCACCAACGACCTGATTCTGCCATATTGTTTTTTCAGCAGTACTTCCTGTTTAATTACCTTTCCCTGCTCCATTTCGATTCTTAAAATAGATTCGCCTCTTAAACAGGCCACTAAGAGGTTATTGTTGAGCTGTGGAAAAGCTTTCCCGTTGTAAAACCGAGCTTCAGCAGGACCGATAGAAGGGCTGTACTCCAAAAACGGTGTAATCATCCCTGCTCTGCTTTCCTGGTGATGGATTACAGGCCAGCCGTAATTGGCGCCTTTTTCGATGATATTCACCTCATCTCCACCCGTTGGCCCATGCTCTGTGGCATAAAGCTGTTTTGTATCGGGATTAAAAGCAAGCCCTTGAGGGTTCCGGTGCCCGTACGACCAGATTTCCTGATGTGCAGTATCATTTTTGACGAAAGGATTATCACTGGGAATACTTCCATCCTTGTTAATCCTTAAAATTTTACCGTTATAGGTTTTAAGGTCTTGCGCCAGGATAGGTTGGTCGGCATCACCGGTTGAAATATAGAGTTTTTGGTCTGCTCCGAAAGCCAGCCTGCATCCGGTATGGTTTCTTGCAGCAGGAATCTGCTCTATTAGTGTTTTTGGGTGGGTAAGCGTGTCATTATTGAATTCGTAACGTACTACGCGGAGCCACAAACGGTTATTTTCGCCATAGTTGTGTGAAAGATAAATAAAACGTGTTTTTTCAAATGCCGGATCTACCGCCATGCCCAGTAAACCTGTTTTGGTTTCTGCTTTGATATCGTTTACCTGTAGGATAGGTTTTAAGCTCAGCTTACCATTTCGATAAAGCCTTACTACGCCAGGGCGTTCGGTAAATAACATGGTGCCATCAGGCAAAAAAGTAATCTGCCAGGGTACAGTTAAATCTTTAGCTAAAGTATCTACCTTGAAAAATACCTCATTTTCTGTAAAACCAGCTTTATTGGTAAAACTGCTTGCTAAAGCAAAAGCGCCAATAAAAGTAAGAAAGAAGTAATGCGTCGTTTTCATCATCGGTAATTTATTAAATCGTTTTACTTAGCTAAATATAGCATTAAAAATGAAGTAAATTTTGATTTTAACGGGATGAAATTGAGTACAGGCCCAACAGTTTTATTTAATTACCAGTATGGTGCCATCATTTTTAAGCTTATAGTAGTATTGCCTTTCCTGACGGCGGCTCAGAATTTCAATTTTGGCAACTTCTCCCTGTTTTCCGGTATCGTCTTCTATGGTATCGCCAGTTTTTACATTTTCTAAGTCTTCTTTCGAGCTATTTTTGGTCAACTTTTTCATAATGGGATGATTAATGTATATAAGCTAACACATCACAGTTGTACTATGTTTTATTTTAGAATATATGTAAAAGGGAAATCTGCATAATTTTCTTTCTATTCATCAACCCTTAGTCTCATATTATCTATTATTTCGGTCATTCTGTCTACTGCGTTATTGGCGGGGCTACGATTGTATTATTTTTAAGTAGAATTAACTTGCTAAATTTAATTTTATGATTGGAGTAATTACAGCCTACAACAAGCAAAGGGGATTTGGTTTAATCTCGCAGTACCTGGTGCAAGAGAGTATCTATTTTGATATTGTTGACTGCAAAGCCAAAGGCCTCTATATCGGAAGCTCAGTAGAATTTGATACTGTGATCACCAAAAAAGGAATAGTGGCCAAAAATATTATGGGTGTATCTACCTTAAAAGGTAGGTCGCGAAGTTTAGTATAGTATCCGATTTTAAAATTTCGCTTATCTTCGATAGAAGAGTCCCGCTAGGCTATTTAAAATCAATTGTTAAATAATTGATTCAATTTATGGCAAAGGGAACAATAGTAGCATTTCATAAAAATAGGCCGATCTGTTTTGTAGAAGACGATTTACTTAAAGCGCGCGTTTTAATCCTTAAAACAGCGTCGCTTTTTATTGGCGACAGGATAGATTACCTGATCATTTCATCTCCAAATGGTTTGATCGGTGTACGGGTTAAAAAACTGCTTAAATAAATATTTTAACAACTTTCAGTTGTATTCTGCAATTATTTTGTGTCAGCCTATTGTCATTCTCATTTTAATCCGTACATTACAGAATGGGCGATAAATTAAATATGATTCTTGGAATAGTTTTCCTTTTAGGTGGGTTTAGTGTTTTCTTTGTAATTTTTAGCGGTAAAAAGGGGTAGTTCGTTTACATAAGCACTTCATTGCGTTATTTTCTCTTTGAATTGTTTAATTTTGAACATGCAGCAGAACCCGGCATCCGGCAAAAAAGTAAATTCATTTTCTGGCATTCACATCGATCCTATACAGTTTAGGGTTGCTGGGATGAATGATGATAAATGTAAGTTAACCGCTTATAACAGGAGAGATTTTTATAAAATTTCGCTGATTACTAAGGGCTGCAGTACCTTGTTATATGCCAACCGCGATATCGAAATCAGCCAGCCTGCACTGGTTTTTACCAATCCGTTAATTCCCTATTCATGGGATGCCAAGGCAGAGGACATGGTTTACGATGGCCATTTCTGTGTGTTTAGTGAAGATTTTCTCCATACCGGTACGCGTATGGAAAGCCTGCAGGATTCTACTTTGTTTAAAGCGGATGGAAACCCTGTTTACCTTCTCGAAGATGATCAGGTTACCTATCTTAAAAGTATTTTTATCAGGATGCAAACGGAGATGGAAAGCGATTATATCTATAAATACGACCTGATCCGTAACCACGTAAACGTAATTATTCACGAAGCGGTTAAAATGCAGCCTGCTGTGGCCTATTTTAACCCAACCAATGCCGCTTCGCGGATAACCAACCTTTTTTTGACCCTGTTGGAAAAACAGTTTCCGGTCGATTCGCCACAGGATCCGCTTAGGCTGAAAAAAGCAGGCGACTATGCTGAGCGCTTATCGGTTCATGTAAACCACTTAAATGCAGCCATACAGGAGGTAACCGGTAAAAGCACCACCACTATTATTAACGAAGCCATTATTGCAGAAGCTAAATCGCTACTGGCACAAACCGACTGGAGTGTTGCCGAAATTGCTTTCAGTTTGGGTTTTGAATATGCATCATACTTTAATAGTTTTTTCAAAAAACATACGGGTTTTACCCCGATGAAAATCAGGAATCACATTTTGCCTGCTTAATTTTTTTTCTTCGTTGATTTGTTTAATAAACACTTTGATTTGTTTAATCGGTGTAGATTCCCCGATCGATACCTTTGTTTAAATAAAGATTTAAACGATGAACGTAAAAAGAATAAAATTAGGCAGTCAGGGGCTGGAAGTTCCAGATCAGGGCTTAGGCTGTATGGGCATGACCACCATAGCAGGTGGCGATATCTATGGAAAAGCCAACGAGCAGGAATCAATTGCAACCATACACAGGGCTTTAGAATTAGGCATTAATTTTTTAGATACGGCCGATCTCTACGGTCCTTTGCTTAATGAGCGGTTAGTGTCCAAAGCCATTAAAGGTAACCGGAACAGGTATACCATTGCCACAAAGTTCGGATACGAAGTGGATGATAACGAACAGTTAACGTGGGGTTTTAACGGCACGCCGGCTTATGTAAAGAAAGCGGTTGAGCGTTCGTTAAAAAACCTGGGCACCGATTATATCGATTTATACTATCTGCACAGGGTTGACCCCAACACACCGATAGAAGAAACGGTAGGTGCTATGGCCGAACTCGTTAAAGCAGGTAAAGTAAGGTACATTGGCCTATCAGAAGTTTCTGCCAATACCATAGAGCGGGCAAATAAAATCCACCCGATTACAGCAGTACAGAGCGAATACTCCCTTTTTGAACGCGAGGCAGAAACCAATGGTGTATTGGATACGCTTAATGAACTCGGAATTGGTTTTGTAGCTTATTCTCCCTTGGGCAGGGGATTTATTTCGGGTGAGATTAAAAGCCCCGACGATTTTGCTGCTGACGATTTCCGCAGGAGTATTCCCCGTTTTCAGGGCGAAAATTTTTATAAGAATTTAGAACTGCTGAAAGAGATCGAACTGCTTGCGGCAGAAAAAGGGGTAACTGCTTCGCAGTTGGCTTTGGCCTGGGTAATCGATCAAGGGATTATAGCTATACCAGGCACGAAAAGGATTAAATATATAGAGGAAAATGCAGCAGCATCCAATATTATATTAAGTTCTTCTGAAAAAGACAGGTTAGCATCCATTGTTCCTGTTGGCATTACTGCCGGCGGACGGTATGACGATACGCAAATGCGGTTTGTAAATGCTTAGTGTATTGTTTAAAAAATGTAAAAGCCGTAGGTTCTATCTATGGCTTTTTATTTTGTTAAGGTTTTTTTGCCATCATTGGCTAAATCATCAGTAATTATTCTTTCATCTATAGATTTTGTTCCAAAATCTATTAAATGCCTAAACCTTTTTATGTTTTCGTATGTTTACGCTTTAAAATCTAAATTAAATGCAGGGAACAGTAAAATTTTATAATGAATCTAAAGGTTTTGGGTTTGTTATTACAGAAAACGGAGAAGAGATCTTTGTTCATGTTACAGGATTAATCGACAAAATTAGCCAGAACGACCGTGTCGAATTTGAGGTGGCGCAAGGTAAAAAAGGACCAAATGCCGTTAACGTTAAACTCATTTAATGGCTGTATGAGATTAGGGACTGTAAAATTTTATAATAATGAGGAAGGTTTCGGTGGTATTACGCCATCAAACGGGGGGAAAGAATTTAACGTTTTTGCGCATGGTGTAATCGGCGAGATAAAACCCAACAACATTGTTCAATTTGATATTGAATTTACCCATCAAGGCGTTGAGGCCGTTAAAGTAGTGGTATTATCGGCCTAATTTTTTCCGCTCAACTTTATTAAAGAAATTTATTTAACCTTACTAAAATTTCCTTTGAAAGGGCCAAGCCCGAATTCTATGCCGTAAATATTTCAATTATCGGCAAAAATGATTCATATTTGTCTAATAAATAAGGTCTTCTTAGTTTTTTAGAAGACTTTTTTCGATATTTGCTGGCCGTAAAAAAAAAACTTGGTTACAAAAAAATAACAATCTGTAACCTGGTTGAACTATTTCGGTCTTATAGATGTTTATCCTTTTAGGTTTAATATGATACAGCTAGAACCAATTTCGGGGGTTTTTAATAGAGAACGTGCGTTGCAGGCTGCATACCCTATGCGCATGTTGGTTGTGAAGGAGGGAAGTGGTTTTTTATGTATGAACTCAGGAGATCATAAACTGCAGAACAAACGGATATTCTTCATTCCTGAAGAAGGGCTGGTAAGGCTAGAGGGGCAGATTACTTCAGGCTATTGGCTAAGTTTTAGCAGTATGTTGTATGCTGAGTTTTTATTGCAGCATTTAGATCCAAGGGCTAAAAATCTGTTCCTAACACTGTCGTACCGCGACCTAACCCCCCAGTTATCTACTAAAACCAATGGCTTGCTCGATCAGCTAAAAAGGGAAATCACCGCCAGAAAAGATATCCGTTTCCTCGCACAGTACTTATCCCTGTTTTTAGGTTTTACTGCTGGTTTGGATGGTTATCTTGCAGCACTCACCTTAGACGAACTACAACAGGTATTAAGATTTAGGGCTATTCTTGAACAATATTTTCGTACAGAACGATCTATTCACTTTTACGCAGAGGGTATGGGAATGAGTACAGGAAAACTGAACCGGTTTTTAGACCGTGTTTTAGGGAAAACCTTAACTGTACTGATTAAGGACAGGATCATGAGGGAGGCAGAAGAGCTATTGCTGCAGAGTGATTATAGCATAGATGAAATAGCCGATATGCTGGGTTTCGAAGAAACCACTAAATTTGCGACGAGTTTTAAGCGGCATAAGGGGATATCGGTACTGCAGTTTAGTAAATTGGTTTAAACAGAATGAAAATTGGTGCGTCTGGCAAAGAAATGACCATCAATATGATTTCATCTCTTCTAGAAAACAGGTTTCCATACCTCACCACATTAATTGCATAGCGCCTAACGCGTAAGGCTTTGCTCACTGCATCTATACGATCAGCCGCACCAATTTTTCATCCGCTAAATTATAAAATCTTTGCTTAAAGAAAAATATTATTCTTAATAATGTTACAAGTGTGTATCTTGGTATATACATGCCTTTGTCTGAGAGGTTTTTGAATCAAAATAAAAGTCTAGTAAATTTGTAGTCTATTTGAAAAAAATTATATTTGTCAAAAATATAATCATTATGAAACAAGAATTTACGAAATCTTTTCCCTGCCAAAAGGGACCAATTGTAATTTTTAATGGAATGTGTTGTTGCTGTTGATTTAAAATAATTGTTTGCCTTTACCGATAGGATAGGGCAAAAAAAAGGAAAATACAAGCTGTATTTTCCCCAGGTAAATTAACGAAACAGGAATTCAATTGGCGTTGCACCTGTTTCAAATCAATTCAAATCACCTATTTCAAAGTTATGCAAAATTTTGAGAAAGTCAATCCTGTACAAGGGATATTGGCTTTGCGAAGTATGTTGTCCAATTTTTGGTTGGCCATCTGGCAAACATGCCGCATTTTATTACCCTTTCTAATTTTACTCGCTCCAGTACACGCTCAAGCACAAAACCCTACCGAACCTATTATTAATGCCACATTATCGGGCACAGTTATCGATGCAAAAACCAAAGAAACCCTAATTGGGGCTTCGGTTAAAATCCAGGGTACTACCAATGGCTCATCAACAGATCGGGAAGGAAAGTTCAGGTTAATTACAGGGCAAAAATATCCGTTTACCCTCCTGGTTAATTTTGTGGGCTATAAGCAAAGTGAAGTGGTGGTTACCCAAAGCCAGATCACTGTCGAACTGGTTGAAGATTACAATCCCTTAAATGATGTGGTTGTGGTGGGTTATGGCACACAGAAGAAAATCAATCTTACCGGGTCGGTAGCCACGGTAGATGCCAAAACCTTAGCCAACCGGCCCATTACCAATGCCACACAGGCCCTTCAGAATGTACCCGGTGTTTTTACAAACCAAACCAAGGGAAGGCCTGGGGCCGATGCCGCTGCCATCCGGATCCGGGGTTCGGGTACCTTAAACAACAACAACCCGCTAGTACTGGTTGATGGCATTGAATTTCCGCTGGGAGATGTTAATCCAAACGATATTGAAAGTGTAACGGTTTTAAAAGATGCCGCCTCGGCAGCCATTTATGGCAACCGTGCAGCAAACGGCGTTATTTTGGTGAAAACCAAAACAGGCAAAAAGGGAACATTTTCTATTGATTATAACTTTTATGCAGGTTCGCAAAAGGCAACACAGTTTCCGGATGTGGTAACCAATACGGTTGATTATATGATCGGAAAAAACAGGGCACTTGCCAATGAAGGCAAACCCGCCGAAAGCAGCGATGCACTGATCAATGAATTTAGAACGGGCACCGATCCTTTTATTTATCCAAATACCAATTGGTTTGATGTGATGTTCCGCAATGCAGCCATACAGGAGCATAACCTCCGGATTTCCGGTGGTTCAGAAAAAACAGCATTTTCCATTTCCCTGGGCTATTTAGATCAGGACGGTATTTTAATCGCTTCTTCCGGCAAACGCTACTCCTTAAATTCAAACATCACTTCCGACATTACAAAAAGGTTAAAGGTTGGTGCAAGCTTAACAGCAAATTTTTGGAACAGCAAAGAAAGTGCCTACAGCGCCGATGATGGCAATGGCGAAGGAGGCCTAATGGGCTTAACCTACCGTGGTTTGCCTTTCCAAACGGCTTATGCACAGGATGGAAGTTATGCCGATCAATGGATCCGTGTACCGGGCCACAACTTTTTCAGGAATACCGTGGCCCTGGCAAACGAAGGTTTTAACAAAAACAACCAGTACCGGACCATGGCCAATGTGTTTTTGGAATATCAATTGCCGTTCAATATCAAGTATAAAACCACTTTAGGGGCTAATTTGCTGTATGGCATCAATAAATATTCTTATCCGGCCATTAATTTAACCAATCCAAAAACAGGGGTGGTAACGCCAATCGGTAATACGCCTGCCAGAGGGGTAAGACAGATCAGCCAGAACAACATTAACATTACCAATTTCCATACCTTAAACTGGGAAGGGGAGTTGGATAAACATCATTTTGGTGCTTTGGCCGGTTTTAGTCTGGAGCGTTTTGATGACAGCAACTTCTCAGCCTATAATGAAGGATACCTGGGCAACGATTTAACCGAGCTTAATGCAGGCAGTACTTCGCCACAGGTTACGGGTACTTCGGGTGCTTCCAGATTGCAGTCTTATTTTGGCCGTTTTAATTACAATTACAATGAGAAATACCTTTTCGAAGCCAATTTTAGGTACGATGGGTCATCGCGCTTTGCCGCAGGTAACCGGTGGGGATTTTTTCCTTCCTTTTCTGCCGGATGGAGGGCCAGCGAAGAAGAATTCATTAAAAACCTAAATGTGTTCAGCAATTTGAAATTACGTGCATCTTATGGCAAACTCGGCAATCAGAATGTAGCCCTGTTTAGCTATGTAGATGCTATTTCGCTCGGTCAGAATTACAATTTTAACGGTACCATTGTAAGCGGGGCTGCCATTACACAGCTTAGCGACCCCAATATTACCTGGGAAACAACCACAATGAGTGATATCGGTTTAGAAGGAAGCTTTTTTAAGAGCAAACTCACTTTTGAGATCGATCTGTTTAATAAGCAGACTTCAAAAATTTTACGGCAGATCAGTGTACCCGGACAGGTGGGTAACTTAGCAGGTCCGGTAAAAAATATAGGTGCAGTAAACAACCGCGGTTTTGAGGTTACGCTTGGTTTTAAAGATTCGGTAAAGGATTTTAGGTATAATATTGATGCCAACCTCACCTATATTAAAAATAAGGTAACCAATGTAAACGGACAGAAATATTATAGCGGTAACACCATTATCCAGGAAGGATCGCCAATCGACAGTTTTTTTGGCCTGCAGGCCGAGGGAATTTTTCAGACCGCGGATGAGGTTAAAGCCCATGCTTTTCAAAATGCAGGTACCGTGCCAGGCGATCTGAAGTATAAAGACGTAGATGGAAATGGAGTGATCGATAACAACGACCGTGTGGTAATAGGCAATAGCATTCCGAAATTTGTATACGGTTTCTCTGGCGGTTTTGGCTATAAACGGTGGGATCTGAGCTTCGTTTTCCAAGGGCTGCAGGATGTGGATACGTATCTGACCGGAAATTTGGCCCAGCCATTCAAAAATGGTGCAGGGGTAACCAAAGATTGGCTCACCGATTCGTGGACACCAACCAATACAAGCGCTTCCCTACCGCGTTTAACCACTTCGAACGGATATCCCCAGAACTTCCAGACTTCGAGTTTCTGGATCAGGGATGCGTCTTATTTAAGGCTGAAAAACGTGCAGATCAGTTATTCGTTCCCCAATAAATGGCTCAATAAAGCTGGCATCGATGTGTTAAAAGTATTTGTAAATGCCCAGAATTATTTAACCTTCTCGAACTTCAAGTTTAGCGATCCTGAACGGAATTTAACCCGGGCCGACCTTATCGAATACCCAAATGCGAAAACCATCAGTGCAGGGATTAATGTATCATTTAAATAACAGGCCATGAAAAAATATATTTTATTATTATGGGTTTCGGTGTTCTTGTTTGGCTGTAAAGATTACCTGGACGTAACACCGACTGACCGTTTTACCCAAGACACTTATTGGAATACCAAAGTGCAGGCTGAGGCTGCCCTGAACGGGACTTATGCCGCAATTTATTACAATGCTTACGGTGCCAACTCCATTTATCTGGATGCTTTAACGCCAAATACTTACCAATATAATAATGATTACAACATTATTTCAAGAGGGCTGCACAACGCCGCAACTGGCTATTTTAACGAAACCTGGAACGGCAGTTATAAAGGCATTGGCAGGGCCAACAACGTACTGGCCAATATCGATAAAGTGAGCATGGACGGTGCTTTGAAAGAAAGGTATAAGGCAGAAGCAAAATTCTTGCGTGCCCTGTATTATATCCCGCTCTGGAATATGTTTGGCGGCGCTCCCTTAATTACCGAGGCCACCAATTACGAAACCCAGGCGAGCTTGCCAAGAAATACGGCAGACGAACTGTTGACCCAAATTTTAAAAGATTTAACCGAAGCTTCTTCGGGCACAGTACTTCCATTAACCTATTCAGGGGTAGATAAGGGAAGGGCAACACGGGGCGCGGCCTTAGCCTTAAAAGCAAGGGTTTTATTATACGCGAAACGATGGAAAGAAGCGGCCGAAACGGCAAAAGCGCTTATCGATTTAAAAACATACAGTTTATTTCCGGATTACAGGGGTTTGTTTTACCTGGAAAATGAAGGAAATGCCGAAGTGATTTTTGATGTTCAGTACAAGTACCCTGAGTTTACCCATTCGCTCGATATCAGTTTAGATCAGCAGCTGGGCTCTGCACCTTTGCCCGATCTGGTTAATACCTATTATGCAACTGATGGCAAGCCCATAACAAGTTCTGCAGTTTACAATGCCGCCAAACCTTTCGAAAACCGCGATAGCAGGTTGCAGGCAACCGTAATTTTGCCAGGAACCCAATTTAAAGGCGCTACGGTAACAGCCATACAGTATCCAAGTACGGGCTATGGTTTAAAAAAATATACTATTTTTAAAGATAATGAAAAACCGGTGGCCGCACCAACCAGCGGTACTTCCGAACTGAATTTAATCCTGATCCGTTATGCTGATGTTCTGTTAACTTATGCCGAAGCGAAAAATGAAGATACAGGACCAGATCAGTCGGTTTTTGATGCACTGAACCTGATCAGGGTCAGGGCTAAAATGCCAAATATTCCTGCTAATTTAGGTCAGGAAGAATTAAGGGCAGAGATCAGGCACGAGAGAAGGGTGGAACTGGCAGGCGAAGGTTTGTATTATAATGATATACGCAGGTGGAAGATCGCCGATCAGTTATTGAACGGAAACATTACCAATAGTGCAGGCGCAAGGATCGATAGCCGTTTGTTCGATGCCACTAAAGATTACCTTTGGCCGATACCTTCTATTGCGATACAGAATAACCCTGCTTTAAAACAAAACCCAAACTATAACAAATAGAGATGAAAAATGTATTAAAATTTATAGCTGTTGCAGGGCTGATGGCCGGTTTTGCTACAGCTCAGGCACAAAGCAAAAAGAAACCCAATATTATTTTTATACTGGCCGATGATCTGGGCTATGGAAATGTGCAAAGCTTTAACCCCAATTCTAAAATTCCGACACCAAACCTGGATAAATTAACGGAAGAAGGGATAAAGTTTACCCGTTTTTATTCAGGAAATACGGTTTGTGCACCATCCAGATGTGCTTTAATGACCGGCTATACCATGGGGCATGCCTGGGTAAGGGGCAATGCAAAAGCGAAAGATGGCCTGGGCGCTTTACGTACAGAAGACACCACCCTGGCCGAGCGTTTAAAAGAAAACGGATACAAAACCGGTATGTTCGGCAAATGGGGCTTAGGTGACGAAGACAGCAAGGGTGCACCACATTTAAAGGGCTTCGATAGTTTTTATGGCTATCTTGATCAATCGCACGCACACGATTATTACACCAACCGTTTATACGAAATTGTAGAAGGCAAAACCGTTGAGGTGCCTGTTGATACCACAAAATACACCGAAGATCTGATTGTAAATAAGGCGGTTGATTTTATCAATGCCAATAAAGATCAGCCTTTCTTTTTATACATGCCATTAACTGTTCCGCATGCCGAATTAAAAGTGCCTGCAGAACTGTTGAAGAAATTTCAAAATGCAGATGGTTCGAGTAAATTTCCGCCGGAAACACCTTTCGAGAAAAAAGGAAACTACGATAGCCAGGCACAGCCACATGCTGCTTTTGCTGCAATGGTAAACAAACTTGATGCTGATGTGGGCACCATTGTAGCCCTGATTAAAAAACTGGGCTTAGATAACGATACCTACATTTTCTTTACCAGTGATAACGGTCCGCATAAGGAAGGTGGGGCAGATCCGGTATATTTTAACAGTGGTGGCGAGTTTAGAGGAGTGAAAAGAGATCTGTACGAAGGTGGAATCCGCGTACCGTTAATTGTAAGGGCCCCAGGTAAAATTGCTGGCAAACAGGTTAATCCCTCGCCATGGGCTTTTTGGGATGTATTGCCTACCCTTGGCGATTTAACAGGAACGGCAATACCGAAAAATATTGATGGATTATCGTTCTCCCCATTGTTAAGCGGTAGGAAAGCAGTAAAAGAGCACGATTATTTTTACTGGCAGTTTAACGAAGGTGGATTAAAGGAAGCACTAACTAAAGGCGACTGGAAACTGATCCGCTTTAAAGATAAAGGCACTGCCGAAAAGCTGGAATTGTATAATTTAAAAGCTGATATCGGCGAAAAGAATAATATTGCGGCTAAAAATCCCGACACGGTGAAAGCACTTTATACTTTAATGAAGCAGGCCAAAACCCCGGCAGAAAACCCAAGGTTCGATTGGTCGGAAGTGGAGAAATAGCGTTCTCGGCCGTAACGCAGTGGAGCGGAGAGATCTATCAAATAGGTTTCTCGGCTACGCTACGCTGCGCTCGAAATGATGATTCGATAACTGCGCTGCGCTCGAAATGACGATTCGAGGGGGGAGTTCATTTACTTTATAAAATATCGTCCTCTCGACCGGAACGCAGTGGAGTGGAGAGATCTGTTTAACAGGTTTCTCGGCTTCGTTTTATACCGCTCGAAAGACGACACTCAATGAAAACTCTATTTTTTATTCGTCCCAACCATTTATAACTTCAGTTAAATCGTTGAAATTCTCATTGAATTTACGAATAAGTGCTTCTTTCTTTGATCTATTCCATTTTTTTAATTGTTTTTCCCGATCAATGGCTTCTTCTATAGATGAAAAAACTTCGTAGTAAATACAATAAATCAAATTGTATTTTGCCGTGAATGAAGCTGGATAAATTTTGTTCTGATGCTCGTAAATGCGACTCCTTAAATTAGAAGTTACACCAATATATAAAGTTGTTCTCTGGTAATTAGTCATGATGTATATGCATCCTCCGCGTTCCATGGTAATGAATTTAAGGGAAAAAAATGGCATTACTAGAATTATGTCGTCCTCTCGACTGAAGTGCAGCGAAATGGAGAGATCTACAAAATAGATTTCTCGGCTTCGCTGCGCTCCGCTCGAAATGACGATCCGAGGGGTAGTTTCACTACTCCAGTCGTCATCCTGAACTTGTTTCAGGATCTTTCCTGAAAAATGTTGTCATTCTGAACGCAGTGAAGAATCTCAAGTGAATGAAAGACTGCCAACAATTGCGATTTAAAAGATTCTTCGTTGCACTCAGAATGACAAATCGATACAGGCTTTAGTCGTCATCCTGAACGCAGTGAAGAATCTCTAGTGAATGAAAGACTGCCAACAATTGCGCTTTAAAAGATTCTTCGTTGCACTCAGAATGACAAATCGATATAGGTTTTAGTCGTCATCCTGAACTTGTTTCAGGATCTTTCCTGAAAAATGTTGTCATTCTGAACACAGTGAAAACGTATGTTGATTAACGAAAAGGTTATAATTATCACCTAAAAGAGTATGTCGATTAACTAAAAGACTATAATTATACTCTTTTAGAGTATGTTGATTAACGAAAAGACTATAATTATACTCTTTTAGAGTATGTTGATTAACAAAAAGACTATAATTATACTCTTTTAGAGTATGTTGATTAACGAAAAGAGTATAGTTATACTCTCTTAGAGTATGTTGATTAATAAAAAGACTATAATTATGCTCTTTCAGAGTATATTGATTAACCAAAAGACTATAGTTATACTCTTTTAGAATATATTGATTAACCAAAAGACTATAGTTATATCCTTTTAGCTTATGTTGACTTTCTCGGTTTAAAAGCTAATCCTCAAATAAATAACCACTATAAGCCAGTCCTTTAGCTACACTCTTAAAGTTATCGCCAGAATTTAAGGGAATGTGCGGGAATTTATTCTTAAAGAGGTTTTGTACAGCCGAAACCATCGAAGTTCCTCCAGTTAGGAACAAACAGTCAATATCCTGTGGGTTAATTTTGTAAGTTTCCATAAACTGATCCAGGTAAGCATCAATTTTATTGATATCTTTTTCGATGATGGAATTGTATTGCTTGATCGAAATATCTTCGTCAATTTCAATTTCCATGTTGCTGTAGGCAAAATTAGAAAGAGGCAGGTCTGATAGTTCGATCTTTGTTTTCTCAATCGATCTGAATAAAGAATAACCGAGGTTATTTTCGATTAAAGTGATCAGGTTTTTAAATTTAGGGTCGTTTCCGGAGTAATAATAGTATTCTTCGATCTCTTTCTGGATTTTTAGGCCATTAAAGAAATTCATCTTATCCCAGGTACAGATATTGGCAAAAAGCGATTTGGGTACATTTAAAACTTTACCGGGAGTAGCTTCGTATAGGGTGTTTTTTCCGAAATATGGCGTTCCCTTATCCCACATGAATGCCGAATCGAGGCTATCTCCGCCAATATAAATCCCCCCTGAGGCAATCATGTCATTTTTTCTGTCTTTGCTGCCCACTTTATCCGGATCGAGGATCAGGTAAGTGAAATCCGTTGTACCTCCACCCAAATCGGCCACAAGCACACGTTCTTTCTTTTTAATGGTTTTTTCGTAGGCAAAAGCCGCCCCAATAGGCTCAAACTGAAAGCGTACATCGGTAAAACCGGCGCTTTCTGCTGCTTTTTTTAGCCTCGTTTGCGCAAGCGTATCTTTCATGGTATTGTCGTCATCAAAGAAAACCGGACGGCCAATAATTGCCCTATGGCAATCTTCGCCAATAATCTGATCGGCCTTTTCTTTAAGGTCTTTAAGGATCAGTGTTACCAGATCGGAGGCTGTATATCTTTTATTGTGGATACGGGTTTCGGTAAAAGTGGTTCTCGAAAGGATCTGTTTAATGGATTTAATAAAACGGCCTTTCATGCCATCGTTCAGGTAAGCATCTATCGCTTTTTCGCCTACAATGTGGCTTTCGCCATCGATCATGCTTTTTACCTCAGTAAAATAAATCAGCGAAGGGATAGAAATCGTATCTATAATTTCTCTTTTTTCTTCATCATAAATGGAAAGTGCCGAATTGGTGGTTCCAAAATCGATTCCGTATAAAAACTTACTCATGGGCTTGTGATATTATGCTTTTGTCGCAAAAAATGGGGCTGCGAAAGTATTAAAAAAAGCGTTATTGAACTAAATTTTTTTAAAATAACTCGCTCGTGCCCAAATGGGCATTTACAATGCGGGTAATCTGCTGGCCAAGTTCTTTTGCATTGCCAATACCTACGCTTTTCAGTGCAGCGAGCTGATCGGTGGTTCTGGGCATTCTTTCGGCAATAGAAAGGAGTGCCAGATCAGAAAGCACGGCATAATCCTGAATTCCCCTTTGTAAGGCTATGGTTTTGCGCCATTCAACCAGATTTTTATACACCTGTGGGTTCGAAATTTCTTTCGGTTTGATACTCGATTTAACAGGTTTTTTTTCCGGTTGTTTGTTGCTTGCTGCGTGCAGGGTATTGATGTAATCTTTGATTGAAAAGGGGTTCCAGGAGATTTTAAACAGCGATAGCTTGATTATAAGCGCATCCTTACAATCGTTTAGCGTAGTGAGCAGTTTATCAGAGTGGGTATCATTGTAAAAGTTGATAGCCACTATTCGGCCCATTAATGTAATTACCTGTTCGAGCTTTGGAATGAAATAATCTGAAGCTTTCTGTAAACGCTCCATAAATGTATCTGCATTTGCCGGATTTTCATCGGGGCTTATTTTTGAAAATTCCTTTGCAATGAAATTTCTGGCCACTTTGATGATCTCCTGTTGAAGGATCTGATTTCCCTGTTCATAGATCGATAAAAAAGCATTCTTTTCATCTTTATCGATCAGTTTAGACCGGCCAAGTTTCTCCCAATCTTTGGCCACCAGCGAAAAATCGAGCAGTTCGTGGATCAACCCCCAGGCATACCGCTGGCTATAACGCTCCAGGAGATCCGAAGTTGGCTGATCCTGATGGCTGGCTTTTGTAAAGCCGATAACTTTTGGATCGGTAATGATATTTTCGGCAACCACAGGTGATTTTAAGATAAGCCCTTCCAAACTTCGGCAACGGCTGAGCGCTACATAGGCCTGGCCGTGCGTAAATGCTGTGCTCACATCTACTATGGCCTGATCAAAAGTTAAACCCTGGCTCTTGTGTACGGTAATGGCCCAGGCCAGTTTAAAGGGGTATTGAGAAAATGATCCGGTACTTGTTTCGTTGATTTTGTTTTCCTCATCGCTGAGGCTGTACTTCACATTTTGCCAGATTTCTTTTTCTACTTCAATTTCCCTTCCATCGCTGGTAAAACTAACTTTTATCGAATCTTTGGTAATTGCTGTTATTTTAGCTGCTTTTCCGTTATAAAATTGCTTTTTGCCTGATGAATCATTTTTAATGAAGATGACCTGCGCACCAAGTTTGAGCTGCAGTTTTTCATCGGTAGGATAAGCATCCTTCGGGAAATCGCCGTTTATTTCTGCATCGAAATCAAAAATTTCTCCGGGTAATTTTTCAAGGCAGCCCTGGTTAATTTCATTAACGAGTTGGTTGTGTGTGGTTAAAGTGATGTAATCATCTTTCCATTCCTGGTTTAATGAGGGATCATAACGTTCGTTCAGCTTTTTTAACAGGTTCGTATCGAGGCTGTTTTCCCTCATGCCGTTCAGGATATCTAGAAATATGGGGTCCGACTGGCGGTAAACTTTCTCTAAAGTGAAAGTAACCATTGGCGTGGAGCGGAAAATGATGCTATCGAAAAAATATGGACTGGTATAATAGCTTCCCAAGATATGCCAGGCATCATGAAAGATCGGAGAAAGCTGATAAAGATCGCCGATCATCAATACCTGCACGCCACCAAACGGACGGTTTGATCCCTTTACACGTTTTAGGGTGCGGTCGATAAAATCGATAATATCAACCCTAACCATACTGATCTCATCAATAATCAGCAGATCTAAACAGCGTAGTAACCTTGTTTTTTCGTCGGAATATTTAAAATTAGTGTCCGTATTTTCGTCAACCACAGGAACCAAGGGACCAAATGGGATCTGAAAAAAGGAGTGGAGCGTAACGCCACCGGCATTAATTGCTGCAACAGCGGTAGGCGCAACAATGGCAAAATTCTTTTTGGTGGTATCCCTGATCTTGCGCAGCAGGGTGGTTTTTCCTGTGCCGGCTTTACCCGTTAAAAAAACAGGCTGGTTGGTGGTGGCTAAAAAATCTAAAAGCAGTTGGTTGTCCGGATCGGGCGTATTCATATCCTTACAAAAATAACCTATTCGGATTTCATTTGCCGATAGATCAGGGAGTGTTTTATCAACATTTTGAATGGGGCCGTGTTTATTTATCTAGCCCCATTAACTTATTGTCGACGCCCGTTCTCTTAAAGTGGGTAATCATTTCTTTCCATAATACTCAGCAACCGCCTTTGCGGGGTGTACGTTGATAAATTATTTTACCCTCTTTTTCTACGTAATCGCCCCATACGATTGGATAGGAATATTTGGGCGCGTACGATACATTATGGCTTCGTATTATTATTTTGTCGTTCACCTTCAAGCTTCGCAATTGCTCAAGTTGAGGTTTTTCAGGCTCAAATTTTACAATATAATCATCACCATTTATGCTTGCCATCACGCCAAAACCTAATCTTGATCCTGGCGGAAGTGAAAGATCGGTTACAATAGCTTCCATATTGGTAAAAGCACTTATTTGGGTTCTTATTTTAGCGGTACTGTTTAGCACTTTCTGCCCCCGGGCAGAGGCTTCCCATTTTTTGAAGTTGATACCATCAGGGCTTGCTTCCCATTTTTTCAGTTCAGCTTTCCTTTCAGCAGCAGAGAGTGGCTTTGGGGTTGGTTTTTTAGCAGTTTCATTTTTGGTTTCGCGATGAGCAAATACCAGTCCGCCTACCACAACCAGTGGTAAGATCAGTGCATAAATAATTTTTTTCATATTTATAGGTTTAATTAACTTAGATCTATCTCCCGATAAATCAGATCCTTTTAATGTTGGTGAAACAAAAATAATTTGATTTATCTCTGCCTGAAGAACTTAGATTGTAAATAAAAATGTAAACTTTGTAAATAAAATCTTGACATTATGTTGGATAGCCAAAATTTCCTCTCCGGGAAACGCAAGTACTTATTTGGATTGATATTGCTCTCGTTTGTCTCAGTAGTTTGCCTGGCTTTTAATATGGGGCGCAGCAACGACTTTGATTTTGCTAAAAAGGAAATTTTACTCCGCCAACTTGGGCATGAAATATTACTCCAGTCGGGTGATAGTACATCAAGGGTACTCCCAATAAAAAAGCTTGCCGAAAATGAATACCAGATCAGTTTTGAGCATGAACTTACTTTTCAACCAGGCTCGCTGGTAACCACCACCCAACGTTTGTTGGCTAAAGATCCTCAAATAAACGATTATATTGTAAACGTGCTGAACTGTGGCAACACAAGTGTAACCTATGGGTTTGCAATTTCCAAAAATAAAAAAGATGATATTGTGGCCTGTATCGGGAGAAAGCAACCTAGGGCATGTTATACAATCAGCATTAAATTTAAACCCAAAGGGATAGCTACAGCAAAGAATGGATTTATCTTAGGCAGCCTGCCTTTTTTAGCATTTATTGGTTTTATTGTTTTTAAATCTGCTAAGCCTGGAAAAACTTTGGCCAAAGCTGGGCATACTGGCCTGGTTACTTTGGGAGCGGTGTTGTTTGATGCAGAAAACCGGAAGCTTATTATAAATGAAAATACAATAGACCTCACCGCAACGGAAACCCGTGTATTGCGCATTTTCGCATTGTTGCCCAACGAGATCATTGAAAGAAGCCGCCTGCAAAAAGAGATATGGGAAGATGAAGGTGTTGTAGTTGGGCGCAGTTTGGATATGTTTATCTCAAAACTTAGAAAAAAACTCGAAGTTGATCCGGATATCAATATTGTTGTTGTACGCGGAAAAGGATATAGGCTTGAAATTAACGTTTAGGAAGAATCTTCACATTTTCGCCAAAGGCAATTATCATTTCAAAGACTTACTTTTTCTATATACTGCCGGAGTTTGCCCTATCTTCGATTTAAAGATCCGGTTAAAGGCCGCTTCCGACTGATAACCAACGTTTGCTGCAATTTCGGATATATTGCTGTTTTTATTGGTTAATAACTTCTGGGCTTGCCTCATACGCCAGTTGGTAAGGTAGTTTAGTGGTGTTTCGTGCACTAATTTTTTAAAACGGTTAAAGAATACTGAACGCGACATGCCGATTTCCGACGCAAGAGATACTAATGTCCAATCGTTTTGGGGCGAATCTTGCATCAGTTTTAACGCCTTGCTGATCATCGGGTCGTTTAATGCCGAAAGAAAACCACTATCGGTCGGAGCCTGTTCTAAATAGGCCCTAATCATATTAACGAACATAATTTCCGACAGGCATTTTAGCATTACACTGCTTCCTGGTTTTTCATTGTCGAGTTCGTTCAACATGAGTTGCGCAACCTGCTTTAGTAATAGCTGGTTTTCTGTTACATATTGTTTGATATGAATAATGGCAGGCAAATCTTTTAAAAAGGGATGTAAAGGCTGGTAATCAAATTCAAAATGGCCGGCAATAAGAACAGTTTTATGATCACCATTATTAAAAATAGGCGTTCCTTCTCTCCGGGCCTTAACAAATTGGGGAGATGGTATACGTAAACTCGTTACGCTGTCGGCTATCCAGTGCGCGCTACCATGAGGTACAAAGATAAGATCACCTTCTTCCATTTCTATCACATGGCCATCAGGAGAACCAACAGTACAGCTGCCGCTTACCAATCGCCAGAATTGCGAATTTTTATCCTTTACAATATCCAATCCCCAAGGGGCTGCAAGCGGAAATTTGCTGTAAACAACGCTCCTTAAACCAACTGATTCTAATATAGTACTTAATGCATCCATGTTTTTAATTGATACGATTGAGCAAATATAAAGCACTTTTAGGTGCTTTTTGTCCTAATCGGCCGAATATCTTTGTGCTATTAAAAATTTAAATCAAAAAAACATGACAACTCAGGAATTAGCCAATCGCTATAATGATCTTTTCCAAAAAAGGCAGGTAGCAGAGATTTATCAGGAACTATATAGTGCTGATATTGTATGTACCGAGCCAGAACATGCTTTGGCAATGGGTATACCTACCATTACCAAAGGTATTGAAGCCGTTTTAGCAAAATCGAAGGCCAGGCAGGAACTTATTGCAGAGGTGCACAGTTTCTTCATCAGCGAAATCGTAGTTGGCGGTAACTATTTTAGCTTAGCCATGGGCCGGGATATGACCTTAAAAGATGGACAGCGGTTGCAATTAGCCGAAATTGCCGTTTTTGGCGTTAAGGACGATAAGATCATATCTGAAACCTTTTTTTACTAATCGTTGCTACTATTACAGAAAACAGCCTATTGCATAGTTTTTGCCCAACAAAACACCCCTCTAAGTATTACTTAAAGGGGTTTAAAGCAGTGGTCCCACCTGTGCGCTTCCAGTACCATATTCGGACTGACTTAACTTTTAATTAGAAAAATCCTTCATTATATATTAAAACCGATGTTAGTGGCGAATGGCCTTTGTTCATTCGTTATCAGCCATTGTTAATTAAATGAATGTCTGAACTCCAAAGGCGAAACATGTGTTTTTGTCTTGAAAAGTTTGCTGAACGACTGTGAATGTTCGAAGCCCAACTCATAAGCAATTTCCGAAACGGAAAGATTTGTAGTTGATAATTTTTCTTTAGCTTTTTCGATGATTGCGTTCTGAATGTACTGTTGTGTGTTTAACCCTGTTAATGAACTCAGCATATCACTCAAATACCGTTGCGATAGCTTTAATTCAGTACTGACATATTTCACAGATGGCAAACCTTTTTTTAGACTGTTTTCTTCAAAATAGCTGTTTAAAAGTTCGTCTAATGCAGTTATGATGTCGTGATTTATGGCTTTCCTCGTAATAAATTGCCTGTTATAAAAACGATTGCTATAATTCAATAACAATTCTATTTGCGACACCAAAACATCTTGGCTAAAATTGTCAATATTGTTGTTTAATTCGTTGGTTATAGTAGCAAATAAATTGGCTATGATTTCTTTTTCTTTTGCCGATAGAAATAAGGCTTCTGAAACGTCGTAAGAGAAAAAACCATATTGATTTATTGTTTTTCCCAGCGGGTAATTTCGGATAAAATCCGGATGAAAATACAAAGCAATTCCTTCATAGCTTTCTATGTCTTCAGGTGGAAAAACAATTTGTTTTGGCTTCAGAAAAGCTAATCCCCCTTCTTCAAAATCGTAGTATCCTTGTCCATATTTGATGTGCCCCGTGAATGTAGGCTTAAAGGAAATCTTATAAAAATCAAGACTTACTTTTTGTCCTTTTGGAAATAATTCAGTTGAAACATCATTATAGTCAACCAATGCAATCATGGGGTGCAATGGTGCAGGTAATCCCAATACCCGCACCAATTGTGATATACTTTTAATTTGATGGATGTTAGATTGTTGTTGCATTTTCGTTTACGAATTTAATCAATTTTGTTTTGAAGGGCGAATCACAATATCACCAATTTCAACATCGTTAGGTTGGCTTATTGCATAAATTACAGCGTTGGCAATGGCTATTGGATTTATGGCAATCTGTTCCATTCCACTTTGAACAGCTGTTTTCATTTCTTCGTTTTTTATGTTGTTTGCAAAATCTGTTTTCACAAATCCCGGCGAAATGCCTGTAATGCGTATGTTTCCATTTGATTCTTGGCGAAATGCCTCTGCGATGGTGCGGATGGCATTTTTGGTTCCTGCATAAACACCTTGCATGGGCACAATCTTAATTCCTGAAGTTGAAATGATATTGACGATATGACCTGATTGTTGTTGTTTGAAAATGGGAATCGCGGCTGCCATCCCATACAAAACACCTTTTAGGTTAATATCGATCATTTCTTCCCAACCCTCAATATCCAGTTCGTCAATGCGGCTTAATTGACTAATGCCAGCGTTGTTTATCATAACATCTAATTTTCCGTATTGCTCAAATGCTGTATTTGCCAATCTAACTAAATCGGCTTTATTCTTTACATCAATTTGAGTACAAATGGCTTCGCCACCTGTACTTTTAATTTCTTCAACAAGCTGTTGTAAGTGCGCTGTTCGTCTTGCACCCAAAACAACCTTTGCACTGTTTTTTGCTAATTCTATTGCAATGGCCCTACCCATTCCGCTGCTTGCGCCTGTAATGGCTACAACTTTACCTTTAATATTTTGCATTGCTATCGGTTTTTATCTGTCTATTTGTTTTTCTAAAAATTCGGGATAGCGTTCGCCAACAAGTGTAATCGCATTTACTGTTGTGTCAATTTTTGTAAGTTCATCGGCTGATAGTATAATATTTGTACTGCCAATGTTTTCCTCTAGCCGATGCAATTTTGTAGTTCCGGGGATTGGGGCTATCCAGGGCTTTTGAGCTAAAAGCCAGGCTAATGCCAATTGTCCGGTAGTAACATTTTTTTGTTTAGCAATTTCAGAAAGCGCATCCACTAAAACCAGATTGGCCTTTATATTTTCTTCGCTGAACCGGGGAATAATATTTCTGCGGTCGACATCTTCTAATTTTTTGTTTATGATGCCAGTAAGGAAGCCTTTACCCAGGGGACTGAAGGGAACGAAACCAATGCCTAACTCGGCTAATGTTGGTATAATTTCATCTTCTGGCTCACGCCAAAACAAAGAGTATTCGCTTTGTAGTGCTGATACAGGCTGAATTGAATGTGCTTTTCGAATCGTTTTAGCACTTGCTTCCGATAAACCGAAATATTTTACTTTGCCCTCTTGTATCAGATCTTTTACCGTTCCTGCAACATCTTCTATCGGAACATTGGGGTCAACTCTGTGCTGATACAACAGATCGATATAATCAGTTTTTAACCTTTTTAAAGATGCTTCGGTTACTGCTCTGATCGTTTCGGGTCTGCTATCTAAACCTACCGCTGGTCTAGCGTCTTTACAGCCAAATTTTGTGGCGATTACCAAGTCTTTTCTATAAGGCTGTAATCCCTCACCAACAATTTCCTCATTGGTGTAAGGTCCATAAGCTTCTGCAGTATCAAAAAATGTAATTCCTCTTTCAACTGCGTTGCGTAGTAGGGTTATGGCTTCTTTTTTGTCAAGCGCTTTACCGTCCAAAAAATTTAAACCCATACAGCCAAAGCCTAAGGCAGAAACTTCCAATCCGCTATTTCCTAATTTTCTTTTTTGCATAATTCTATTTTTAATTATTTCTAAAACCGAATAAATCTTATTACAAAATTCCTGATTGCTGTGCTTTAAAAAGTAGCCCAATTGGTAATTGTTGTAGTCAGCTTTTCAAACGTTTTTTACACAGTATAAATGAGTCCGCTACCTTTATCTAACAACTTTATAGCTATCAGATCATCGGCAGATAACTCAAAGTCAAATACATTAAAATTTTCTTTATCTGCTGATTTCGGAATAACCATAACCCCTTTTTGGATTAGCCATCACAGATTACTTGAGCGGTTCTCTTATTATATTTACCTGAAAGCACTTTTAAAAGATCATTATTAAAAAGATTATTTCTGCCTGTGCAAAGGCTGCCCAATACTACAGTTAACATCGGAAATTAAGAAAGAAGGCTTTAGGGAACGAAAAAAGCCGTTCTCCTTTCAGAAAACGGCTTTTTAAGCAGTGGGCCCACCTGGGCTCGAACCAGGGACCAAAAGATTATGAGTCTTCTACTCTAACCAGCTGAGCTATAGGCCCGGAAAAAAGGTATTCCTTTTTTGCGAGTGCAATGTTACAAATTTGAA
>Ga0308165_1001399_pt1 | contig 33855 bp, 30 predicted proteins | sample PhyWR2_FD_201032 | JGI IMG/M metagenome (GOLD analysis project Ga0308165, IMG submission 201032) | Phyllosphere microbial communities from UC Gill Tract Community Farm, Albany, California, United States - DLSLW.R2 | ecosystem: Host-associated > Plants > Phyllosphere > Unclassified | place: USA... | reverse complement strand
TCTCCGCCAAACTGGCCGACTGCCAGGAAAAGGATCCGGCGCTGTGCGAACTCTACATCGTCGAGGGTGACTCCGCGGGCGGCTCGGCCAAGCAAGGCCGCGACCGTAAATTCCAGGCCATCCTGCCGCTGCGCGGCAAGGTCCTCAACGTCGAAAAAGCCCGCTTCGAAAAGATGCTCTCGTCCGAGCAGATCACGACTCTGATCGCCACCCTCGGCACCAGCATCGGCCCGGACGAATTCAACGCCGACAAGCTGCGCTACCACCGCATCATCATCATGACCGATGCCGACGTCGACGGCGCCCACATCCGCACGCTGCTGCTCACGCTGTTCTATCGCCAGATGCCGCAACTGGTTGAACGCGGCCACATCTACATCGCCCAGCCGCCGCTCTACAAGGTCAAGGCCGGCAAGGACGAGCGCTATCTGAAGGATGACGTCGAAGAAGCGCACTACATGATGCAGATCGCGTTGAACGACGCCGAGCTCGTCCCAAGCGAAGGCGCGGCGCCGATCAGCGGCGCCCCGCTGACCGAGCTGGTCCGTCAGTACAACACCGCCAACGCCATCATCATGCGCCTGACGCGCATGATCGACGCCACCGCGCTGTCGGCCATCATGACCGGCGTCACGCTGCAACTGAACACCGCAGCAGAAGCCGAGCAATCCGCCGCCAGACTGAAGGCCGCCATCAACGAACCGGGCATCGACGTCATCGTCCGCTCCGACGAGCTGACCGACAAGCACATCCTGCGCATCCAGCGCATGTACCACGGCAACATCAAGGTCACCGCCATCGACACCGACTTCGTCAACGGCCCCGACTACCAGGTGCTGGCCAACGCAGCGGCAACCTTCCGCGGCCTGATTGGACGCGGCGCACTGATCCGCCGCGGCACCGGCGACAAGATCAAGGAAAGCGCCATCAGCGACTTCCACCAGGCCATGGCATGGCTACGCGAAGAAGCCGAACGCGGCGTCAGCAAGCAGCGCTATAAAGGCTTGGGTGAAATGAATCCGGAACAGCTGTGGGAAACCACCATGGACCCAACCGTCCGCCGTTTGTTGAAAGTGCAAATCGAAGACGCGATCGCCGCGGATCAGATTTTCATGACGCTGATGGGGGATGACGTTGAACCGCGCAGGGCGTTTATTGAGTTGAATGCGCTGCAGGCTGGGAATATTGATGTTTGATTTTGCTTTGTAGCAGGACTCATAAATTGAGATTTTGGGAAGCATCCATCGAGATATTTGTCGGGTGACACAGAAAGTGAACACCGTGCCAGATCAATGAAAAATCTGTGACGCAGTAAATAACAAAAGCCAACCGTGAGGTTGGCTTTTGTATTTGAGGAGATGTTTGGTAATTTAGTACTAGACCTTGCGTGAGAGATTTGCAACGGTGACAGGCGACGATGCACGTCATGCTTTGGCACCGTTGAATGAGCACTTAACTAGAAATCAAGTAATATTCTCGTTGACCGATAGCGAAAATCGGGACAAGTGCAGACTGCGCAAATCAATCATATCTTCGAAATTTTCCGAAGAGCAATATGCGCTGCTGTTTAACCGAATAAGAACCACACGAGGCGCGCTTCTTGAGCGTGCCATGACTGTTTTTGCACTTAGGGGGGCAAATGGCGGACAAAAGAAATGTGTTTATTAGCCATGTTCACAAAGATGATCATGGCCTGCAAAAGCTCAAGGATTTGCTAGCGCCAAAGGGGGTGGAGGTTCGAGATTCCTCGATCCATACAGGAAAATTTAATGACGCTAAAGACGAGCACTACATAAAAACTCAGATCTTGGCGCCCGCTATTAATTGGGCCGGTGTCTTTATCTGCTACCTCACCCCAGAAACCAAAAACAGCGAGTGGGTCAATTGGGAGATCGAATACGCCCAGAAACAAGGCAAGCGTATCGTGGGCGTTTGGGAACATGGCGAAAAAGATTGCGACCTCCCTGCGGCTCTCAATGAATATGCAGACGCATTGGTCGGATGGAATGGTGATGCCATCATCGATGCTATCAATGGCAAAGATACTTGGGAGAAGCCAGATGGAGGTCCGTGCGACGTAGTGCCATTGAAGCGGCACCCTTGCTAATGGCGCGTATTTACTCTTACGTAGTGCGCTACGACAGCGGATTTGCGCCAAATCCATTTTATGATTATTGCACGCTGGCCACCTGCAAACCGGAGATTCGTCGTACTGCGGCCATTGGCGATTGGATTGTCGGCAGCGGTAGCGCCAATAAATCCGTTAGACGGGGCGGGCATCTAGTCTATGCAATGAAGGTTACGGAAATTATGACCTTCGATGCATATGCCGACGACCCTCGATTCTCAAACAAAAAACCTTATAGAAAAGGTAGCCGAAAACAGAGTTGTGGCGACAATATATATTTCCGAAAAGATGATAAATCCGCTTGGCAGCAACTTGATTCGTTTCACTCCCGAACCGATGGCACTCTCAATACGGACCATGTCAGAAGAGATACAGGAGTAAATAGAGTCTTAGTCAGCTCAGATTTTGTTTACTTTGGTGGAGAAGGGCCACGATTTCCAGCAGATTTGGTAACTCGGGAGGGACACGCCGTTGGTAAATCTGGTATCGGCTATTCATGCCATGAGGAACCCGGCCTGATAGTGGACTTAGATAAGTGGGTGGGTAGCTTGGGGAGAGGTTACCAAGGCGCACCTTTCGAATGGCTTACGCTGCGTAAAAAATAATATGCAAAAAATAGGCACTCTTTTACTTTCGGACTACGCTGCTGAAATTTCTCCCACCGACGTACTGAACAAAACTGACTTCAGCCCTGTTCTTCAAGGACTTTACGGCGAAGTCGGCGGAATCATGTCGACGGCAAAAAAACACATTCGCGAGAAGGATGCATATCCAGGTTTTCGCAGAGCAGCGGAAGAAGAATTCGGAGATACCCTCTGGTATTTGGCGGCACTTTGCCGGCGAATGAACGTTTCCCTCGATGAGATATTTGCCGAAGCAGCCAACTCAGGTGCGTTCATCACTGTCGGAGCTGCAAGCGATAATATAGATGGAGCTATGGCTTATATTGCAAAGCCTGCCACGGCTCAGCATTCATTTGATACCACATTGGTGCACTTAGGACAGGCAGCGGCAGCACTTCTCGGCGGAGGAGCGCCAGATCGTGCCAGCGTTATCGTTTTTGCCAAGTGTTATCTGGAAGCGCTACACGCAGTGCACTTGCAGTTTTCTGAGGTTGCTCGAGGAAATTTACGAAAAGCTAGAGGAGCTTTTCTTGAGCCAGATCCAGCAGAACTTATCGATTTTGATGCGAATTTCAAAGCAGAAGAACAGCTACCACGAGACTTCAGGATCAAGGTTAGCCAACGAGCAAGTGGGAAGTCATATCTGCAATGGAACGATGTATTCATTGGCGATCCACTAACAGACAATATTTCAGATCCTGACGGATATCGGTTTCACGATGTCTTCCATTTTGCATACGCTGCGATTTTGCACTGGTCACCTGTAACGCGCGCTCTTATTAAGCAAAAAAGAAAGAGTGTGGCTAAGTACGACGAAGAACAAGATAGTGGGCGTGCAATAGTTGTAGAAGAAGGTCTTTCTGCTTGGATCTTTTCCCGCGCTAAAGAACTCAACTTTTTTGATGGGCAACGAAAAGTTTCTTTCGGAATTCTCAAAACCATTGCCGAGTTTGTTAGTGGATATGAAGTGGAAAATTGCCCATTAAAATTATGGGAAAGGGCTATCCTGGACGGATATACTGTCTTTCGACAAATTAAAGAGAATGAAGGTGGTTGGATTATTGGAAATCGAGCGCAACGCACGATTCAATATCTACCTTTAGATAGCAAAAATGAAAGTTCATCCGTTCGTTGAAGCAATAGCATTGCTTCAATTCGAAAACTGTTTTAATCCCTACTCTGATCGCTGCGAGGTGCATGACCGACGCGATGCTCCGAGACGCCGCTCTCATGTCCTTTCTGAGATGTTGCGTTCTGCAATGAGACAGCCAATCGACGCCATTTGGATCGGTAGGGATTTGGGCTATAGAGGTGGGCGACGCACTGGTTTAGCACTAACAGATGATGTCCATATTGCGGATCACGTGAAACGTTGGAATTTAGATATCCAACCAGAGCGCCCGACCGTTGGAAATGCTGTAGCGGAACGTACAGCTGCTGTCATTTGGAACAAGCTAGAGAATATAGACGCCCGGATCTTTCTGTGGAATGTTTTCCCTCTACATCCTCATGAGGCTGGTGACCCATTCTCAAACCGCCAACACAACTCTATGGAGCGAAGGGCTGGCGAAGAACTGCTCAAGAATCTTATCGCACTGTTAAATCCTTCCCGAATTGTGGCGATTGGAAATGACGCCGCCGCCGCCGCCTCTCGCATTACTGAACGAGTACCAATAGTCTCCGTACGTCACCCTAGCTATGGTGGGCAGCGCCAATTCGAGCAACAGATAACCGAACTCTATGGTGAGGGATCTGCATCCCCCTCACTCTTCTAATTGAAATGTAATTGAGTGGTCAGTACTGGGCAATTCCGCAGTAGGGGAGATCGGCGACGTAGACGAGACGAATAAGCAGAAGTTGTACTTTCAAAATTGGGTGCACTGCATTCTGTGGTTTATTTTTTTTGGAATGGTAACCGTTGGTGAATATCTACACGGAAATTTCGCGATAACCTCTTAAGAAATTCCATCTTTTCAACATTGATGTGAAAGTAATCTATGGCGTTTGACCGTGAAATTGAGGCTTTCATCAAGAGCTTCGTCAAGGATCTGGACGAGCGGAACGTGGCTGTGTTCGCAGGCGCTGGCATGTCCAAGGCCGTTGGCTATGTGAACTGGCCGGAACTGTTATCGGACATTGCGGATGAAATCGGGTTGAGCGTGGACAAGGAACATGACCTGATTTCGCTCGCGCAGTACCACGTCAATCACAAGGGCAGCAATGCCGGACTTGCGAAAAAGATTCTCCAGGAATTTTCCGAGCAAGCTGAGGAGTCGGACAGCCACAGAATTCTTGCGCGCCTTCCCATCCCGACGTATTGGACGACCAACTATGACGCGTTGATCGAGAATTCGCTCGAAAAGGCCTTCAAGGTAGTGGACACGAAGCACGCCGTTGGGCAGCTTGCGAACGCCAAGCCGAAGCGTGATGTCGTGGTCTACAAGATGCATGGCGACGTTACCATGCCGCAAGAGGCGATTATTTCCAAGTCGCAGTATGAGGGCTACTTCAAGACGCACGAAGCGTTCATCACGGCGCTCAGTGCCGACCTGATCTCGAAGACGTTCCTGTTTATCGGTTTCAGTTTCACCGACCCAAACCTCGATTATGTACTGAGCCGACTACGGCTGAGTTCGCCGGTACGGGATCACTATTGCTTTATGAAAAAAATCACTCGCGATCCTAAAGACGATGACGAACTGTTCAGGTACAAGACGAGAAAGCAGGAGCTGAAAATCCTCGATCTGAAGCGGTACCGAATTCAGACGCTACAAGTGGACGACTTCGATTCCGTTCCGCAGATCCTAGAGGAAATCGAGCGCCGATTCCGGAAGAAAACCATTTTCATTTCGGGTAGCGCCGAGGAATACGGGCCGTGGGGACGGCAGGTCGCACAGTTGTTTATCCATGCACTTAGCAAGCGGATCATAGCCACTAATCTGCGCATCGTGAACGGGTTCGGGTGGGGTGTCGGCAGTGCCGTCATCAATGGCGCACTCGAAGCGGTGTACGAGAATCCCCGGAAGTTTTCCGAGGATCAATTGGTCATCAAGCCGTTTCCGCAGTTCGAGACCAACGGCAAGAAATTGCCGGAATTGTGGGAGGAGTATCGGCAGCGAATGATTTCCCTGGCCGGGGTTGCAATATTTCTTTTTGGAAACAAGGTGGATGATGCCGGAAAATCGCGCAGGCCACCGGTGTCATGCGGGAATTCGAGATCGCGGCACAGCATGGGCTCATCCCGATTCCGATTTTCGCGACCGGATATATGGCGGCTGAGATTTTCGCAGAAATAGAGAAAGATCCAAAAAAGTATTACGGCGACAACGATACGATTTTCAAGGCTGTAAAAGAGCTGTCGGGAATATTTTCTCCCGATGACATTGAAAAAAAAGTGATTTCCATCCTACAAACGCTAAGCAAATAAATCATGGCAAAAAGACAGATTTTTTATAGCTTCCATTTCAAGAACGATGTGATGCGGGTTCAGCAAATCAGGAACATTGGAGCCCTTGAAGAAAACAAACCGGTTTCCCATCAAGATTGGGAAACCGTGAAAGGCGGCGGCGATAAGGCGATTGAGAAATGGATCAATGACAATATGAATAACCGTTCATGCGTCGTAGTCTTGATCGGATCGGAAACCTCGAAACGGCCTTGGGTCGAATATGAGATCAAGAAGGCTTGGAGCGAGAGGCGTGGCGTTTTAGGCATTCATATCAACAATCTGAATTGCCCCAATAACGGCACATGCAGCAAGGGCGATAGTCCGTTCGATAAAATCACGTTTAAGAAAGCGGACGGCGCTGTTGTTAAACCTCCGTGCAAGACTCCGAAGTCCAGCGATGCCTACAACGATATCAAGGAAAATATCGAAGCATGGATCGAGGAAGCAATCGCCTTCGCAAAGTAGTTTTCGAGAGCGCGCACTACATAAAAAATCCGCCGCACTATAATGCGGCGGATTTTTTTCATATGCCACCCTACATTATCTAGTTCTTTATACCACTCACAGAGAAGCCTTACCTGTGATTCGCGTTATTGTCGATAGATGAATAAATATTACTGGGACATATCTCAATCCCCTTACAAATCTCCGTTTCTTGAGTCGGCGATAGATTTCGGATCAAAGCCAGATGTGACGCTTATTGATCTGTACTCAGGTAAACAGCCAGCCGTCTAGACATACCTAGTAATGCAAGCTTAGGAAGAAAATTTTCCTTAACTAGCTATATTGAAATATAAGGAGGTGGTGCGACGGGGTGTCGTATCGGAACATTTGTATGGGAATGCCAGACCAAGAGCCGTTCCCAAAATTGATTGCATGTAGAGTAAATACTAAATGCCTCAAGATCATTCGCCGCGCCAGCCTGATCCAAGGAGGCAAGCACTTTGGAGCATTCTTGCTTCAATGACTCAAGAATCGCTGGCACGTCCTGAGGACGCTTGGCAGTATCAAATAGCCGTTTTCCTAACTTAAAGAAATTAGCTTGGATGCGTGCATATTTCGGCCGCTCATCCGGAGCGGTTACCGCGCAATCATAACCCCACCAGTTAGCGCCAGCGTTGGAAAGGACGTACCCAAGTTGAGATCCAGTCCAGCACGCCCAAGCGAATACTGTCCGCCCGTTCATTATCTGAGTATCGCTAACGGATAGCGCAGCACCATCACTGTTGTCTCGAATAACATGCAATTGGCCATGGCTCATCATAAAGATGGCCTGCGGATTTATGGTGGCAATCGCATTTAATAAGTTGTCCCGTGAAGCTTTCTTTCCCAGCAGTCTATGATCTTGATGCTTCGGAAACCGAAACGCCATTTTGAGATTCGCGGTTGTTGCTGGGTCGTACGCAGTGACGAATAGAAGATGGCGGGTCATTTTGAAACTTTGCGTACTATAAGGTCCCGCGCGATACGTAATAATTCCGTGGAGAATTGACGGCCCTCATTCGCTCCTTCGCCGACAGATCTAGCAAGCTGCTCAGCAGTATGCGAATGACCATCCATTGTTTTCCAAACCACAGTTTCGGCTGGAAGTTCTCGTAACAGTGTGGAGATTACATCCCTACCTATTGAGGATTCCAGCGAATTGTTTTCAATGTCGATTGGACTATTAAGTGCTTTGGCAACACCAGACAAGAATACCCTTAGCGATGGCGAGCGGGCGGCAGCGCGTTTGATATTTATATCTTGAAGAAATCTATAAGACTCGGAACGCTCAACTCTCGGGAAAATATTTCGGGCAACCAGTCGTGGGTAGACAATCATCTCTGGGAGCGGCAACCTAGCCACGAAGCTTCTTCTCTTCGTATCGTTGAACATCGCTGCTGCTTTCAAATCGTCAGCAAATAGCCATGCCTCGATTTCAGGGACCGCACAAAATACGTCGATGTGAGGATGTCTCAACTGTATAGATGCTTCGCTTCTCGAGTCTTGAACACTTAATTGGTCTGAATCTACCAAAGCAATGTGTCTAATCTGTTCAGTATCCCGTAGATCCGCAACATATTCTGCAACGGCAGCCTTCCCTCCGCAGGATATTATTTCAACGTTTTGAGACAGCTTTGCGGCTCGGAGAATGTAGGTAACAATTACCTTATCGGTCTCGCCCTCTACGTATATAAGTAAGCGTCTACTAGTCACTGATTTTCCCTTCGGCCCTGTTAGCGTCTATTTTATTAACGTCGCACGGCAGAATGGCCGCGATACATATCTCCAAAGAATTTCTGGGAGCTCAGGTGTATATTCGTCTTTGTGTTTGGCAGGCTGAAGCCCGCCTAGAAATCTAGGCACCTATAGTGCAAGTCAAAATGATCAATACAGAGACTCTTCAATTTTTTTTGTGAGGGCTGTCAATCGGTCTAAATTTAAGAAAAAAATTCTCCTCAATATTGTCGACTATGAATTTCCGACTTATGTCATCGTAAACTATAAAAGTTTGTCCTGGGGAAATATGCAGCGACGCCAAATAGTTTCAACAAAGGAAATATGACAACTACTACGCATACAAGGGTCGTCATCATCGAATCGCTGGACGCGAGGAATCCAAAAGACTTCAAATCTGGAAGCGAATTGCAGCTTTATCTCGAAGGTCTGGCCGAAGACAATCCACATGTGATACCGACTATCTTGCACAAAGTCTCTAGTGAAAAGGAATTCAGGGTGGTGTTACGTGAGTTGATTCGACTTGCTAAGGAAAATAGTGATAAGCCAATCTTGCATATTGAAACTCATGGATATGATGACACTAGCGGTATTGTGTTTAGCGATGGCAGCGACTGTCTTTGGTCAGACTTAAGGCCTATGCTGGTGGAGCTCAACGAAGCGACCGAATTTAATCTCCTGGTATGCTTTGCTTCGTGCTTTGGAGCATGGTCGCTTGGAATGATCCGACCCATGGAGCCGGCTCCATGTTGGGGCTTGATTGGTCCATCAGAATTCACTGACGGATCGGAATTGCTCGGTGGATTTCGCGCCTTTTACCGACCATTATTGGTGAGCCAAGACGCCGACGCGGGCATACAAGCATTGGTCTCGTGGCCTCTAGAGAATGGATATTTTTTGGTAGAAATAGCAGAGAATTGGTTCTATAAATTGATTGATGGTTATTTGACGAAAGACTGCACCAAAGAACGTTTGAGCGAACGTGCAAAAGCGATCTATTCCCAAATGCCAAACAAGAACGTTTCAATTGAGGTCATCGAACAAATTGGACGGGAACGAGCCCAAGTGCTTATTGATGACTACTTTGAAAAATTCTTTATGATTGATCGAATTGAGAAAAATAGAGAGAGATTCGACGACGGTTTGCAGAAGGCAAAGAAAAAAGCGACGGAGTTCTTTGAACTACAGGGCTTTTTGAAAACGTGATGGGAACTATGGGCACCGTGACTTCACCGGCAGAATTCACATCTCAATTGGCGTTGAAATAGTCACATTGAAATCATTCTAGGATGAATGCAGGTAACGTCGTCATGAGACTAAGCGATGATCAAATCGAAACGGTAGCCAGCTCTTCATGGTTCACGTTGGAAACGACGATCCAGTTGCTCAAGCGGAAAGGTAGATTGGTAGACGACATACGTTATGTAGAGCTGATCTTCGTAAGCAGCTGACAGGCCCGTTAAGGGGAGTAGCTTTCGATGCATCAACAAGCCGGTTAAGGGCATAGTTTATGAGGCGGATTGGTCAGTTATTTCGCTGGCAAGAACTGGGCTTGTTCTTCTTGATAGATAGTGCCGCTCGATGCCATGTTTAGGGCGCTTCGGATCAAACAGGCAATTGCGCCAAGCTGATCTGGCGAGCCACCAGGAGCTAGATCGAACGCACCCACACTCGGGACATGATGCTCGGATTTTCCGCCCAAGGCCAAAGGATGGCGGACGAACAAATTAGGTCTGGGGTCTTCAGTACGGCCGCCGACGCCGTCGCCAGGAAAGAGCACATAAGCTCCACGGGTCCCCAAGATGCCATCACGGTAGGTGTGCATCTTGTAGAGGTCTTCTTGTTTGTGCACGCGAGTAAGCTCAATTTCATAGTCGCTGGCGGCTTCCTCGGGTAAGCCTGTCGCATCAGGAGTTGCCTCCATGTGCCCTTCACCCTCAAATAGTATTTCGGCGTGTCTGCGTTCCAAGCGGTACTTTGCATCGAAGTGCAGCCAGTGCTTCACTGCGGGATGAGAAGCCGGAGAGATCACGATGCTGAAATCCGGATCAAATGATGCGGTGTAGCTGCCGCTCCAGTCGATCTGTGGATGCTTGGCGCGGGTGAACTTCTGATTGTAAAACAGAGAGACCAAAACCCGATTCCCGCTGGGCGCTACGAACTCGAAGCGACATTCGCTGCGTCGTCCCCTCATCAACTCAATTCGTAGCCCGTCTTTGGAAAGCGAAATGAAGTTACCACCGCCCACTTCGCTGCAAAAGCCTAACAGCGCCTCCCTCAGTGCGAAGAAACACCAATATTCGTAGATTTGATTGACCGGACGAATGTCGCCTATCAGTCCGTCGGCGAGCTCCGTACCTTGGCGCCAGGCCAGCGACAAGCTCATCCGAAGTGATAGGTCGAAACGGTATAGCTCCTTGTAGCCTCGCTTCCTAAGTAAGACCTGAGAGTTGGCGGGAATATGCCCCAGCGGGCCGACCTCATTCCACATACTACGCTGTAAGACCTCGTCGAGGGCGACGGCCCAAGCACTGGCTTCACGCTGCGACGCGCGGCGGCCGCGTGCGCCCATTCGGAATTCGAGCTGGCGCGCGAGGAAGCTGCAGTGCTCCAAGAACGCCTTTGCATAGCGGTTCTCGGGCGTGTCCAGCGTCTCGAACGAATTTCGTTGAGGAAGGACCATTGGAGTGTAGCCGCGAAACATCCGACGTAACGGGCCGCCATAGATGATGTCAGAGGAGTCAAATTCGTCAGATATAAGCTCCGCGTCAGCCTCTTCCACCTCGTCGATGGGGACGAGGTCAATTCGTTCCAACAACCTCGAATGAGGCTGTCCCACAATCTCTTCAATGGCAAGCGGCAGCTTCGATCTAGACATGATGTGTCGCATTAAAAAATGCAGCGCGGCATCGTTCTTGGCCATGTCGCCAGATGGATCGAAGGACAACGACACAGGACTGTCGAGGGAAAGCAAAAGCTCTGCGGCCTTTTCTGCCAAGCTGTCGAGTAGCTCTTTAAACTCCTCGAAATATTTGAGCTTGCGGCAAGTGACCTCAGCCATCAAGCGCCGGTCAGGTTCAACGCCAAGGTCAATGACTCCGGCTTGTGAACGAAGGCATAGTTGACCTGTGACGACTGTTGTCTTTTGTCCATTAGCTAGGGTCTCCCGCCATCGTCGCGACGGATCCCGCTTGAACACGTTGGCCAGTCGCGGGCCGAATGGCCAGTGTGGGCCGATCTTCGCACGCACCATCGCCTCGTCCAAGGGAATCGGAAGGCTGATGTCGATGAAATAGTTCGTGTCCTCTCGCAATTGGAATCGCTCGAACAGATGCCCGGCTTCGCGCCAGCACATCGGGAGCATCGATTCCGATGCGACGGTTGTGACATCGATCTCAATCTCGGCTGCAAACATATCTGGCGCAGCCCAGTCGACAGGAACCGGACGGCCTCGACCGAGGGCCGTCTCTATGTCGATCGAAGCACCGGAGCCCAGATCGAACTTGGCTCGATGAAGCGCGACAAACTCGGTCACTTTACGAAGGAGACGTGGTTGCGTGAGACAAGCCGGCTATGCATTGCCAGCAGCTTTTCTCGACATTGCTTGAACTCGCTGCCAGCTGGGAGGGTGAGTACCTCAGTCAACTCGATTTCGATCACTGTTTCTGTACCGATGGTATAGCGGGCCGGTCTCTCGCTCTTACCATTCGCGCCTTCCAAGAACGCAGCCAACGCCTTGAGGCAATCGCTGAGCGCTGAGCGGTTACCGTGAATCTTAGGTAGCACCTTCTGGAAGATTGCTCGATCTAGTCCATTGACCCACTCCGCCATCGCGGCGGCAGGATCCTTACCAGTGGCAAGCTGCGCTTTAGTCCAAACGTACATGTAGCCGTAGACCTCCTTGACGACGCGGAAGCCAAACTCGAAGCCAACCGGCCCCAGCAACTTGAAGCAACCGTCGAGTGTCTTCAATGTCAGCTCCTTGGCTTCGTCGAGCTTGGTGACATCGACGCCGTGTTTGCTAGTAAGTAGGTCCAGCATAGCCGCAGGATTAGAGCCGATAGCCTCACCAGCTTCGCGATCGTCGATCGCCTCCCGAAGCAGTTCATTACCCACTGCCAAATCGATGGTCGGACCTTCTCCCGAGCCGGCGAGGTATTGGCTCGGAGTCAATGCTTTGACTTCGAGAACGTGCGCGCGGTCGAGTACCTTTGGCGAAAACATGTGTGTGGTTTCATCGATGTTCACCGTGCCAACATAGAAAAGGTTCGGTGGCAGCTTCAATGGTTGGCCGTTTTTGACCAATAGCAATGCCGATTGAGCTTCTGTGGAATCTTTATTCTCGTCATTAAGCAGTTCGCTGATCACCGCCAGAGACGGGCGATCAATTATGGGAGCATTTTCACCGTCTTCGAGGATGCTCGAGGCTTCCATCAAAGACAAAAATGGGGCGAAATACCGCTCCACATGCGAAAGGTTCATCTCGTCAAAAACGAGGAAGTGCGGAATCTTGGTGGAGTTGGGGTGGCAAGCCCGCAGAATGACCCGTAGCGTCTCTGTGATCTCGTAGCTCTCGTTGGTCTCTGTGCCATCATCACGGGTCCGAGCTTGACCGAAGGGTGTCCGAAATCCTAACAGTTTCTTGGGTGACGTCCAGTCGGGACCAATTGCCACGAGTTGGAAAATTTGCCCGTCGACCTGTCCTGCATAAAGCTCTTGCAAGCTTTCGGCTAATCGCAACGAGGAGCGAGATTTACCCGTACCCGAGGTGCCGGTTAAGATAACAAAGGGTTTCGCAGCCAGCGCGGTCACTAGGTCCAATGAACAGGATTTGCCCGTAACGGTCGTAGCGGAGGCGCTAGTAGTAGCCGCCTTCAAGCCCTGTAAGTATTCGTCCGGGGATGCTGCTACAGCCTGTAGATCCGCATCCTCGATTGAGCTATCGCCTGTCTCGAATAGTTCAGCGATCTCGGCAGAAGTAAGGGCGTAGTCCGCAGCGAAGCGTTGTTCTAGGAGCTCGAATCGCTTAGCCGGGTCGGTTTCACCGCCAAGAATCGAGTCGACGTCGCTTCGGCGGTAGTGGAAGATGGCTACATCACCCAACCTTGGCTTCGCGGCCTTCGCTGACTTTAACAGTAGGTCGGCAAGGTGCGCATCATGGCCTTCTCGCAGGCTTGCCTTGCGAGGATCGTCATTAGATAGCTTGATGACCGTTTGCCATGGATTGCCGCTGATGGTCGACCCTGTGCCATTGGAGATATATTTACCGCTTCGGAAGCCTTGTTTCGTGTCCCCGGACGAGAAGACGTTGAAGATCTCCTTTGGCGCTTTGACATCGATCCTAGGCTTATCAAAGACGCCAGCAAGTTCAGCCGTGGCTTGGAGATAAGCCGCTTCACCTTGAACAATGGCGACGCTCGGCTGGCCTTTGATGGCAAGCGTCCGCTTGATGATGAGGAAATCAAGGAGTGCCGCTTTGCCTCTGGTTCCAGCCAGTATGTCGACGCTGGATTTGATGCGTTGCGCGGTCAGAAATCGTGGCATGCTTCTCCCGTGGGATTCTTGTTTTGTCAATTTTCAGATTTTAGCCCATCGACCATCAGTTGGCAGAACTCCGGTTTGATGTCGATGCCGATGGCTCGGAAGCCATGCTTACGGGCGAACTTGAGACTAGTTCCGCTACCGCCAAATGGGTCCAGGACCACGCCGCCTTCGGGCGTAGTCGCTAAAATAGGAATACGGACCAGCTCTTCGGAGAAGCGAGCCTTGTGCTTGTGCGAGTTGCGGGCCGGCGCGATCTCCCAAGTGTCGGTCGGAGGCAGAATGCTCCCGCTCCCAGAAGTGCGACCTACTGTGGCCTTGTTGAAATAATACCAGCGTGACTTAACCAAGTGGAACACGTATTCGTGCGACATCGAACAGCGGTCGCGTACTTGGTCAGGAATGGGGTTGGGCTTTACCCACACGTTGTCGTTACGGACGATCCAATCGGCGTCTTGCATCGCGATGGCGAACCGATGAGGGATCAGTAGGAGTTGTTTTGGTTTACAGAGCAGGCCGTCTCCGCTCTTGTCTTGGGGACGCAATCCAAAGCGGCGCGCGCTCTGCTTGCTTTCCCCGCTACGGTGCTCGCCCTTACCACTCCAGTAAGTGTCGCCCAGGTTTACCCATAAGCTGCCGTTTTCAGCTAGTACAGGCTTGGCCGCCTCGAAGCAGGATACTAAGCTCTCAATAAACTGCTTGGGATGCTCCTCGAGACCGATCTGGCCTTCGACACCATAGTCACGCTGTCCATAGAAGGGGGGAGACGTAACTATGCAATTTACGATTACACCGGCACGCGCCAAGTGCTCCATGGCTGAGCGCACATCCATGTTCAGGATAATTACATCGTCGTCGGCATAGAACGCCGCTTCTCGAAGTTCAGCGTTGCCGAAGGCTTCCGCCGACGTTACTTGAGGGATTAATGCTAAGCTGGCTTTGGTGGGCTGCTTGCTTAGCTTTTTAGGGGCTTTCACTGAAGTCTTTGTAGTCGTGGTGGCGCGAGTATTTGTCTGTGTCGCAGCGGTCATTTTCTTCATTTCACTTGAGTCCGAGCCCTTCATGTTTCGGCGCTCTGGCGTCGTCATGGTGGCGTCTATATCCTTGATGTGTGTCTTATTCGTTCATCCAACCTTTTTGCTCTTGCGGTCGAGTGACGATGACTTTAAACAGGTCCCTTACCCGAGCATCGATGAGTTGAATTTGCTGGCAGGCCGCAAAGCGCGCAGCAGGCTAATACCCAATTCGCGTTCAGGCAGGAGCTTGGCCACAAAAAACGCCCGGAGGGGATTGGCGCTCAAATTTAGCTCAACGTGGCTTTGTGTCGTGGTCATTAATCGGTTCTTGGTGTCGAAGTTGCATTGATCGGTTTGCTTTCAATGGTTCATCGAACCTGTGTTAAGCATTCGCTTTTGCTGCTCCGCCGCTTTCGCGGTCCACTCTCAGGTCATGACTCCGTGCGTACTCCAACACGAGAATTTCTATCATAGATGCCACTGAACGGCGTTCACGATCAGCAGCCAAGCGTAGCAGCTGCTTGATTTCGGTCGATGTTCGGATGGAAAGGTTTTCGTCTTTCAGGCGTGACATGGCAAAGTCTCGTCATTGGTGGCACGCAAATGTAATGCGTTTTGCATTCATTTGCAAGGCAAATTCCGCTTGTACCTTCGTGGTTATATAGGCTTGACTCAGCGAACCACCATGATGTTCAGTATGGCTCGGACCGGACCATAAGCATCGGTCGCTCAAGAAAAAGAAAAAAAGGAAATCGAATCAAGTTTCACGACGGGCTTCCTTGTAGCCGATATTTCTGCGATTCGTAAAATGGTGGAGGATGCAGAGGCTGAATATGGACGAGAAAAGGTGAAATTAAGCAGCAACAAGCGGTGGCCGGGCTAAGCAAGCCTGGCCGGGTATTGCCTATCATTTAACGCGTTGGAGCTCGTCGTGAAAAACTATCACCTATTATTACGCTCTGCGCCAGCATTTGGTGTTTCGCGAAACGCATAGCAATTTGCTCTGGCGTCATTCAAGGCATGATGCTCAGGCAGTCGGTTCTTCTCGTGATACTCATATCGAAGTAGCTCATTGATGCAATCCGCGACAAGCCGGCCGACGCACCAGGTTGGAACTTTGCCACCGAGGGCTCCTACAAATAAGTCCCAATCTGTTTGGTAGTCAAAGCAGACGTGCATTTTTGCATCATCCGGACGAACGATGCGTAGCCATTGGCTTATTTTTACGTACAAGTCGTCCTTAGCAATTTGGGCTTCCGGCGCGTAGCCGAGCATTGGCAACACGGTTTCCTTTACAAATCCGCTACAACGTTGCAGATCGTAGGGCAACTCCACATAGAATTCCTCGCCAGTTTCTGCGACCATTCCGAGGCTAATTAACTGAGGATCGACAAAGTCCGTAAACTCGGTATCAATGAAGACGTTGATCATGGCAAGAGAACTCATGGTTGGCGCATTACTGTCCAGGATCCCATTACTGTACCCGTAAAGACGGGTCGCAAGAAGAGCTATCGTTTGAGTGTGGTCTGCACCGGACCTACATCGGTGCCCTTGAACGGGGCGATAAGAATCCCATCCTCAAGAATTTGATTAAGCTTGCGAAGTCACTGGAAGTGCCGGCGTCGCAAATCATGGAAGTTGCCGGACTCTGACTTATTCCGAGTGAGCAAAGCGATATTAAGTGGCTAATTAAAAAACCACTGGCCTAATCGGCGGAGAATCGAATTGCGTGATGGGTCAGTTTGTGTGAGCGCAGTTCCCGGACAGCTTTATGCCATCCCGTAGATAAAATTTGCAACAGGCTCATGCATCCAAATTGTTGAGCTATCTCGAACCAGTGGAAAATGAATGCCCTCTAGCGCAGACTAAAATTTCGTGAATCAAGATTCCATGCTGTTGTAAAAATGTAGCATTCGTTTGATACGTCCCCACGTCGCTCTTAGCACCTAGGTTGGACGGTCTCCGCGTAAACACAAATTTTTATATTTTTTCTTATGCGTGCGATTACTCACTGTTTTTAAAGCAGAAATAGAGCTTAGAAATTTAAATCTACGACTGAGTTTTTTCTTGGCTACACAACTCGTCAGTTTTTTTGTTCGAATTCGCGAAGAAAATTTCGCTGGCTCTTTGAAGCCAGGAAATATCAATAAACTTATAGCGAATTTATTCTGATTGCGCTAAGCCACTTTTCTCCGATAGCCTCAAGGCTCCACCTAAAAACGGAGCCCCAAATGTCCCCATACGCAAGTCGTCTTCAGGAGCACCTCCTTCGCGCACAAGTCCCGCAAGGAAAGCTCGCTCGAGCTGTAGGCATTTCTCACAATCATGTGAGCCAAGTGCTGAGCGGGACGAAGTCCCCTTTCTCGCACGAAGTACAAGAGCGGATTTGCTCAGTTTTGAAACTGTGCGATAGGGACAGGAAAGAGCTCGAACAGCTCGCGGCCATTTCTAAAACAACCTTTCGTATCAGACAAGGCGCACGACCCGAAGAGTTTGCAATTGTCGCTCTCTTTAGCGGGACATCACCACTTACGGCTGATATGTACATAACAGCAGCAAGGCTCGCTATTGCTGCATATGAAGCATCCATCCCACAGTTTGCTATATCAACGCAACTAAACGTGAATTGAACTGTAGTAGATAGTCGAAAAGAAAGGAGGTAAGGAAAGAGATCACTGAAGAAAACACGGCGTAGAAAAGCACAGGGCCCGGTACCGTTGGAGCGGTAGTCGGACCCTTGAGGTGCCTACAAGCGAGAGCAAGTAGTGCCATCTTGTGCCAGCAAGCTGGGATTGTCAATATCCCGGCAACAGGATTCCTTTGTCTGAATCTTTTGCGCTACGTCATTTCAGATTTTCCTGTGTCCTGCGTCTGCTGGACACTACACACGAGGAAAAGAAATGGCTCAATTTCATTGCCGGGTGACGTACTCTTGGCACCCAAAATTCATTGCGTCCGCAGGTCCGCTAGCCGCATCGCTCTTTTCGACTGAGCGTGTAGAGTCGATTGGCGGGGTACCTTACGAAGGCGGAGGTATCTCATGACTCGAGTATCTCCAAAGCATGGCCTCCGTAGCCAGAGAAACGAAGGCAATAACGGTATTCGAGCGGCGTCATCAACGTTCGGCAAGGTAAAGCGCGGTACGTACGGCGAGAAGGCGGGTAGAAATATCAACGTCGAGTCGGATGCAGAATGCGGCCCTGATGCGTCAGGAATGCATGCGGATGGAATTTATTTGACAGGCGGTCATATGGTCAAGCGAAAATTCACATTTCGTCCGCCGCATCGAAATGAATGGCTATGCGCGAGCGCGCCATGGGGTAATGCCATTGTGGAAGTTATAGGTGAGCGAGAAATAGAGACACGGAGCGTGTCATGAAAAACTCCCCATCTTACGGCATTCGCAGCCGCCGAAATGCAATGAACGCCGGTGTCCGGCTGACTGCCCGGACGTACGGTAAAGCTCGCATCGGCACCTATGCCGAAAAAGCCGACGGCCGCATCGCCGTCGAATCCGACCCAGAACGTCTGGTGGCGCACATGCTACGCATTGACCCACGCGTGCGCTCCTTCAAGCCACAGCCGTTCACCGTCGACCTAGTCGGCGAACGGCTGCTTTTTACGCGCGAAGAAGTATCCGAAGCTCGCAGAATACGTGGCGCCTGCACTGGGGATGTGGAGTACACACCTGACTTCGGTACCGTTCAGGTCGATGGTCTTTTACATGCGCATGAAGTCAAAGTCGAGGGCTACGAGGGCAACGACCGGTACTGGAGGAAAATCGAGCGCGCCCGGGAAATCATGGAGGGGTACGGCTATTCGCTATCTACAGTGATTTTGCCGGCGGACGAACGGCACCCGGTCGTCTTCAACGCTCAATTGCTGAAACCCGCGATAGCGCGCGCCCGTACATACCTGACGCGGGACATCATCGACCGAGTCGAGCGCTATTGCGAATCCGGCCCGGTGCTGCAGCGCGCACTGTGCGTTAACCTCCAGATTCCGACGGGCCTGATCCCGCCCCTGCTGGCTACAGGTGTGCTGCAGGCAGACGTGGCGCACTACCATATTTCTGCCGCACTGGAGCTGTCAGCCGCATATGGCGATCTGAGTCACCTTTGCTTGATTGAGGAGCTGCGGCCATGATGTCCGACCTGCGCGCCGGAGACAAATTGACGCAGCCCGCCAAGCCGGATAGCTACTTCGAGGTGCTGGACGCTCGTATCCATGCCGGCACCATCCATATTTTCGATGCAGAAAAACGCGAGGACCGATATGTCGATGAAGCCGGCATTCGGGTCGGAATTTCCACCGGCAGCCTAATGCTGCGTCGAAAGGGGATGCCGCGTGTCGGTATCGCCGCTCAGTATGACAACCCGGCACTGCACGCCAAGGTTCGGTTGCTGCATGACGCACTGCGGCGCATCCATGCCATCCGGTCGCAACAGGGTCTGTCGTTTGATGCAGCGATACCCCATGCCCGTGAAGCCTACGTGAAGGAGCACGCAGACGAACTGGTGGCCTGCACGTTTCCGTCCCGTGCAACCCTGTTCCGGGCCCACAAAAATCAACTACTCGGTTTGCCTGTTCTCAAAGGCGACAAAAACAAAGGCAATGGAACGGCCAGGTATTCGAATGACCTTGTCGAATTTCTTGAAGGAGTTATCCGGGATGAGTTCCTTGTCACGGAATCCAAGTGGACGGTCCTGGACCTGACCAATTACATCAACCGTGAAGCCCGTCGTCGTGGCTTGCATGTTGCTAATTGGGCTATCAGCCGCAAATTCGTGGCCGCTACCATACGCGACCTGACCGCAGATGCCGAATACGACCGAATGGATCCCCGTAATCGGGTCGCAGGTAAGTCGTTCGCCAAGAAACGTATTCGGGCGGCGTTTCCGTTTGCCCGAATTGAACAAGATGCACTGCATCTGCCGTTCGTCGTACACACACCTCATGGCGTCGCCCGGACCATCTATCTAGTACTCGCAATTGATGTCTGCACAGGGTATCCGGTGGGATGGCGTCTCGTCATTGGTGCACCGCGCGAGATGGACTCATTGCTGTGCCTCGAGATGTATCTGACGCCAGCCAAGGCGGCTCGCTTCAAGGAACTGGGCATCGTCCATGCACTGAATATATACGGCACGCCTGCTCAGGTCATTTTTGATAATGGCCCAGAAACCAAAGGCGGGCGAATCGTTCGTTTGGAGATGCTGGAGGTGGACGTCAAGCACTGCAAGGCGAATGAAGCTCAAGGCAAGCCATTCATCGAACGTTCGAATAGAGCACTTAAGGAAGCGTTGCAGCGTCTCCCAGGCTGCACTCGCTTCGAAGGAAAGGATGGTATACGCGATCCGGAGGCACTAGGCGATAAGTTGATCACCGTCGGTGAGCTTGAGCAATGGATTGTCCGGTGGCTTTACGAAAGCTGGGTCAACACTCCACTCGATCGCCTGCGCTGGGACGAACTACTGGTCGATTCGGTCAAGGGTAAGACACCGCTCGAGCGCCTGAACTACTTAACCGAAGAGATGGGATATCCCATTACCATGCCACCGTCACGTCAGGAATGGATGACGGCGCTATTCGATCACAAGATGTGTACGCTGAGCGCCAAGACAGGCATCACGCTTGAGCATGGATTTCGTTACAAGGGCGAAGCCATGTCATATCTGCTGGCCAAGTACGGTGACCACGCGCAGCTCCATGTGGTCTATAACCCCGACGATTTTCGCCAGGCGTACGTGTACGAGGACGATGACCTGCCGCTCGTCACGCTGACGCATGAACACGCCCGCGCGCAAACACCTGCATGGACCTTTGCGGAAGCTAAAAACCGATTCGATTCGGGCATGCATGACTGGATGGTGCCAGACGACAAGGTGCAATTCCTGCGTGACCTTGACGATGCGGTCACCGGGAATGGAAAGGCACGGAAAACCAGATCGCGCGGCAAGCGTGAAGAAAACAAGGAAACCGTACGCCGGGCCAAAGACCACTCGGCCATCCAGCGTACCGTCGACCGGCCGCTTTCTTCGGCTGCGCCGTTTGGGCCAGCACCTTCGGCCAATTCATGGTTGCCCACTGAAGACGGTCAGGCTTCCACCGTCTCGTACGACGACGCACCGCTGATGAACATCGTAAACAGAACCACTGGAGAAAAATTGCTGTGACGCCAGCCCAACAATTACGCCGAGATATCGAAACCTGCGAACTATCGCATCCCATGTTCGTGGCGCATTTCTCTGCACTCAAACGCCGCATCGATGACGCTCTTGCTGGTTTTGCACCGAAAGTCGTTCGCGTACCAGGTCCGAGTGGCGTGGGAAAATCTTCGCTCATTGCCACACTGTCGCGCGACTACCATGAAACCCGCATCGACGGACGACGCCATGTTCCCGTACTGGTGGTGGAGGTACCTCAATCAGCAACGGCCAAACTGCTTCCCCAAAGTGTACTGCGTGCGCTGGGGATTCAAGTTCCTAGCCGCATGACGGCTGGAGCGATGTTCGATTTGATGCTAATGCAGCTTCGCCTGGCTGGAACACGTGTGGTGATTTTTGACGAGATAGCACATCTCGTCGATGAAGGGTCGCGGGTGCCTCCGCGCGCCGCCAGTGACTGGCTCAAGACTCTGGCCGATACACTCGGCATGACGCTAATTCTCTTCGGTATTCCGCGACTCGAACGACTTTTTTCAGCTAATGAACAGCTGCGTCGCCGGGCTTGTCCTGCACGCAATTTCTTGCCATACGACGCAAGTGATACGGAGCAGATGACAGCATACGTTTCATGCGTCACAAATTATGCTCGCCTGTTCGCTGCGGCTGGCTACCCCATTGACGTGCGCCCCCGCGTGCTTACGCAGCAAAGCTATCTGCTCACGGGTGGCCTGATTGGGGTACTCGCCGACTTCATGCGTGAGTTGGCAAGCTCAATGGCGAATGAAGCGCCGCGCGCCATCACATACGCAGACTGCCAGAAGGCACTTGAAGACGTTAGCCACGCGGGGTCACCGCACAAATTGGCTTTCCAGAATTCGGGCATCGAGGACGTGGGCGTGGAGTTGATCGCCCTGAAGCAGGCATACGTTCATGTTTTGACCAGCAACACGGCGTCCGTACCGGTTCGTAAAAAATCAGGAGATAAACCATGAGCCTTATCCTCACCTATGCACCTCGGGACGACGAATCTGGAATGGGGTACTACCGTCGACTTTCCGCTGACAATGCGCTTTTCAGCTGGCGCAATCTGACTGACACTGCGGGCGTCGAGCGTAGTCGCCGCGCATTGCTGATGCGAACGAACGATGTAGCGCGTAATCTTGGTTTGGAAACGGCGTGGGCTGAATCCGCCAAACAGAAAGAAGACCTCTGTCACAACTGGGGCCGACTACATCGTGTGCAATCTGATGCTGTGTGTCCGGCGTGCTTGGTTGAATCGCCTTACCTTCGACACCAGTGGGAACACACCTATGTCACAGCATGTCCTCAGCACCGCATGCAGCTGGTTGACCAATGCGACGCCTGCGGAAAGCACCTGTCACCTGAGCGACTCTACATAGGATTGTGCTCGTGTGGCCAAGACCTGAACAGCCTACCGCGTGTGCCGGCAACTCGGGCGCAGCAGTGGTTGTCGGTGCTAATTACAAGCAATGGCCAACAGTCTGGCGGCATGAAGCCAGTTCTGCATGACCTAGACATCAACGTTCTGGAGAAGGTCATTCGAACTCTGTGCCTGCATGTAGATCCGAAACAACCCAAGTTGCCGCGCCGCGCAGCCTTGCCAAAATCCGTCGCTGAAGCGGTCGAATTCCTCACACCGCTCGAAACCTTGCTGGCCGACTGGCCAATGGGTTTTCGGGCGCATGTTGAGCAACGCATTGCAGCCGGTCGCAAGGATGCTCGCACGCTGAATACGTTGCTGGGCGATTGGTATATCAGCCTGCGCAAGCTTTGTCAGGGCACAGCACTCGAGCCGCTCCTGCAAATCATCATCGACGTCGCAGCCGAAAAATCCGATTGCGTACTGGGCCTCGATTCGGCTAAGGCTATGGCCGAAGACGCGACTGGATACATGCGGGCGCCGGATGCCGCAAAAGCCATCGGTGTCAGTGTTTCACGTCTGCATGACTCAATTCAGGCTGGCGAATGCGAGCACCGCACGCGGCGTACGGGCACGCGTGGCCAGATGTACGAAGTTTCATGCGCTGAGATTGAACGCATCCAGCAGCTACGCGCCGGGTGGATTTCCGACAACGAGGCTTGCGAGCTAGCAAGTGTTTCACCCGTCGTGCTCGATCGTATGAAAGCAGCCGGCGTTATCCTGTCCGACATCCATTGGCGCGAAGATCTCATGAAAGGCGGCCCGGTCGCGCATCAATCCGTGCTGGATTTATATGAGAGTGTTGACCGGGGCGCCGAACCCACTACAGTGGCTGATGATGCGACACTCACTTGGGCGGAACTGACCAGCCGTCGCATGGGTGAGAAGCAGGCCATCGAGTCGTTGATGAAGGCCATTGCGAACGGCGAGGTGAAAGCCGTCGTGCATGCTCGAACGCTAGGAAAAATAGCTTTCCTGATGTCGGACGTGTTGCAGTATTTCGGCACGCCATTACTCGAAGTTGGTATGTCAATTCAGCAACTAGCTAAAACGACAGGATGGAAATGGGAGTCCATCTCCCATTGGGTAGACGAAGGGCTACTGGCGTCCGTGTCGATTCAACGATGCGGCCAGGCTTGTCGCGTGGTGTTGCCGTATCAGTTGCTAGCGTTTCGCCAGAGCTATATCCCGCTGGCAGATTTAGCGCGCGCCATGGGGACGAAGTCGTCAGCGTTGTCGCGCTTACTGCACGGCGTCGAACGGGTTGGTTCAAAACAGCTGCCTGATGGCACCTTGCGAGGTGGGCTGATTCGTATCGCTGACCTCGGTCGGCTGGCAGTTATCGGTGCGAGAGCTGGGCACGACCTGTTCGTACCCGCTCCGTTGACGCATGGGGACTAGCGATACGTCAACCCCCTGGAGTCAGTTAGCTTCATTGGCAGCTTTTGCCAGTGCACGTTTCGAATTCATTATTCGCTTCTCGCTGATAGCAGTTGGTCGAGATAGCTCGACCCTGCGGGGGCACCCACGCAAAGCGTTTTTACGCAGCCAAAGTTTAACTTCTATGAGAATATCGTGCGGAGCAGGCGTCGGACGTAAAAGACAGCTGGTGCCTTAGGTCCTTGAAGAATTCAAAAATAATAGGAGGGTTATTCCGGCAATTGTTAATTTCATGCAAGCTAATTTAGAAAAATGTCCAGCGGCCGATCTAAAAATACTGGTTTCGCGGATCGTCTTTTTAGAGAGCCTTCATACGGACTATGGCTTCAAATTATCATCATTGTGAGAAGCGTAGTGCTCCGTACCGACCCGAGCCGAGGGATAACATAATGGGGAAATAAGATGGCGAAAAGCTACCGCCGCCTGAACCTTTTGATGGCAAAGCCATTAGGTGACGGCCAAACGTTTGGAGACCTGCTCGCTGACGCACCAGTGGACAACTATCCAATGGCAGGCGACTTAGGTATCGACGGGGTCCTCTATGTGAGACGAAGCACGGAAAAGAGACCCAGTTGGGGTTCCGTGCTTGACGAGGTTACTGGCAGCGTTGTACCGAATCTCGCAAATCGATCAAGTTCCGCAGTACTCCTACTGCGAGTAGACGGGGACGTCTTCGCCTTTACTTTTGGCTATGGCCGGTATCTAATCGAGCAGTCGCTGTTCGTTCAGGACTTTGGCCTCCGCGCAGCACTCAACACGCTCGACGAAAATTCACTGCGTAGCGTTGACTTGCATACTCTCGAAGATCAGCCCGTTCAGAAAAAGTCTCAGGCTGCTCGGGACTCAGGGGTAGGCGTCTTTGGAATCGACATACTTCGAGATGTTCTTCGCGCCGTGACGGGCGTACCCAAGATCGGAGTTGGCCTTATGCAGATCGCTGGTGGAGATTCGACGTTTTCCTTCAGCATCGAAATGGAAGCCGCAGATTTTCCTGAGTTGGCACGCCGTGTCAAAGGCTACTACGCAAATGACGACTACAAGACGTCTTTCTCTTGGGTGGACAACGTGCGCAAGGTCAAGGATGACGCCTCTATAGATGTGTTGAACGCGCAGTTGATTCGAGCTGTTTCCACACGAGACCCCGGAATCATGGTCACGCTGCCGGAGATCGGCGTATGGGACACAATCCTGGGCTTCAGCTTTACGCGAAATAAAGATGGGGTGCGACCCGTCATCCAGACCGCTGATTACATCGACACCATTCCTGATTTGGCAAATCTAACCATCGAGGGATTGAAGCGCGACCGGCTTTTCGTCCATGACGTCGATGGCAACATTACCGAACACTCTGTGTATCGCTGCGTTTACTTCGAGATCGCTGACGGCGACAAGACGAAGATCATCTTTGATGGCAAGTGGTATGAAGTCGATGCGACATTTATTGGCCGAATTGCTGCAACATTGGACTCGGTGCAGATATCCCCCCTTGCATTCCCGCCAGTTGAAGTCTGGGAAGAAGAAGGTAAATCGAAAATCGAATCCGAGGGAGACTACAACATTCGAGCGGCAGCGACGCATGGATATTTTCTGTTGGACAAGAAACTTGTCAAGACCGACCGGACCACATCTCCCATAGAACTCTGCGACTTACTAACTCCTGCTCGGCAGTTGGTACATGTAAAGCATCGCAAGGGCGGATCAGCAGGGCTGAGCCATCTTTTTGCTCAAGGCGGTGTGGCTGCCGAAATCATGCTCGGTGACAAGGCGTTCCGCAAGAAGGCACGAACGGTATTGCGCGCAGTAAATCCGGCCGCAAGTGAGCTCATTCCATTGGATAACCTCAGAAGCGCCGACTATGAAATAGTTTTTTTGATCTTAGGCGAGGGTAGCGCAACACTCAAGCAGAATCTACCGTTTTTCAGCAAGGTCAACTTGTCGAAGGCGTTTGAGAACCTCACTCAACGAGGATTCCGAGTTGCGATCGCAGGTGCTCCGACGGCACCCCGCCCGATAGCTTGATCGGGAAGCCCTCCACAAATTGAATATCGGATGCGCTCCCATTCTTGCGCTATTGTGCCAGGATCCCAAGTTGTAGCCGAGCAAGTGCCTGAGGTCCATTAAAAGCGTCACTAGCTACCCAACGTGGTTTGAGTTCAGATATTGCTTTAGACGAATTGCGGTGATGGGATCCGCATCGGCCCAGGCTTGTAACACGGCTGCAAAACGGGCGGAGGGGCTGCTGCTGCGGGATCGTGGGCCGCCATAGATCCCAGCTTTAGCAACACTCGAACTCGCGAGCGGAACTTTCGACCCATCGAAGCTCAAGAGTGTCCAGCTAGTCTAAACACAGACTGTGATGTCGCCGAACCGACTGATCACATTCAATGACTATGAAATATGCAAAATAAGTAATCTACTGATCAATCGAAACCGTCTGCACAATGGTCTTGAATTCTGCAAACACCTCCGGCTGCCGCTGCTGGAGGTAGCGCGACACCGCCTTGTTCTCAAGCAGTTTCGCCAGATATCCCTTCGCCAGTACCAGATGCAGCACATCCTGGCCATACGTTTGCTCCACGGTCTTGTACTGCACCTGCAAATTGCTCATCTCGCGCTCCATCTTCGCAATCTGCTCCTGCGAGATGCCCCCCATGCGCTGTGGCTTCTTCCCCTCAACGAGCATAGTCGCCGGCGTGGCGACGAGCATCGCCTCTGCATATGCAATCGTGACGTTGTTAGCCGCCACCATCAGTTCGACGCATTCGACCTGCCGCGTCGGCTTCATCCGGCGCAGCACAGGTGAAATCGCTGGTGAAAACTGTCGATCCGCCAGCAGTTCGGCCGCCTCTGGGCATATGCCATTCAACAGCGTTAGCTTTTTCGTGATCTGGCTGACGTCGACGCTGAGCGCCTTGGCCAGGCGTTGCGCCGTGACGCCGCGCTCGATTGCACGACGAATCATAAAATGCTCTTGGACTGTCGATAGTCGGTTGATACGACTGTTATATGTATAGCTCTCGTCGTCCGTCGCCACTAGGCAAAGTGCTTCGGTGCAGTTCAATTGTTGCAAAGCCAGGAGTCGTACATGGCCGTCCAACAATATGTAGTGATTGGAATTCTTGTCAGTGGGCACTACCGAAAGGGGTTCGATTAGCCCAATTTCCTCGATCGATGCCCGGATCTGGATGAATTTGCGCAAGGACGCCGTCTCGGGTGGTATCTTGCGCGATAGCAGAATCCGGTCTATCGGGATGTTCAGCGGCTCTGGAATGAAGCCCAGTGCCACCTTGCTCATGCCGCATGCCCTAAAGGCCAGACGCGTTCGGCAAGATACTTTGGCAAGGTATCGAGCCCCTCCGCCCGTAGCAGCGTCGTGAAATTCTCATCCGCTAGCAACTGACGCAAGGCACCGGTCACAAACAGCAAGCGCTGCTGGGCGAATTCTGCCTTTTTGACCATCATCTTCTGCCGCGCCACCTCCTTTTGATAAGTACGGATTAAACTCGACGAAGTCACGTCACTCCGCTTTTGCCGAGAACCAGGAATTATCGAACGTCCCATCGACTGCCGACGGTCAATCACGCGTCGTGCCTGCAACAACTGCTGGCCGCGTAGATTGCCGGATTCGTAAGCATCTTGCAGTGCGATCTGAACGGCTTTGTTGTCGTCCCCGGCATTGGCAATCATGATTGCGGCTGTTATGGGGATGCGTCCCTTCGCAACGGCAACCAGCAGTCGTTCTTCGCCATCCCGCAGCAAGGTTAAAATGGCATGGACGTATTCTGGGCGGAGGCCGGTCTTGGTTGCAATGATCTTCTTGTCATATCCCTGTTTGTGTAAGCGTTCGATTCCTTGCAATACTTCCAGTGGTTGATATTGACGACGCGCGATATTTTCGGTGAGATTCATGATGAGAGCGTCCTCATCGCTAACGGTCACAACCAGCGCTGGAATGGTCGTTTCACCCAAAGAGCGGAATGCCTTTACCCGTCCCTCGCCGCATATCAGCAAATAGTGCTCGGTTCCATCCTGTTTCCTTCTTGAAGTGACAGTGATCGGCTTCTTCAATCCAATCGTTTGGATATTGGCGACGATTTCCTCGAAAACACGATTGTTGCGTTCCCTAGGGTTGAGTGTTTCGATCTGGTCGATCGGAATCATCCGCATCTCGCTCGGCCGCTGTTCCATGATCAGGCCGCCCTTCTCACGCGAACCCGTTCGGCCATGCTGTATAGATAGTCCAGAGTATCGTACCGAAAGGTATCGAATTCGATAGGATTGTGCTCCCGTAGATTGACGCGGGTGTGGTCGAAATCGAGCCGGGGCAGCAGATAGTAGTCGAGCGGCCTCTGGTTAAGCTGGTCGAGTCGGACCGCGACTGTGATGTCTGGTGCTAGGCTGGTATCGAAGCGTACCTTCCATGAATAACGTCCGGCACCGAGGCTCTGGCAGCGAGCCAGCACCAGAGAGACTTCGAACTCGTTGTTCAATAGCAGCATGTCAGTGGCCGGGTCGCGTTGAACTGAACCGCCTAGCCTGGCAATTGCAGCTTCCGTTTGGGAGACAATCTCGGGATGGTAGCGCCGCAGAAAGCGGTTGGCCTCGAGATAGCGGTAATCCCGATCCGGAGAAAATCCCACCGTCTGGTACGCTTGCAGCAAGCTACCAAATCGGTGCGAGTACACGGCAGTGGACGGCATTCCTTCGGTTTCATTGATTATCAGGCCCGACAAGAAGCCGCGATGCTGGTACAGGTTGCGCAGCCGCTCGATCAGTTCTGCATCGGTATAGCGTCTGGCACGCGCACGCATGATACCGCGCACCGTATAAAACATCTCGGCATCGACGATGGGATCGAAGGCGCCGTCCTTCCGAATCCACATCTCAGGCGTGTTGATCACGTGTAGCTTCTTGAGTTTGAAGGAGGTCCGGTTGTATAGATTGTTGCCGATGTATTTTTCATTTGTGAGCACCTCATGTACTGTGGCGCGGGTCCACGGTCGTCCAAGATCGGTCTTGACCGCCATGGCGTTCAGGCGGCCGGCGATGTCGGACTCGACTAGGCCGTCGTCAGTGAACCAGCGGTAGATTTGATTGACGATCCGGATTTCATCGTCCGTGCCGGGGACCAAAATGACCCGGTCGGTCTGCAGGCTCTTGTGCTCGCCGCGCTTGAGCTCGGCTTTTATGCCACCGTTTTGGTCGATCAGCATGCGACGCAGGCCGTAGCCGGCCGGGCCGCCCTGGCGAAATCCTAGTTCGATCAGGCGGCACTGACCCGCGAACACCTTGGCCGACAGCTCGCGGCTGTATTCCCCAGCCATGGCTCGCTTGACGCCTTTGACGATGGTGGAGACTGGTGAGCCGTCGTTCTCGAACTGCTCGGCGCAGTACACGACCTGAATGCCGGCGCGCCGGCAGCGGTATTCGTAGTAAGCACTTTCGTCCGCGTCCTGGAAGCGGCCCCAGCGGCTAACGTCGTACACCAGGATCATCTCGAAGCCAGGATTGCCGCTCTCGACGTCCTGCAACAGTCGCTGCAACGCTTCGCGGCCATCGATACGCAAGCCGCTTTTGCCCGCATCGGTGTAGGTACGGATGATCTCGATATGTCGTCGGCTGGCGTATTCTCGGATCTTGTCAGCTTGGTTTTCAGTCGAGTACTGCTGGTGTTCGGTCGACATTCGAACGTACTCCACGGCTCGCATCACGGAAAGCGATGGCGAGTCGCCTTGTGATGCAATCTCGAAGTCAGAGGATTGGTCGTATCGCATAAGCGTTAACTCTCAAGTTGTTAACAAGGAGTTCCGGTGCAACCATCCGAGCACGATGTCACCGGAGAAGATGTCTTGAACGATAACAGGCGCAGGGCGCGGCTCGAGCAAGTCCTCTCTTTACAATCACTGATCCGGCATCGCAAAGTGTGACAGCACTCTGATTTCGACGATCCAAAGGTCCATCTTTGCAATCGCGGATTCGGGTATGGAATTGATCTGGTAGAGCCCGGAATGCAGGTCCAGAACGTCATTACGGCTATTTGATGCGTCCATCTTTGCAATCACTTTGCCGCGACTCTTGGCATTGCGGTCATGTTGCCTTTCGCGGTTTTGCTCCACATAATCCGGATGTTCGCCACGGTAGTTGCGCCAGTAATCGGCGTGGCGGCTGCACCATGCCTGTTGCGCACGGGCTTGGTTGTCAACGTAGTCCGGATCATTCAGGAGCTTTTCTTTGTGCCATCGGCGCTTGCGGGTACGTTGGCAGGCCGGGCTGGAGCAATAAGCCTGACGTGGCGAATGGGGGTTCGGTTCGAACTTTTGTCCGCAGGCAGCACAGCATCTGGTATCCATCATCGTTCTCCATGCCAACGGCATGAACGAATAATAGTGCTACCTGCTACGCGCCAGTTTTCTGGCGAGCATTTTTTCATTGTGCCAATGAAGAGATCAGGTTTCTAGCAGCTTGTCTCCATCATGGGTCGGGACGGGGATGTCGAAATTTCCCTAGTCTCGCCGACCCTAAGTTCCAGTGATTTTCCAAGGCGAATTTCAACCATTCTGGAACCCCTACCTTTAGCAGGTGTAACTTGTTCACGCTCCGATGGCCGAGGGTGACGGGAGAACTTTGTACGGGAACGTCCTCCGTCACTACGGTGGCCTGGCTGCGAGAGAAAAGTCTCACACGATGCTTACCAAAATCTCATCTGATACTTCCCACAGCCCGCAGAGCCTTATCTGACGAGGCAGAAAATCTCATTTTATGAGTCTCGCTACATGCTTGCTCTCTCTTGTTTGAAATAAAAAACCCGCTGTCGCGGGTTTTTTTATATCCATAATTAGCGGTATGTTCTTAGCCACGATGAAAAAATGCGGCGGGCTGGTAGAGAGGTAGTCTTCACATCCAAACACAAGGGAAGTATGTAAATACTCGAGCGATCCTCTTTGACGCAAGATGCTCGCTTCAACTCCCTGTTAAAAAATAAAATTCGGGTTACTCTCTCAATAATTAAAAATATAGAAATCTCTTCAATGCTTGTGCATAAGAATTCTGTAATAGAGCTCGTAAGATCATAAAAATAACGAAATATTCTTGGGGAAGGATTGGGCTAATACCATGCGGGAAATTGATCATCCACCCGACGCCGCATCGCTAATGGAGTCGATGCGTTCAATTGGCTATTCCCTAGATTCGGCGCTAGCAGATTTAGTCGACAACAGCATTTCCGCAGATGCGACAAAAATAGATATCGAGTTCCGCCCATTCGATGCGCCATATTTGGCGATCATTGACAATGGCCTTGGAATGACCGCCGGCGAACTTGAGCTGGCGATGCGGCACGGTAGCCAAAACCCACTAACCTCAAGAAAAGATACTGATCTTGGTAGGTATGGTCTCGGATTAAAAACGGCGTCTCTATCTCAATGTCGGTGCTTTACGGTCATCACAAAAAAAGACAATGTGATTTCTGCTTGCCGCTGGGATCTTGATGTCGTGGCTTTGCGCCACGCATGGACACTATTGGTTCTCGATCAAACAGATATCTCTCATCTTCCTCAGACCGAACGTTTGCAAGATATGCCATGTGGGACGATTGTCTTATGGCAAAAATTGGATCGTTTGCTTGCAGGAGAAGCCTCTCTAGAAAAGGCTCTGGGAGAAAAAATGTTCGCTGCTGGTGAGCATCTATCGTTGGTATTTCATCGCTATATCTCGGGTGAGGGCGGGATCAAAAAAGTTGATATGGCGATCAATAGCAACCCCTTGAATCCTATCGATCCTTTCTTGTTGACTCACCGAGCCACTCAGCGTTTGGACGAAGATATCTTCAAAATTGAAGAATCCAAGGTCTCCGTAAAACCGTTCATATTGCCGCATATCAGCAAGCTGTCCCCTGACGAGATAAACGTCGCAGGTGGACGCGAAGGACTGAGGAGCCAACAGGGCTTTTACATCTATAGGAGTGCGCATTACGCAGGCGGGGATTCCGGAGGTCATTCCGGTGGAGATGTGCTATCTCGGTTGGCAGGAGTCGCTGCTGCAGCTGGCCAATCTTGTTGAGCCGAATATTCCCGGCTAGCGATACCTCCTTGACCAACGGAAGCGAACTACCGTCCTCGTCAGCACGGGCGGCAGCGCCATCGCTTCCTTGGTGGCCTCACGCAATAGCCTGACCGTTTCCATGTAGGTCTCTCGGGATGCTGCCGTGGAGACGGCGGGCAAGCTCAGTTCAAGCAAAGCGCAGGTATGCGTCGTGTTGTTCTCACCCGGAATCGAATCCTTGCGCACGATGACTTCCAATCGGAAGTCTGTTGCGGCCGCGAACGCATCCAGCTTTTGTTTCAACTCAAATCTCTCGGTGATGCGCCGTGCAGCTTCGGCAGCCTGCTCCGCAAGAAAATCATCGAGCTCCGCCATGTGTTTCCAGGCGATGGCGAAAAAGCTCATCTGTTTGACCATAGCGACGGACTCATCTGCGAGACACTGAATGACAAAATATATCTTTAATTGTTCTTTATGTCACTCATAGTTTGCATTGAGTCGCCTATAGTTAGTGGACTGTAAGTATCAATCCTCGGATGCTTACGGCATGAAAAAGCCAAAAGCATCTATATCGGCGCGAGAAATATTCGGACAGAATTTACGCCGCGCCCGACGTTTGAAGGACGTATCCCAGGAAGACCTCGCTCTGCGGGCAGAGCTCAGTCGAACCTACGTTAGTGAAGTGGAACGTGCGGTACGCAATATCTCCATCGACAATATGGAGTTGCTGGCGATCGCGTTGGGGATTCCTTTGAAGGACTTGCTGAATCCCGATTTGTTTGCATCGCTTGAAGATCACATCAGCTCGGGAAAATAAGCCGCACAGCCAGAATCAAATCAGTCGCCCAGGTCGACGATCTCGCGCGCCGGAATCTCCGTCGGCGTTTCATAAAAACTCGCCACCCACACTTGACGATTCTGCTCACCCTGCTCTGCAAAATCCGCCAGCACCTCGCTCACAAAATTGATCGAGCTCTTGTCCAGGCTGGCAAACGGATCGTCCAGCAAATTCACCGCCGCGCCCGCGGCAAACGCCCCCGCCAGATACACCTTGCGCTTGCTGCCGGTCGACAGCATGAACAGCTTCTTCTCCGCATGCGGCGTCAGCGACAGGCCTTCCAGTAATTCCGGCAGCGCGGCGTCGTCGAAGTCGGGGAATCTTGCCTTCACCGATGCAAAATAGTCCGGCACGCTCAGTTGGTCGAACGCTTCCGTGCGCGGGTCGACGTAGTAAATCTGCTGCTTGTATTGCGCGGCTTGCTCATCCAGGCGGATGCCGTTGATGGCCAGTTGGCCGCTGCTTGCCTTGAGTTCGCCGGCCAGCACGCGGATCAGGCTGGTCTTGCCACGACCGTCGCCGCCGCGGATGACGGTGACGCCGGCGGGGAGCGCCAGCGAGATGTCCTTGAACACCTCGTGGTCGGGGTAGCTGAAACTCAGGTCGGTGGCTTGCAGGATGGTCGGGCTGGTCATCGGAGTCGGTGGGTTCTGTGGCTGCGGTGGATTGCTGGTGTCGTCATGCGGACTGCTGCTTGCCGACGCGAGAGGCGATTGTAAATCACCTGCGCCGGCCGGATCAGTGCAGCCGGTCCGCCGGCGTGCTCGCGTCGCGCAGCGTGATGGTGATCTCGCCATTGCGCTCCAGCACCGCGCGCGCCACGTGGTCGAGCGTGGCGCCGTCTTCCTTCTTGCGCAGCGCGACGTCGATGTCGCGATCGCTGATCAGGCCGGCGCGCATCTGGTGCGGGTCTTTGCGGCCGTCCTTGACGAGCAGGCGTTCGGTGCCGCTGATGA